>JAABUN010001854.1_pt1 | contig 42277 bp, 36 predicted proteins | sample 5559311 | NCBI WGS metagenome assembly JAABUN01 (sample SAMN10711877, study PRJNA513370) | rock metagenome | isolation source: Antarctica rocks | place: Antarctica: Victoria Land, Siegfried Peak sud
GGTAGTCCCCCGCAAGTAATGGTACAACGCAGGGTATGGTGACATGCCCAAACTGCGAGCAAGGCAAGAGCATAAAGAACGGACGTATCCACAACGGCAAACAGCGTTACCGCTGCAAGGACTGTAACAGGCAGTTTGTTTTGAATCCGACGAAGAAGACGATCGGTGTAGAAACCAGAGCGCGCATAGACAAGCTGCTGTTAGAAAAGATTCCCTTAGCCGGTATAGCCAGGTCGATGGAGGTGTCTGAGACATGGTTGCAGAGCTACGTCGATCAGAAGTACGAAAACTCGCCCAGGCAAGTCGAGGTCGAAGAAAAAAGGGGGCTCTAGTCATTGAGTGTGACGAGCTGTGGTCGTTTGTCGGCGACAAAGGCAACAAGCAGTGGGTGTGGCTGGCAATGGACCGAGCCACACGTGAAATCGTTGGCTGTCATGTCGGTGCAAGAGACGAAGCCGGGGCTGTCGCCTTGTGGCAGAGCTTACCTGAGTGTTACCTCGACCAGGTCGGCAAGAAGTCGGGACAAACCAACCATATCGAACGCTTCAACAACACCTTGAGGCAACGATGCCCGAGACTTGTCAGGAAAACCCTCTCCTTCTCCAAAAACTTCGATAACCACATCGGCGCTATCTGGACCTTCATCCACCACTACAACAAATCATTACCTCTTTAGCTCTACCGAAAAGACGTTAGGCAGCGTAGAGAAGGGAGTCACTTCTCTTGTCAAACCTTGGACTACAAGGAGAGAGGGACAGGCTGGCCTAGAGTTACGCAAGAAAGAATTGCTGATGCTTGAGCAGACTCGTCAGGATATTGAGGATGTTAGGCTCGGCAAGAAAGCAATCAATGAGAGGTTTGAAATCGTGCCTTTAAACTCCATCCCCGACGAGAGATTGACTTTTCCATCAGCTGAAGAGTAGGAAAGGTCAAGCGGTACAGCACTTGGACAGCTCGCTTCGTTCGCCACAAAGGAAAAAACTTTGCAGGACATGGAGCAGGCTATCAATCTAAGGCAGACTGCGATACGAGTCGAGGAAGAGCTGCAAGATGTCGGGGACGAAGAGGTAGGAGAGAAGCAAGTAGACCGTGACTGGTTTACCAAGTGGCAAACTTACGCACAAGACACCAGTTCGGAACAGCTTCAGAATCTATGGGCGAAGCTTTTGGTAAGTGAGAATCGAAAGCCGGGTAGCCATTCGCTTCACACTCTTGAATTGCTGAGCCGTCTTTCAAAAGAAGATGCCCAGACAATTGCCAAGGTTTTCAGGTTTCGGTTTAATCAAGCCGTGCCTAGGCTCGAAGACTTTCCGCTTTATGAAACAAATGGGGTCACATTGGATAACATCTTCCACCTAGAAGCCATAGGTATCTTGCTCGGTGTGACCACAGGCATAGGAGGGTTAGGGTTGTCCTTCAGCAGGGATGAAAGCGGTCAGTCTATTGAAGAGATAGAATACGAAAAGTACGCCATCCGATTCTATGGACAGAGTGAATCAGATGTACACGCTTCTTGCTATTTAATATCTCAGGCAGGGATGGAAATTGCCTCGCTAGTTCCCGTTAATAATGATGTTGACGATTTGACTGAGATAGCAAAATATATTCTCAGGGGTACTTTGGAAAACGGACATATTAGTTTACAAGTAGTGGAACTGATAGCTAAAGGTGACGGTACTTCAAGCCATCAGAGGATACGGGATGTCACCAGAGACGATTTAGGTCCTGCGCTTGAAAAATAAAAATGGTTTTGAATAATTATGTAAACTTGAGAACACCGCCCGCCGTTTTAGTGAGCCTCCCCTATAAACTTACTCACCAGGGGACGCGCGAACTCAACGCAACCCCGAACCCGCCTTGTTGCAACCCACGTCAATCTGTTAGTCTCCCGTAACAGGAGGCCGGACTTGAACCCCATAAACGTCGGTATCATCGGTTGTGGCAACGTCAGCAGCCAATACCTCAACGCCGCCAAGTTTTTTCAGTCGTTCAGAATCTCTGCGCTCGCAGACCTCGAGCTGAGCCGCGCCGAGGCGAGAGCCGCCGAATACGGCGTCGAACACGCCATGTCGGTAGACGATCTGCTCGCCAGCGACGTCGACCTCATCATCAACCTGACCATCCCGGACGCCCACGCGCGCGTCAGCAAACAGATTCTGGACGCGGGCAAAGCGGTCTACAGCGAAAAACCGCTGGGGACGGTTCGTGAGGACGCCAAACCCATTCTGGACACCGCCGAGAGTAAGGGTTTGCGCGTCGGTTGCGCGCCCGACACCTTTTTAGGCGCGGGCCTTCAGACCAGCCGCAAGGTCATCGACGACGGCTGGATCGGCGAGCCGCTCGGGGCGAGCGCCTTTATGACGAGCCGCGGGATGGAGATGTGGCACCCCGACCCGACCTTTTTTTATCAACCCGGCGCGGGGCCGCTGTTCGATGTCGGCGTCTACTACGTTACCGCCCTCGTTCACCTGCTCGGGCCGGTCGCCAAGGTCGCCGGAACCGCCAAAGCGTCCTTTGCCGAACGGACGGTGACGAGCCAGCCAAATTTCGGCGCGAAGATTCCCGTTAATACGCCGACGCATATCAGCGGGCTCCTGAGTTTCGAGTCGGGCGCGGTCGGGACGCTTATGACCACGTTCGACGTGTGGGCGTCCGAGCTGCCGCGCCTCGAGCTTTACGGCAGCGAGGGTACCCTGTCGGTTCCCGACCCTAACACCTTTGGCGGGCCGGTACGGATCAAGCGTGCGGGCGCGTCCGAGTGGACGGAGCTGCCGCTGACGCACGGCTACACCGAAAACAGCCGGGGTCTGGGCGTCGCCGATATCGCGCACGCGCTCCTCTCCGGACGACCCCACCGGGCGAGCGGCGCGCTGGCGTATCACGTTTTGGATATTATGCAGAGCACTCTGGAAGCTGCCGAGGCCGAACGCACGCTTCCCTTAAGCAGCCGCGCCGAACGCCCCGCCCCACTGCCACTAGGACTGATCGAAGGGATTTTAGATGAATAACCGTATACCGAACCTCGCCGTACAGATGTACAGCCTCCGCGAATTGACCCAGCCGCTTACCGAGGTGCTGCGCGAGGTCGCCGCCGCCGGTTACAGCGGGATCGAAACCGTCGGCACGCAGGGCGTGTCCGCCGACGAGCTTAAAAAACTCATAGACGAGCACAGCCTGAAGGTGGTCTCGAGCCACGTCGGTATGACCGACTTGGAGGCCGACCTGCCGAGTGTGATCGCCGCCCATAAAACCATCGGTAACGACACCCTGATCGTACCTTCGCTACCCGCAGAAGCCCACTCGGATAAAGCCAGCGACTGGCAGGGGCTGGGCGAACGTCTGGGCAAACTGGCGACGGCGTGCGACGAGGCCGGGATGAGGCTGATGTACCACAATCACGACTTCGAGATGAAACCGGTCGAGGGTCGGACGGCGCTCGAGTGGCTTTTTGCCGGTGCGCCCGAAACGCTCGGTTTGGAACTCGACCTCGCCTGGGTGGTGCGCGGCGACCGCGACCCTTTGGAGGTGCTCGAGGCCTTTTCAGGACGCGTCAAACACGTCCACGTCAAGGACACCGCGCCCGCCGGACAAAACGAAGACGAAGACGGCTGGGCCGATGTGGGTTCGGGAACGCTCGACTGGGACACGCTGTTGCCCGCGTCCAAAGCTGCCGGAACCGAGTGGTTCGTCGTCGAACACGACCGGCCCAAAGACCCGCTGGCGAGCATCCGCAACTCGGCGGACTACCTGAAAAGCAAGCTGTAATGACCGCCAAGATGGACTACGGGCTGCTCAAAAGGCTTTCTGAAGCGCCGGGCGTACCCGGACGCGAAGAGAGTATCCGCGAGCTGCTCCGGGGCGAAATCGAGGGCGTGGTGGACAGCCTGGAAACCGACGCCATGGGCAACCTTATCGCCGTCAAAAAGTCCAAGAAAAAAAGCGCCAAGCGCGTGATGGTCGCCGCGCACATGGACGAGATCGGTTTTTACGTGCGCTTCGTAGACGATGACGGCTTTTTGCGTGTACAAAATCTGGGCGGTTTCGACACCCGCAACCTGTTTGCGCGGCCCGTTACGGTACACACGGCGTCGGGTGAGCTGGTCGGGGTGCTGAACCCGGCGGTCAAACCCGTTCACATCGCCACCCCCGACGAGCGCGAAAAGGTACCGAAACTTACCGAGTTCTTCGTCGATACCGGCTTGGAGGCCGAGACCGTCAAAGCGAAAGTTCGTCTCGGCGACCCGGTAACGCTCCGGCAACCGTTTGAGGATTTGGGCGCAGCCGTCACCGGCAAGGCGCTCGACGACCGGGTGAACTGCTTCATACTGGCTGAGCTGCTTAAAACGCTTAAAAAGCCCGCCCACGACGTTTATGCCGTTTTCAGCGTGCAAGAAGAGGTCGGTTTGCGCGGCGCGCAGACAGCGGCGTACGCCGTAGAACCCGACATTGGAATCGCTCTGGACACCACGCTGGCGGTCGATATTCCCGGGACACCCGCCGAGCAGCGCGTCACGGCGATGGGCGGCGGCGTCGCGCTCAAGGTGATGGATTCGTCGGCGATCAGCACCCGCTGGCTCCTAGACGAGTTTACGGCTCTGGCGGAAAAACATAACGTGCCGCACCAGTTCGAGCTGTTGCCGTTAGGCGGAACCGACGCCGGAGCGATGCAGCGTTCTCGAGGCGGCGTGGCGAGCCTCACCCTGTCGATTCCGTCGCGTTACGTTCACACCGTTACCGAGATGGTCGCCAAACGCGATGTGGAGGCGTCTTTGGCGTTGCTGACGCACTACCTAAGCTGAACTGCTAGAAAAGAACGTCAATAAAACCTGAGCGTCGACAAACCTGGCCTCGCTAGGCAAACCAACATCACGCTAACGTCACGCTCCCTTTTGTACACTGCCGTCAGTTCAGAGAGGAGACGAAGTTGGTTACAAAGTAGCGTACTTCGCTGGGGAAATACCTTTCATGTTGCTGTTCTTTTACAACCAACTCTGCTACATTCACATCCATCAAGCTGACGACCTTAAGGAGACATAAGGAATATGGCAACCGTTAAGCTATATCTGAACGACGACGACAACCAAGTTGAAATGGCTATTGATGGGGGAAATCCTCAACCTGTCCTTATCTGTTCCTTACACAAGGTCAGCAGCAATGTACCCTACAAGGAAGATTGGGAAGTCGGGCAGAGAGATCAGCTCAACGATTGGGCGGTTTTACCTCCCGTTGACATAGAAGGCTCTGATTTTCCAGAAGAACTTAAAGATAACATCAAAAGTGTCCAAAGGCCCAACGGCCTCCAAGCCACCTATAACGATTACCAGCTTTACTACTATCAAGGTAGCACGGGCGACGGCACATCCCCCGGATTTTGGGAAATTGCCACTTTAGACAGAATGAATGACAGACCGACAGACGAAAAGTGCCCTGATCGACCAACCGATCCCAGGATATCCAGAGGCCCTTAATTCAGCTCTCTATTGGTCGTTTCACCCTCGAGGCCAAAAAATGCTGGAACCCAGCGCTCGAGGGGTAACGAGTCTGCCTCAGCAAAGTAATGTGTAGGGTGTTCTGCCAGTTGCTCGATAAACTCGCCCAGAAGCTGCTCCGCGTCATGGCGGCCTGACGCCGACGTGCTCGGATGCCTTAGCACTGCCCACAAGAGTTTGTGGGCGCGGGCGTGTTCACCTTCAAAGCGCTCAAGTTCAGCAACGGCAACCATCGTTTCAAGCACCGCCGGGATGTCTTTGTGTTGCCACGCCAGCAAAAAACCGTTCATCAGATAGCGCCGCGCTCTCTCGGGTTTGCCTTGCCGCGTAGCGATACGGCCCAGCAAGTTAAAGCTCATCATCTTGTCCCAAGCGTCACCCGGTTCGTCCATCTGACCGAGTACCTCTAACACGACGCGCTCGGCCTCCGGCAGCTTGCCGTAGTGGTAGAGCGCTCGAGCTTGCGTTAGCAAAAGAACCGAAATCATGTTGTCGAAATTCTCTTTACGGGCTAACTCGAGCGCCTCCTGTATCGCCTTAAGCGCATGTTCGTCAGCATTTTGGGCCAGGTGGATATTGCTCAGGTCAAGGAGCGTCGTCACGATGCCGTAAGTGTCATCATTAGCCCGGTGCAAGTTGAGGGCGGCTTTGGACGCTTCCCCGGCACGGTCATATTCGCCTAGTGAAATACACGTTGCGCCCAGATTATTTAGATACGCGGCAATACGCACTGCCTCGCCGAGTTCTCGAGCCAGCGCCAGCGCCCCTTCGATGTGCCGGACGGCCACCAGATAGCGCCCCTGCTGCCGGGTAATGATGCCGAGCGTGTTGAGGGCTTTCATCCGGGTTTTCGTGCTCAAAGACGCGTCCAGGCTGTCCCCGGCCAGTGCCTCGGCCTCCGCGTAGCGCCCCAGCCGGAAAAGCAGCCACGCCCGGTCGATCCGCAGGTTCGCCAGCGTCTCGTGGTGCGCCAGGTTTGCCGGGTCAAAACACACCGACGCGGCCTCAAAAAGCCCCAACCCCTCGACAAAACGTTGCCGCCGGTCGAAAAAGATCACCACGTCGTTGGGTACCCAAACCTCTGGCAAGCGCCCGCTGGCGGCAGCCCAGCCCCACGCCACCCAGAGGTTGTCGAGTTCGGCGTCGAGCACAGCGAGGGAGGTCTCTTCGGCTTCGCTCCACATCTCGAGGGTTCCCAGCAAACCCAGATAATAGCGGGCGTGCTCGGCGCTAACCTCTTCGGGCGCACCCTCGGCGACAAGCTGCTCGGCGGCGTACTGCCTCACCAACTCGTGCAACGTAAAACGCCCCGCCGCACCCCGGTAGAGCAGCGACTTGCTGACGAGCGCCAACAACACCCCCAGCGACATGCCGGTTACAGCTTTCGCCGCTGTGAAGGTAAAACCGCCTCTAAAGACCGAGAGGCGCGCCAGGGTGCGCTGCTCGTCCTCGTCCAAACGCACCCACGAACCCGCCAGCACCCGCCGCATGTTCCGGTGCCGTTCGGGCAGCTCGGCGTCCGGGGCGACGAGCAAGTCGAGACCCGTGCTCAGCTCCGTTTTGACTTCAAACGGGGTGAGGAGCCGGAGCCACGCGCTCGTCAGCTCGAGCGCCAGCGGCACCCCTTCGACCAGCGCGCAGATATCGGCGGCGAGTTCGAGGTCGGTTTCGCGTCGCAAGATTGCCCCCACCCGGCGAGCCCCGTATAAAAACAGGGTTACAGCGTCGGAGGGTTGCGCTCCCTCACCGACGAGCGAGAGACCGCGCAGCTCGAGCAGCTCCTCTTGACTGATGTTGAGCCGTTCCCGCGTGGTGACGAGCAGCTTAACGCCGGGGGCGGCCTCGAGCAGCGCAAGCAAAAACGCCTTGCCTTCCAAAAGCTGTTCAAAGTTGTCGAGGACGAGCAGGCATTCGGCGTCCTTCAGGTGCGCGGCGACCTGCGCTTCAGGCGGCTCCAGCGGCTCGAGGGTCATCCCCAGACGTGCGGCGACGGCGGGCGCAATGAGGCGCGCGTCCGAAACGGCCTCGAGCATAACGACCGTCACGCCGTCACGAAACCCTTCGGCGGCGGCGGAGAGCTCGAGCGCCAGCCGCGTTTTGCCGACACCACCCGGCCCCACCACACTGAGCAGACGGCACGCCGGGTCCGCGAGGCTGCGCCGCAACGCGTCCCGCTCTTTCAGGCGACCTACGAAGCTACTCGGGACCGTGCTCGAGGGTGCCGGGATCGGGTCCGGTAGGGACGGGGTTGCCGCCGGACCCGGCTGCGCCGCGCTTTGAGAGGGCGCTTCCGACGCCTTGCGACCCTCGGCGTCGCGTAGCTGCGTGACCAGCTCACGCGTCGCCTTACCGGGGGCAGCGTCGAGTTCACGCCGGAGCCGCGCCCGGAACGCTTCATAGGCGGCGAGCGCCCGCCGGTAGTGGCCGGCCTCCATAAGTGCGCCCAACTGTTCACAAAGCACGTCTTCGTCAAATGGATCGTGGCGCAGCAGCTGACCGAGCAGCTCCGCGAGTTCGTCGACTGCGCCGCGCTGCCGCAGCGTCCGCGCCCGCGCCAGCACCGCGCTCCGGTAGGCGAAAAAAAGCCCCTCCCGCTCCCCGCTAAGCCACTCGCCAAACCCGCCTGCGCCGGTCACGTCGAATTCACCTAGCAGCGGCCCCGTATAGAGGTCGGTAACAGCGGCAAAGTCGTCTTCGTCGAGCGCCGCCCTAAACGCCGCCACGTCGGTAGAGACGGGCCAGCGGAGACGGGCGTCGGTGATCCCGAGCCCCGTCAGGTAGGGCGAGCGGCGCAGGCTGTGGAGCAGCTGTCGGAGGTTCGCGCGTGCTTGCGGTTCAGGCGTCTCGGGCCAAAAGAGCGTCAGCAGCGACTCCCGGCGTACCCAGCTCCCCTGATAGGCCAGATAGACGAGCAAGGCTGCCCCCTTGCCCGACCTGAACGCGGTGCTGCCCGTAGGTGTCGCGAGCGTTGCCTCACCCAACAAGCTGAGCTGAAACGGCATGGGCAAGCATAACAGAAATGTGAGCTTTATGAAAGTGGTATTTTTGACGCTTTATTTACGGCTCGGTATGTTTTTTCCGTACGACATCGGGAACATCACAAAAACCTTTTAAGAGAAAAATGCGCCCCCGAAGAGGCGCACGCTTAACGGCTGGGGCGACCCGTTAATCCAGCGAGATACGGTTCGGGGTAGCCGGACACGACCACACATACGACCCGCTACTCGGAACATAAGCACAGATTTGCCAATTGTATGTTCTGGCGGGTCCTCTGGTCCACCAAGTACCGTTGACGGTCGTTCCCGGAGCGACAGGTTGCGTTCTATACGGCTTTCCGTCACCTCCGGTAAATAGCAAAATCACGCGCCGCGACCCGTAACGGTTATTGATCACATATGTTCCTTCAGCGCTGGTAATCCCGGCCTTGTCACGTCGGTAGCCGGTAAACGTCGTTGAAGCAGCAGCGTTGTAAACCGAAGTTAGGTAGATCGGCCTGTTGAGCGTAACCGCGGCCGGTGAAAGCTCGACCTCCGGTGCCGACGCGAGCTGTTCGCACGCCCCCAGAACCAGCAGCACCAAAAGCGCCGCGACCAGCTGCGCGGTTCGTCCGGCCCACGCCTTTTTCCCTTGTCCTAGCTTCATGTCGTGTCCTCCTAAGTGATTTTGAAAAGTTGGCCTTTTCGAGCATGAGGATAAAGGGCAGCCCGTGATGTCAGCGTGAGGCGAGCGTGACATAGTGCGCCCAATTGTAATTTTAGGTCACATCACGGCAATATAACGCTTACATAACGGCCTGTTTTGTACACTGCCGTCAGTCAACGAGAAGGGAGGGCCAACGATGAAAACTAAAGAAACCCCTAGCTCGAAGCTGATTGTAAGTATGTACCGTGGACGCTAGATTTTGCCCTCGAAACATCCCGTTCTAAAGGGCTCGAGTTTCCCGACGGAAGCCCCATTCATAAACGCAAAGGAGGTGACGAGATGAAAACCAAAGAAACCCCTAGCTCGAAGCAAGTTGTAAGTGGTATCAGAATCCACTAACTCCGGCACGTATCTCAAGCTATTTTTCAGCCGGGTCATTCCCGGCCTTTGTTTTGATTTTGTTCTCGACCTGTCCCTACGACATGGGCTGCTTTTAGAAAGGAACCAACGTGCGTTTTATTAAAGTTTTTGTGTTCTTGGCTCTTTTAGGCAGTCCCGTAGGGGCGCAGCCACTGACTGTTCTGGGAGAAGAGCCTTTTGACTTGAGTCCACTCGCTCAAGGTGGGACAGTTCAGCTGGGCGTCATCAACCGGTGGTACAAACCATTAGACATTACTGTAAAGCTGGAAAACAAAGATAGAGTGCTCGTCGCAGAAATTCTGAAGGGCTCAATCCAAAAAAGAGGTAGTCAGAACTATTTTCCTTTGGCTTTTCCAGAACAAAAAAGCGCCGACTCTATCCCAAGCTCAGGATACGTGGTGGTAGAAGCTCGAGAAAAATCGGGTGATAGCCCACTACTTACAATTGTCAAACGGTTTGAGAATTCCCCACCCTTTAGACTGCACTGGGTTGTACTGTTAGCACCTATATTGGCGGGATTAGCAGTGTGGCAAGCAAACAAGCAGAGTCGCGCTTATCTTCAGAATAATGAGGACGTGATAAGAGGATGGGTAGCAGGAACACCCAAGGTAAGTTTTACTGAAAGCTTTGGTTCATTGAGTACAGTGTTTCTGGCAGTCTCTAACTCCGCAATAATTCCAGTGGTCTCAGAAGTTGCTCAACCTAGCGCCACTCCTCTTCAAATAATGGGAGTTATTTTTGCATTGCCCGTGATTTTGGCTCCCGTTATTTTACGCGCAAAATTGCATTCATTGGCACCGGGAGAAGAATTCTACAAACCATCAGAAGCCGATGATGCAGTAACTACAGACATCGACGAAAAAGTGAGTGATGGATGGTTTATTTTCAGCTCTTTTATCGCACTCACAGGCACCTTACTGCAAATTTATGTCCTTTATGAGTGGTTGAAGCTCATTGACTTGTCCTTTCTACCCACTCTCCCCTTTAATTTTGCGGGGCAACCTGAAATCCTTGGAGCTATGGCTGCTATAGGATGGAATGCACTTATTCCAGCCGTTATAGCTTTGCTGATTGTCCAGTTAGGTTTTGCCACAACGAAAAATGCTCTTCGTAACTTGAGGCTTTGCCAGGGCGATAATCCGCCTCTTAGTGGCGCGCAATTACTAGATTTGCTTTCGACGTCTCAGCTAGCTCTGATGCCGGACACAGTGAGTCCGGCTAGCTCGGGTAGTAGTGCATCAAGCCCCCGTCTCGTCCTATCACCACAACGCAGAAGGCGAAAACTTCACAACACTCTTTACTGACTGCTCTCTTTTATTGGTTTTCAGGACTATGCTCGCCCGCTCGAGCCTTCACCTTTGCCGTGACCCTGAAAGGAACACCCTTGTCCGAGCCTGCCCCCTCCCCCTTCGCCGTCTTCAAAAACCGCTCGTTCTCCCTCATGTGGTTCGGACGGCTCATCTCGACCTTCGGCGACTCGCTCACCCAACTCGCCGCCGGAATTCTGGTTTACCGCCTCACCGGGTCGGTCTTAAGCGTCGGGCTGATGCTCGCCGTGACTTCGCTACCGAGTTTGCTTTTCGGGCTGGTTGCGGGGGTATATGTTGACCGCTGGAACCGTAAAAAGATTATGGTGGTCTCGAGCTTTCTCCAAGCGGGGCTCGTCGCGCTGATTCCCTTGTTGTTGCCCTTTGGTATCGTCTGGCTCTATGTGTTGGTGGCGCTCTCCAGCACCGTGCGGCAGTTTTTCGAGCCTGCCCACGACAGCGTGTTGCCCGATGTGGCAGATGATGCGGCGTTGGAATCTGCCAACTCGTTTATGTCGATCAGTTCGACCGCTTCATCGGTGCTCGGTTACGCGGCGGCGGGTCTGCTCGCGTCGTCGCTGAGCCTGAACCTGGTCTTCTGGCTCGACGCGCTGACGTTCGTGGTCGGCGGGGCGCTCCTGCTGGGCGTCGCCGTACCGCACCATGCTGGCGGTGACGAAGAGGGGGTTCGCACGGTGCTGGGCGATATTCGCTCCGGTCTGGCGCACCTGTTCGAGACGCCGCTACTCCGCGCCATCTTCGGCCTGAGCCTAAGTATCTTTTTCGTTTTGGGCATGGGGAACGCCCTCTTTTTACCCTTCGTGCTCTCAAAACTGCCTGGCGGGTCGGAGTTCGTTTTCGGTTTGCAAGAGGGCGCGATGTCGCTGGGGTTCGTACTCGGCAGCGTAGTGATGGCGAGCTTTGCCTCACGTATGAAAGAACGCGGCTGGATTTCACTCTGTCTGGTCGGAATGGGCGCGGCGTCCTTGGTGTACGCGTTTAGCAATTCGGTCACGCTGGTGATCGTGCTGGCAGGTCTGATCGGGTTTTTCAACGCGCCCGCGGTTATCTCCATCAAAACGGTGTTTCAGCGCAAAACGCCACCCAAGCTGCGGGGGCGGGTTATAGGCGCGTACTATGTGGGCGTCGACAGCGTGATGGTGATCGGTTTGCTCGTCGGGGGTCTCGGCGATTTGGTAGGTATCCGCACGCTGCTGGCGGGGGCGGGCGTCCTGACGCTGCTGCTCGGGTTCGTGGCCGCAACCCTCACCAGCCTCAAGACCAGCACGGCCCCGGAGGGGGAACTCGAGGGGGCGGTGCCGACGGATTGAGCTATCTACTCCAGTTCGGCGTGTGTTCTCTTGAGGTCGAGGCTCGAGCCGAGAAGCGCCTGTAAACGTCCGTTTTCGCGTGCTAAACCCAACATCACGCTAACATCACGCTCTCTTTTGTATGCTGCTGCCAGGTTGGAAAAAGGAGGTAGACGTGGACACCCTCGCCGACTCAGAAGCTCGAATCGTCAGCGTCCCGAGCCGTGATCAAGGCTTTTTTGTGGGGCTCGAGTCCTCCGGCGCGCCCTCCCCCTGGCGTATAAGCGCGTCCGGTTTTAGCGGGATTGCCGAGAGCGCCAAGCTGACGCTGCCCAAGCCGCCCGCCGGAACGTCACCTACCTTCCAGACCGAGGAAGCCGTGACATGTACCTTTGCAGGGGTTGCTCTCGGTAAAATTCGCCGACCCGAATACACCGAGCACCTTGAATTACTCCCCTCCCCCGCTGTCACACTGCGCTCACTTTTTCCCTGGTCGCTTACGCACCAGAACCGAACCGAAGACACCGTTTCAAGCCCGCACGCGAGTAAAAAATGTTCGTCGGACTGTACAAAAGGGTTGTGACGACGGATCCCGGGTTGGACACGGCTACCGTTTTAGAATGTATCGTTTGGAACGTATCGGTACGATGGACGTTCGGTGAGGCTGCGGGGTCGCGGGTCACGCCGAGTAGGTGACAAAAGGCTCGAGAAAATATCCCTATTTGGCTTTGCCCGGGCGGTGCTACACTTTTGGCGTGAGGCGACGATGAAACTGGGACTTATCGGTGACGTACACGCCAACGTGCTGGCGCTCGAGGCCGTTTTGGGCGAGCTGAAAAAGCGGGGCGCGGAGACGGTCGTGTGTCTGGGCGATCTGGTCGGTTATGGGCCTTCACCCAACGAGACGCTCGAGCTGATCCGCAAGGAAAAGGTGATCTGCACCCTCGGGGCCGCCGACGAACAAGTAGCGTTCGAGTTTGCGCGCAACCGCAAACCGCGGGCGGGCGTCGCCGACGAAATCCTCGAGTGGACGCGCTCGGTCATCGAACCCGAGCACGTCGCCTTTTTACGCACCCTGCCAGTTCATATCCGCCTCAACACGCCGCTGGGTCGCCTCCGCGCCTGTCACGGCACGCTCGACGCGTGCAGCACGATAGACGTAACCCAAGACGCCGCCGGTCTGGGCCAATTGCTCGCCGAGCAACGCTGCAAGGTGCTCGCTGTCGGCAATTCACACGTTCCTTTTTACCGCGCGTTGGACGCGGGTTGGGTCGTCAATCCCGGGTCGGTCGGGTTGTCGCTCAACGGCGAACCCGGCGCGGATTACGCGCTGCTCAAGTTTTCCGAAACGGGCCTCGAGGTCGAGATGGACAAGGTCGAGTACGACTTCGCCGCCGTCGCGTTCGACATCGTGGCGTGGGGACTTCCCAAAACGGTCGCCGAGGCCGTGCAAAAGGGCCGGATGCCCGCTCCCGGCAAGGTCTAGGTTCAGGCAGCTTAATTCGTTTATTTCTCAGAAGCTAAGCAAGTGGCAAGTCGCCTGTGGCGAGTGGATAAGCAACTACACCCTACAAGCCACTTGCCACAAGCCCTTTACTCGTAGAGGCACACCGGCAGAAGAACAGCAACAAAACTTAGGAAACACTCACCGCGAGCGCGAGCGCCTCACCACCCCCGATACAGATCGACGCCATACCCCGTTTTTTGCCCCGTTGCTTAAGGGCGTGGAGCAACGTGACCACCAGGCGCGCGCCCGACGCGCCAATGGGGTGTCCGAGCGCCACCGCGCCGCCGTGAACGTTGACCCGTTCCGGGGGCAAGCCGAGCTCTTCGGTCGCCGCCATCGTCACGACGGCGAACGCCTCGTTGATCTCGAACAGGTCGAAGTCGTGCGCCTCTGCGCCCAATTTGCCGAAAAGCTGCCGCATGGCCCCGACCGGCGCGACGGTAAACCATTCGGGTTCGGTTGCAAAACCGGCGTAACCGTCGATTACGGCGAGCACCGGCAAGCCGCGCGCGTGGGCAGTTTCTTCGGAACACACGACGACCGCCGCCGCCCCGTCGTTGATGGTCGAGGCGTTTGCGGCGGTGATGGTACCGCCCTCGTCGAATACCGGGCGGAGGTTGGGGAGCTTGTCAAAGTCCACACGTTGGGGTTCTTCGTCTTGGGAAACCGTCACGCTGCCCTTACGTCCGGGAACCTCGAGCGCCACGATCTCGCCCTCAAAAAGTCCCTGTTCGGTCGCGTGTTGCGCGCGCCGGTACGACTCCGCAGCGAACGCGTCCTGAGCTTCGCGGCTAAAGCTGTATCTGGCGGCGCATAACTCGGCGCAGCTGCCCATGTGCTTGTCGCCGTAAGCGTCCCAGAGACCGTCGTGAACGAGGTGATCGACGACTTCGGCGTTTCCGAGCCGCAAGCCACTACGCGCGCCCGGAAGCAGGTAGGGCGCGTTACTCATCGACTCCATCCCGCCCGCCACGACGATCTCGGCGTCGCCTAGAGCGACCGTCCGAAACGCCTGGATGATGGCCTCGAGCCCACTGCCGCAGACCTTGCTCACCGTCACCGCCGGAACCCCGTCGGGAAGTCCGGCGTAGCGCGCCGCCTGCCGCGCCGGGGCTTGGCCCATACCGGCGGGCAGCACGTTGCCCATATAGACGTGTCCGACAGCTTCAGGCTCGAGGCCCGCCCGCAAAACCGCCTCACGCACCACCGCCGCGCCGAGCTGCGACGCCTTGAGCGGCGCGAGCGCCCCCTGAAAACTCCCGAACGGCGTCCGCACTGCCGACGCGATCACCACCCTCACAACTGAACCTCGACCGGTCTAGAGCTGTACATGTCACTGAGTATAAGGGGGCGTCGAGCAGCGACGAGCAAGGAGTGATAAATACCCAGTGCCGAGTACCCAGTGCTGAAAACTCGGCACTCGGCACTCGGTACTCAGGACTCCGTACTCTCCCCCCTCACCTCCGCCATCAGCTCCTGCTTGAGCGTCCACAACCCCTCTGAGAGCGACACGTGATAGATGTGCGGGTTGACGAGGCGGCGTACGCCCGAGTTCAGCGCCGCTACGTCGCGCGAGCGCACCTCACGCATCACCGCGATGTCGGGCAGATCGCCCACCAGACGGCCTTCGTCTATGACGGTCTCGAGCAGCGGTTCGACGCGGCTGACCTCGTGCGCCGCCAAGGTGCGGTGCCGTACCGGGTCGGACGGATGATGGAGCCGGAGCCGCGCGCCCGCCTGCGGGGTTTCGTGCGGCAACGTCAGCAGGTCGGCGGTGGCGTGGTCACGGGCGTCGTAGACGCGCCACGCCCGTTTGCCCCCGGGATTGGGTACCTTGTCGCGCGAGTCGGAGAGTTTGATGGCAGGTTGCCACTCCCCCCCCTTGTCGATAGCGACGAGCTTGTACACGCCCCCCAGCGCCGTGTCCCCCGCCGAGGTAATCAGCCTCGTGCCGACGCCGTAGGTGAGGCGTTTGATCAAGGCGTCGGGCTCGAGGCCGTACGCGGGCGCTTCCTGCGTGATCTGCGTTAAAATCTGCCAGATCACGAGTTCGTCCAGATTACTGCTGAGCGTAATCGAGGTGTCCGGAAACCCGGCGTCGTCGAGCTGTTTCGCAGCTTGAATGCTTAAATACGCCAGGTCGCCCGAATCGAGGCGAATCCCGACCGGCTCGTGACCCTTGCGCCGCAACTCCTCAAAAACCGTAATCGCGTTCGGAACGCCGCTGTTAAGCGTGTCTACGGTGTCTACGAGCAGCAGGCACTCGTCCGGATAGGTGTCGGCGTAGGCGCGAAACGCCCCCAGCTCACCCTGCCCGAGCGCGATAAACGCCTGCACCATGCTGTGCGCGTGCGTACCCCGGGGCGGAAATCCGAGCACGTGCGAGGTGCCGGTGTTCGAGGTAAAGTCCGCGCCGCCGATCAGCGCCGCGCGGGTTCCGGCGTTCGCCCCTTTGTCGTGGGCGCGGCGCACACCCATCTCGATCACCACGCCGCCGCGCGCGCTGTCTCTAACTCGCGCCGCCTTGGTAGCGATCAGCGTCTGGTAGTTCAGCTGCGCCAGGAGCGCGGTTTCTAAAATCTGCGCCATAATCAGCGGGCCTTCGACGACGGTCAAAGGCACCCCCGGATGCACCACCCGCCCCTCGGGAATCGCCTGAAGCGTAAGCGACTCGAAGGTGCCGTTGGTTTTAAGCCAGGCCAGAAAGTCGTCGCCGAAAAGCCGCTCCCCGGTGCGCCCGGTCAAACTTCGCAACACCCCCAAGTCGGCGTCGGTGACCCTCGCCTCGCCCATCCAGTCGAGCAACCACGCCAACCCCGCATTGACGCAAAATCCGGCCTGATGGTCGCCATAGTTGGGATAATCACGAAAAAAGTGGTCGAACTGCGCGCGCGTCTCCCCCATCCCGGTACGAAAATAGAGCTGCGCCATAGTGAGCTGATAGAGGTCGGTAAACAAAAACCCCTCGGCGATTCGTTGCTGCTTAAAGGTCATGGGGTCAAGCATGGCACAGATGGAAGCCGACGGTGAGAGTTGGGCTCTCGAGAATCACATTTTCCCGTTACAGCCGCACCACACCCTGTCTTACACAAAACTTTATTCGACCCGAGCTGATTTTGATTTCTATCTTTTAGGGAAGACGGTGGCAGGCAGCTAGACCTCCACGTGCTACAAGCTACAGGCCACAAGCCGCGTCCACCTCTAGCAGCCAACCGCTACCGATGGGACAAACCTGCTTTTCTGCGCCGAGCCGTCGTCCATATCGACCGGAACGGGCCGAAATGCGCTACACTGTAGCCATCACTATGAACAGGTCTATCTTTGCTCGCGCGTAGAGCGTTTCAGCCGGAACACACCGTTTCAGCCTGCGTTACCCAGGTGTGGCGCTGAACGACTCTGCTTTTATGCGCGTGCTGCCGAGCACGTTCTCACCCTCTCGACAATCCGGTCTATCTGCGCGCAGTTTCCCGCTGCGGGCTCCCCTTTTCAGCGGTCACTTTGGAGGAAGCTATCAATAAAGTCCACGGCACATCCAACCTCAAAAACAGCCAGATCAAACGCCTCTCGAACCTCTACCGCCGCCGCCTGCGCCCGGAGACGCCGGTATCTCTGGAGTACGCTCGAGACCTGGGCGAGTTGGCGCTCGAGCTTCGCAAAAACGTCTCGACGCTCGTCGACAGGCGTGGGCGCGTGGTGACGGTCGCCGTCGGTGACGCCGCCGAAACGCCGCTCCCGAGCCTGGGCGGTGAGGCCGAATCGCGGCTTTACGGTCTGCGGCTGATCCACACCCACCTCAAACCGGGCGGGTTGTCGGACAACGACCTGTCGACGCTTTTTCTAAACCGTCTCGACGCGGTGGTCGCGGTAGACGTGCAGGCGAACAGTCGTGGACACACCGAAATCGGCGAGGTGCATATGGCGCTCGTCGCGCCGCCCGGAGCCGAGGAAGAAGACTGGATTCTAGACCCGCCGATGAGCGTCCGCGACGCCGAACAGATCGACATTCTGGAGCGTATCCGGGCGCTCGAGGAGGAGCTGACGCGCAGCGCGACCGCCCGCGAAACGACGCGCAGCTCGAGTGAACGTGCGGTACTGGTCGGTCTCAATACCGGCGAGAGCACCTTCGAGAGCGAGGCGCGGCTCGCCGAACTTGGTGAACTCGCCCGCAGCGCCGGGGCGACGGTGGCGGTGACGAGTAAACAGCAGCGCGCCTCACCCGACCCCCGGACGCTGATCGGACGCGGCAAACTCCAGGAACTCGTGTCGCAGGCGTATCACGAAGACGCCGACCTGCTGGTGTTCGACCGCGAACTCAACCCCGCGCAGGCGCGCGAGATCGAAGACGAGACGAAACTTAAAATCGTCGACCGCACCCAGCTGATTTTAGATATCTTCGCGCAGAACGCGCGGGGCCGTGAGGCCAAGGTACAAGTCGAGCTGGCGCAGCTTCAGTACCAGGTGACGCGGCTGACCGGGCGGGGCCGAACGATGAGCCGTCTGGGTGGCGGCATCGGCTCGAGGGGGCCGGGGGAAACGAAGCTCGAGGTCGACCGCCGCCGCATCCGCGATCGGATTACGACGCTCGAAGGAAACGTCGCCGAAATCAGTCAGCGCCGCGCCCAGAGCCGCAAGGGACGAACCAAAGCGGGCGTACCGGTGGTCGCGCTGGTGGGCTATACGAACGCCGGAAAATCGACGCTTTTCAACGCGCTCGCCAAAGCCGACGTGCTGAGCCAGGATAGACTCTTCGCCACGCTCCGCCCGACCACCCGCGAGGGCTGGTTGCCCGCACTGGGCGAGTGGGGCGGCAAGGTGCTCTACACCGACACCGTGGGCTTTATCCGCGACCTGCCCGACGAACTGCTGGACGCGTTTCGGGCTACCTTGGAGGAGCTTCACGACGCCGATTTGCTTCTGCACGTCGTTGACGCCGCCACCCCCGGCGCGCCCGACCGGGCGGAGGCCGTAGACCGGATTTTAGACGAGTTGCACGTCGAGGTGCCGCGCCAGATCGTGCTCAACAAGGCCGACCTGACCGACGCGGTGACGCTCCGCGAACTGTGCGGGCGTTTCGGCGCGCGGGGCGTCTCGGCGCAGACCGGCGCGGGTTTAGATGAGCTCAAGGCGCTCTTGGCAAAAACGCTCGAGGGCTCCGAGCACGTACCCCTGCCCGAAGACTCGCAAACAGCTTACGGAACCGCAGCTTCTTATGACTGACGGGACGCTGTAGGCGTTCCGAAAGGTCGGTACGCCGCCAAGTGAATTGCTTTACCGAACGTTCAGTTCAGGTTGTGCTTGTAACTGAGCGTTCGGTACAGACGCGGCGTAGGCGATACTTTTAGCAGCTCCAATATATGCTGCCCCTGTTCGCCGCAAAGTTCAGACCACAGGTCGAACTAGATTTCTCTTTGCGCGGTAGCCTGCGCTTTTGCAACAGAGAATGGTGCAAACCGGAGGATGCCTGCTGTTTTGTCGAGGCTCAGGTGTGCTCGTAAATCCGTCCGTCATGGTTTGCGTGGAGCAGTTCCAAGCGAGCAGGTCGTTACGACGTCCGTGGCAACGAACGCCTCAGAAAATTCAGCCAGTTCGTGCTGAGCACGCCCGCTCGAGCCTCAGCTGGTACGACCTCTCCCACTCTGTAGAGGTCGGCTACGGTGCCGAGCTCGAGCGGGCTCTCCTCGAGGCCCAAGCCCCCGTCCAGGTCGGAGCCGACGCCCACACAGTCCCAACCCGCCAGCTCAGCCAGATAGGCCGCGTGCCGCCTTACGTGCTCGTCAAGGGTGACGGCGAGGGTGGGGTCGTCCTCCCAACGGTGCTCGAGAAAGCCGTTGTAAAGAACGACGCCGATCACCCCGTCCCGCTCGGCTACGGCGCGGATTACCTCGTCGCTCAGGTGCCGGTCGGTCGGCGTCAAGGCGCGCGCGTTGGCGTGTGACGCGCAGACCCGCGCGAAACCCAGCTCGAGCCCCTGCCACACCCCCGCTTCAGCCAGATGCGAGATGTCCCAGATAAAACCCTGTTCCGCCATCTCCCCTAGTAAAGCGCGGCCCGGCGGAGTCAACCCGCCCCGCCTAAACGTCGTGCTGCCCGTTCCCACGCCTGCGCCGTAGCGTGTGTCCGCCCATGTGAGCCCGACCATACGCAGGCCGCGCCGCCACCACGCGGACAGGTCGTCTACGCGCACGATAGGCTCGGCTCCTTCCATCAGCAAAACCAAGCCCGGTTTACGGTCGCCCTGCCACAGCCGCAGATGATGCTCGAGGTCGGTCGACGATTTAAGCAGCCTCACCCTTCCCTGTTTTTCCCAGCTTTCGTACAGCGCGATCTGGGACAGGGCGTGGGCTTCGGCGTCTTCGGGTGTGCGTGAGGCTGCCCTGACGCCGCTCCCACCCTGGAGGCCCGCTGTCACGGTAGCGAACGCCACCGCTATTTTGCCCCGCTCGAGCTCGGGCAGCGAGACCATAGCCTGATTTGCCGTGCGTTTTTCAGCCTCTCTTATCGCCCTTACGCTTAAGGTGAGGTCGCGCCCGACCATCGTCACGTTTTCAGCCAGGTCGAGGTGCGAATCTACGAGCGGCAACTGCGAGGGCGGGTTGGTCATTTATCTACGCTCCGTTCACAAGCAGACCGCTTAGCCTGTCGGGGTGAGAAAACGCTAACACAGATCGAAAGCATCTGCGGAGGGCTGCGTGTCGGCGCTAGCCGATAACGAAGCGTCGAGGACGGTTTGGCCCTCTCCGCGGTTTTAGAAACTCATGGCAGCGCGTAGCTTCAGTTCAGCCTCGAGCTCAAGAGACACACTTGCGGTACGATACTCAGGGTGAGGCGAATCCATCCAACTGTCCAGGCTGCGCTCCGTGAAGGGCGCGCGGTCGTCGCTCTAGAATCTACGGTTATTACCCACGGGCTGCCGCGCCCGCAAAATCTGGCGCTCGCCGAGTCTTTGGAACGCACCGTCCGCGAGGCGGGCGCGGTTCCCGCCACAGTAGGGCTGGTCGGCGGCGAGGTGGTCATCGGACTTTCGCCCGACGAGCTTAAACATCTCGCCAACACCGACGCCAGCAAGGTGTCTTTGTGGAACCTGCCCGACCTGATCGTCAGGGGACGCGACGGCGGCACGACGGTCGCCGCCACGCTGCACCTCGCAGCGGGGGTCGGCATCAAGGTTTTTGCGACCGGCGGCGTCGGCGGCGTCCATTTCGACGCTTTCGACGAATCCGCCGACCTGATGGCGCTCTCACGTCATCCTTTGGTCGTCATCTCCGCCGGAGCCAAGTCGATTTTAGACCAGGCCGCAACCCTAGAGCGCCTCGAGACCCTCGGCGTCCCGGTCGTCGGTTACGGTACCGACCGTCTAGCCGGGTTTCACGTCCCCGAAACCGAACTGCGCGTTCCGGCCCGTTGCGACACCCCCGCCGAGGTTGCGCGGAGCTTTCAGGCGGCGCGCGCGCTGGGGCTTCCCGGCGCACTTTTGGTCGCCAAACCCGTCTCGAAGGGGCTGGCGCACAGAGAGGTCTCGAGCTGGCTGACAACTGCGCTGCGTGAGGCCGAGGAACAGGGTTTTAGAGGCAAAGACCTGACCCCTTTTCTGCTGACCCGGTTCGCCTCGCTTTCAGACGGGCGCGCGACCGAGGTCAACTTGAGACTGCTTCAGGAAAATGCACGTTTGGGCGCGGAGGTCGCGCTCGAGCTCGCCCGCCGCCCCGTTACCCGCTAGGAGCGCCCTATGGATTTGCACCGTGACCATTCCCCATCTGTTCACTCCACGGGGTCCAGAACCCAGCGCGCCCCGGAGCGCCCTAACCGGCTCGGTCGCACCCTCCGCGAAGCGCGTGAAGACAAAGACCTCGAGCTGCGCGACTTAGCCGAAATCACCAGCGTCCGGCTTACGCACCTAGAGGCGCTCGAGGCGGGCGACTACCGGCGGCTCCCCGAAGAGGTCTACAGCAAAAATTTTATCAAGCTCTACGCGCAGGCCGTGGGTCTCGACCCGGCGCGGATGCTGCTGCTCTACGGTCACGAACGGCGCGCCCTGACCGGCGTACCCCACGCACCCGGCGCGGCGCTCGAACTGCCCCTCGAGCCCGCTACGCCGCGTTTTAGTCCCCTACGCTCGGGATTCGACAACCCGCGTTTGGCTCGAGCCCTCGGCCTCGTGCTCACGCTCCTGCTGGTCGTCGGTGTGGTGATGGCCGCGTTGTGGGCGTTTAACGGCCTGTTCGCCACCACACAGGACGCAACAGCACCAGGCGCAGACTCCCGACCTGCCGCGTCCGAACCGGCAACCGCCGCGCCCGCAGAAACGCAGGAAACCCGAGCGCCCGCACCCCTCCCCGCAGCCACCACCACAGCCCTCACCGGGACGACGCCGGACGGTGCGGCGCAGCCACCCGCCGATGCGATGGTTTTGCTGTCGTTACGAACCACACCGCCCGGCGCAGAGGTCAGCATCGACGGCTACCCCTTCGGTCAGAGCCCGATTACCGACGCGCCCGTCCGGGCCGGGGAACGCACCGTACAGATCGAGCGGGGCGGCTACCGCACCTTCGAGCGCACCCTCGACCTGAGCCGCAACCGCCGCCTGAACATCGAACTGACGCCGATGCGGGGCGCGGCGTCACCCCCGACCCGAACGAACACTCCTGCGACGAACGCCCTCACAACAAACGCTCCGCCCCAAACGGTAGCCACCCCGCCAGCATCACAGAGCGGGGTAACGCTCACCGTCACGGCTGAAGCGTGGCTCGAGGTCTACGCCGGGCCAGCCAGAGGCAAAGGCGAGCGGTTGGTCTACAAAACCGCTCAACCCGGCGAGACGTTCTCGTTCGGCGCGCCCGTCTACATCTTTAGCGGCAACGCCGGTGGCGTGGAGGTAGCCCGTGGCGACGCCGCCGCCGAACCGCTCGGCGCGTCCGGGGCGGTGGTGGGGGCAGCGTACGACTGAACGTCCAAAACATCAAACGTGCTAAACATCGCGCCAAGCGTAGGCTGCCGTGCTCACGCTGCGCCCACTCGCCCGTAAACTGAGGGGTGCCTACGATCAGCCTAGATGTTTTCTTCTCGAGTTTGCGGGTTTGCCGACAGCTCGAGAGGTGCTCCATCCTCCTTTCTCCCGACCAAACTTGCGAAGCGCAGCTCCGCTACCAGCGAGCGACCTCGTGATCTGGTCTTTGGCCCTTCAGTCGCTGCGGCTGCGCCCCCTGAGAACGTTTCTGACCGCGCTCGGGATCGCCGTCGCGGTCGGCTCGACGGTAATTTTTTTGTCGCTCGGTGAGGGGTTGCGGCGCGTTTTTACCGAGCAGATCGGCGGCATCGGCCCCGACTTGCAGGTAAGTTACGGCCCCTTCGGTGCGAGCGCCCTGACCGCGGTGCCGGAGCTGCCGCTACGCTACGCCGAGGCGCTGCGCGCCGACGCGGACGTTTACGGCGTCGCCCGCCTTATTCCGATTATGCTCTACGCGCGGGGCGGTTTCGATCCGGGCAGTTCGTTTTTGTTTCAGGGACTGCCGCCCGCCACCGACGTAGCGGATATCTATTTCGATTATGAGGTCGTGGGTGGGCGCGGGCTGGAGGCCGCCGACCGCCGCGCGCAGGTCGCGGTCGTGGGCGAACAGGTCGCGGCGCGTAACAACGTCGGGCTCGGCGACACCCTGCGGCTCAACCCCGAAAGCAGTTTCGAGATCGTCGGCGTGGCGCGCTCAGGAGGTGGTCTGGTCGATAACGCCGTGCTGCTGCCGCTCACAAGCCTGCAAAACGCCATCGGTATCCGCGACCGAGTGAGCTTTTTTGCGCTCGAGCTGACCGAACCGGCGCGCGCCGCCGAGGTCGCCGAAACGCTTTCGGAAGCGTTTCCAAAACTCGGGTTTCAGACCCGGGGCGAGGTATTGAGGGTGCTCGAGCGCGGCGTCCGGGTCAGCGACATGGTGCGCCTCGGGATCAGCGCCATCGCCCTGATCGTCGGCGCGATCGCGGTTGCCAACACGGTACTGATGAGCGTGTTCGAGCGCACCCGCGAGTTCGGCGTCATCCGCGCGGTCGGCGCAAAACCCCGCTTTTTGTTCGGTTTGGTGCTCTCCGAAGCGGTGCTGCTGAGTCTGGTAGGGGCCGCGTTCGGCGTCGTCATCGGTCGATTCGGTATCTTCGTAGTCAACCGTATCGCGTTTGATCTGATCGGCCTCGAGGTCGCCGCCCTGACCCTGCGGCTGGGTCTGTTCGCTGTCGGCATCGCTTTTACCATGGGCGTGTTGTCGGGTCTTTTGCCCGCTGCGAGAGCCGCACGGATTCCGATAGCGGTCGCCATGTCGCGCGAGTAGGTACAGGTACCCAGCTTGCGCCGACTTTTCGGGCGGCCTGACGCGGTTTTTATCGTTTTGGTGGAGCGTGTGGCTAGTGGCGGGTAGCAAGTAGAGATAACATCACAAGCCACACGCCACAAGCCACTTGCTCGCAAGCAAGAACAGCGCCGACGGAGAACAAGCATCGACGGAACCCGGCATCTCCCGGAACTACCCGGCTGTGTCCCGGAAGCGTAACTATTTCGCTTAAAGGCACCTCCAAAACCGCGTACACTCACCCCATGCGGTTTTTTTTGTTGGTTCTGGTTCTGGGCGGATGGGCGGGCGCGCAAAACTACATCTGGCGTGACGTGGTGCAAGAGGTCACGGTCGAACCGGACGGCTCGGTGTTGGTCTACGACGAACGCACGCTCACGACCGACGATAGTTTTGCGGAGGCGTTTATCTGCCTTAGGCTGGACGCCGGTCAGACGGTTACGCTGTTGGAGGGCGGCGCACTTTCGCCCGGCCCGGAGGCGACCGCGTTTCAGCAACCGTGTGAAAACACCTCCGGCGGTACCGAGCTGGTCGTACGGCAAGACGAGCGGGTAGACGAGCGGCGGGTTTTTTTTCGCTACCGGCTCGAGGGATCGGTCGATGTTTACAGCGATGTGGCGCAGTGGTACTGGAACATTCTGGAAGCGGAGCACCCTCCTGTACGCGAGTACGACCTCACCGTCGAGATTCCGGGGCCGATGGCTGAACCTTACGACGCTTACGTTCACCGCCTCGGCAACGCCGAGCTGCCGACGGTCACGCTTTCAGACGACCGGCAGCGCCTAGACGTTCGCTACTACCGTATCCCGGAAGATGTCGGCGTCGAGATTCGCTACCTGATGCCGCCCCAACTCTTTACCGTGACGGGTGAAGGGGGGGCGCTCGAGCGCCTTTTACGCGACGAAACCCGGTTGGCGGGTCTCGACGCGACGCGGCGCAATCCGTGGTGGAGGGCGCTCGCGCTGCTACCTGTCGTCGGGCTCGGCGTCGGCGTCTTGAGAGCGGCGCGCAGGTTTAGACCCACTGCCCCGGCGATGCGTTACCCCTTCGAGCCGCCCGCCGAACGTCCCCCGGCGACCGTTCCCTATCTGGCGTCGCGCCTCGCCAAGAGTTCCGGCCCCGCTTTTCACGCCACCATCATGGATTTGGCGCGGCGTGGTTACGGCACCTTCGATTCGCAAAAAGGTAAGTTCAACATGTACCTGTCGGACAAAGACGCCGCCGAACTGCTGCCGTTCGAGCGAGGCGTGCTCCAGTATCTGCGCCGCGCCGCCGCAGCTCCGGGGGGTGATCCGAACTATCTGGACTTTGGAGAACTCAAACGCTACTCCGAAACGCACCTGTCACGTTTTTTAAGCACCTGGTCGAAACAGGTGGAGGGGTGGCTCGAGGACGAACTCGGCGGGCCACGGCTCGAGCCCCGCAGTCGGCGCGCCTCCGGAGTGTGGTTTTTTCTGGCGCTGCTGGCGACAGCCGCGTGTGCCGGGGGTGGTTTTTTGACGCTCGGCGTCGCGCAGGTCGTGTTTCTTGCAGGCGCGGCCCTCTGCGCGCTGCTGGGCTTCGTCGCACTCGGCACCGTCCCATCGTGGCGTAAAGAGGTCGCACCCGAAGCTCTGGGTTGGCAGGGTTTTAGACGCACCCTTTCGGACTACACGCAGATGAAGCGTGCGCCCGACGACTTTTTCAGGCTTTGGGAAATCTACTACTGCTACGCGGCAGCACTGGGCGTCGCCGACAAGTTTCTAAAAAACATGGAGCGGGCCGCGCCACAGAGCAGCGACGCCTACACGCACGCGCCGCTCTGGTTGGGTCGCGGCTCCAACTTGTCGGGTTTGCAAAGCTTGAGCGATACCACGAGCACCCTCAGTTCGCTGGGCAGCGCGCTGAACTCGGCGAGCGCGTCGGCGTCTTCGGGTGGGTCAGTGTCCGGCGGGGGTGGGGGTGGCGGCGGGGGCGGCAGCTCAGGGGGTCGTTAGAACATTCTGTCCAGGACGCCAGACCTATACTCGAGGGTGTGAACCATACCAGGCTCGAGGCCCATCAGCTACGCAAAATCTACCCTGACCCCGGCGGCGAGGTGGTCGCACTGGCAGCATTTAGCTGCGTCTTTCCGGCAGGGACGATCACCGCCATCATGGGGCCGTCGGGATCGGGCAAAACTACACTGCTCAACCTTTTAGCCGGACTCGATACCCCCACCTCGGGCGAGGTCAGACTCGGCGAGGCCGTCGTCAGCGCGTTACCGGAAACTGCGCGCGCGGAGGTGAGGTTAAGGCGTTTCGGGTTCGTGTTTCAGTCGTATAACCTGATCGCCGTGCAAAACGCCTGGCAAAACGTCGCTTTTCCGATGGGTCTGGCGGGTGTCGGGGCCGCCGAGCGCAAGGAAAAAGCGTTGGGATTGCTTGGGCGTTTCGGGTTGGCAGCGAGGGCTCACCACCTGCCGCACAAACTTTCGGGGGGTGAGCGGCAGCGCGTCAGCGTAGCGCGCGCGCTCGCCAACGACCCGGAGGTGGTCTTCGCCGACGAACCCACCGGCAACCTCGATTCCAAAAGTGGCAAAGTGGTACTCAGCGCACTTCGGCAAGCCGCCGACGAGGGTCGCATCGTCGTTTTGGTGACGCACGACCAGCGTCTGGTGAGCGGTGTAGACCGGGTGCTCGAGCTTTCCGACGGCGTGTTGGAGGGTGAGCGCGTCCTCGAGCCGGTGCCGAGGTAAACGGCCCAAAGGTAGTTGCGCGCGTTTTTAGAACCGAACGATAACGACCCCTAACTATAGCGAGACTTTACCGAGGGCAACGCGCCGATCTGTTTCTCGCAGAACCTCCCGGTAGCCCTTACTCGGCGGTACAATCTACCTATGTCCAGCTCCGCAGTCACCACGCAACCCTCGAGGCGCTTCTCCCTTCAGCCCGCCCAACTCGGCGCGGTGTTGGCCTTTTTGGGTGTCGCCCTCGGCGCTTTCGGCGCGCACGCGTTTGCAGAGGTTCTTTCACCAGACAGGCTCGAGACCTATCAGACCGCGGTTCGTTACCAGATGTTTCACGCGCTCGGGCTGCTCGCGCTCGGCGCGTTGCCACCGGGAGCGCAGCGGGCCGCGCCGTGGCTTTTCTGGGGTAGCGTCGTTTTTTCCGGGAGTTTATACGCCCTCGTCTTTAGCGGCGTGTCGCTGCTCGGCGCAGTCGCGCCCATCGGTGGCGTTTTGCAACTCGTCGGCTGGGCGCTGCTGTTTTTCGGACTTCGCAAAAAAAGCTAAGGGATTTCACTTCAGCTTCGGCCCGACCCCGGCAGCTTTTTCGCCTTCGTGCTCGCGGTCTGTTTTAGCTTCGGCGAACGGGGTGCGTTACGATGGCCCCTATGAGCACGCCCTCCCCCTCTCGCCTGGCCCTCGTGATGGGCGTCGGTTTGGCGGCGGTCAGCCTGTCGGCGATCTTTATTCGCCTCGCCGACGCCCCCGGTGTGGTGGTCGCCGCCTACCGGATGGTGCTGGCGAGCCTGATTTTGCTGCCGTGGACGCTGCGCGCCCTTAAACGCACCCCCCTGACCCGGCAAAACGCCGGTTACGCGGTGCTGGCGGGTCTTCTTTTGGGCGTCCATTTTGCAACCTGGATCAGTTCGCTTTCCTATACGAGTGTGGCGGCGAGCACGAGCCTCGGTACCACGACGCCGGTGTGGGTGGCGGTGATGAGCTGGCTGGTGCTGGGTTTCGCCCCGTCGTTCTCGACCCTGCTCGGGATGCTGATAGCCATTTTGGGAGGCGCGCTGATCGGCTTCGGCGGCGGCGTAAGCGAGGCGAGCAGCGCGCCCCTGACCGGCAATGTGCTGGCGCTTATAGGCGCGGTGGCGGCGGCGGCGTACCTGCTGCTGGGCCGCGCCGCGCAAAACCGCGGTCTCGGGTTGCAAGCGTATATCGGCGTCGCCTACGGCGTCGCGGCGCTCAGCCTGGTTCCGCTACCGCTGCTGCTGGGCCTCAGCTACAGCGCCTACAGCCCCACGACTTTCTTCTGGATTTTGCTGCTGGCTCTGATTCCGCAGCTTATCGGACACACCTCATACAACTACGCGGTCAAACACCTCGACCCGGCGGTGGTGGCCACCGTGATTTTGCTCGAGCCCATCGGCGCAAGTCTGCTAGCCCTGATGTTTTTCACCGAAATCCCGCCGTTACCGACCCTCGTCGGCGCGCTCGTACTGCTCATCGGGGTCGCCGTCACCGCGCGCAACAGTCGGGAGTTACCTGCTGAGTAGGTCATAAATAGGTTCTGGCGATATTCCCGGTGGCCTAATTTTTCTAGAGCGGCAAGTGAGAAAACGACCCCAAGCTTTTTACCTGCGGAGAAAACCCGGAGGACGAATATCGGCAGAATCTATTTGGATTCAGGCCGAGTTTTTGCGGTCGTTTTTTAGATAACGCCTAGATGTGTCGATAGGGTACCGCGTCGCTTTTCGCCCCGTATCAAGTCACCGACGCGAAGTAGAAAGTGTGCGTCCCTGACGCAGAGTGACCGCGAACCCAGCTCGAGCCGTAAGGTGTGCGAAAAACCCCACCGAAACCGCTGACCATGCTGTACGGGGGCTAGGAAAAAGCGCCTAAATCTGCTATAGTAAATGGCGTGCTTGTGTCCGCAACCGCCCTACAACCGCTGTTGCCGACCCAACAAACTCACAGAAAACACGACCAAAATTAGAGCCCACACCGGGGGGTGGGGGGCAACAGTGTGTTATGGCCCAGAGGAGCACTTTTGTGAAAGACCAAAAAGCTTACAAACACGGTGATCAGGTTGTTTTACCGCCCTACGGCGTCGGTATCGTCGAAGGTACCACTGTACGCACCATCTCCGGTGCCGACCACCAATATTACGAGGTCGCCTTTCCGAACGGCACTTCAAAAGCGTTTGTTCCGGTTTTAGCGCCCCAGGCCGCCGGTCTGCGCCCCGCGCTTACCAAAGAGGAAGTTCACAACGTTTTAGAACGTCTTAGCAACGGTCGCGTCAACCTGCCCAAGCAGTGGGCCGCCCGCCACCGCCGCGTTACCGAAATCTTGTCTTCAGGTGACCCTTACCAGATCGCTACGCTGGGCAGCGAACTACGCCGCTGGGACTTAGAGCGCGGTCTGCCCGACCTCGACCGCCAAGCCTACCGCCGCGCCCTGCGCCTCTTAGCCGGTGAGATCAGCGCGGTTTTGGGTATCGACACCAAAGAAGCGCGCGCGATGATGGACGCGGGCGACGACGACGAGTTGAACTAAACCCGCAATCCAATCAGCCTACAGACCGAGATTAACTCTCGGTCTTTTTTTTGTCTATAAGCTATGATTCGTTCGGCTACAGCAAGCGACGCTCCCGCCATCGGCCATGTCCATGTCGAGAGCTGGCGCAGCACCTACCGCGGACTGATGCCGGACGCGGTTCTCGTCAACCTGTCAGCCGAGCAGCGTGCGACCTTCTGGTGAGAGGTGATCGAACGCTCCGAGGAAACAGTCTGTGTTCGTCGCCACCGACAAACGAGGTGACGCTGTGGGCTTTGTCAATGACGGTTTAGAACGCGAGCACGACCCCGTTTACACTGCCGAGCTTTACGCCCTCTACCTGTTAGAAGAACAGCAAGGTAAAGGCTATGGGAAAGCTCTAATGCTGGCCTTGACTAGAAAATTTACCGAACAAGGTCATCACGCTATGCTGCTGTGGGTGCTTTCGGCAAACCCTGCCAGAAGATTTTACGAAGTGGTGGGCGGGCAGTACCTCAAAACCAAACTGATCGAAATCGGCGGCGAGAGCTTAGAAGAAGTTGCTTACGGCTGGAACGACCTTTCCGTTTTGGCTAGATAAGATAAAGCCAGCGCGTAGGCGGCGTAGTCGTCGATAAGTCCGGGTGGCGTCCGCATTCCGGCGGGCAAAAAGCGTTGCCATCCCTTGGGCGAATGGTCACGAAAATACAAAGCACGAGCGGTGAGGCTCGAGCCCCATTCATCGACCACTTGGTAACCGATACGCCGTTTTTGCAAAAGCTCCCGTACTGTTCTGCTGCCGGTACCGTCACCTACCAGCACGGTGGCTTCGACTGGAAACTCGAGCCCTCCCAGTTCTGCCAGCGTCAAAACCTCGTGAAACCCTAATTCACCTGCTTCGGTAACGAAAGCGACCCCGATGTTTCGTCCGGGGTCGAGCGCGACAATCATAAGCGATTGTATAGCCGCTTGGTGAAATGTTGCGTCCTTTTTTTGCAGGCACCTTTGGCAGCGAAGACCGAACACCACCCGTCATAATCGGCGGTTCCGTGGGCTCGAGCAAGCCATCTACTCAGCGAACCGCAGCGCCACGAAAGAGGGCCGGACATACACGTCCGGCCCTCTGAGAGATTTAGAAGCGTTTAGGTTAGGCTTCGGGGCGGCGCTCGCGTTCACTTGCCGGACGAGCTGGGGCGGCGTCGCGCGCGGCCGGAGCCGTTTTAAGGCGCTCCAACATCTGCTCGTCGGCGACGCGGGTCGCGCGGATGATGTCCAGACCCGTACCCGCCGGGATCAAACGGCCCAAGATGACGTTTTCCTTGAGGCCGACCAGATTGTCCGCTTTGCCAGAAACGGCCGCTTCGGTCAGTACGTGGGTGGTGTGCTGAAACGACGCTGCCGAGAGCCACGATTTGGTCGACAGGCTGGCCTTGGTGATGCCCAAAAGGAGCGGCTTCCACTCGGCGGGCGCTTTACCCTCGGCGAGCAGCGCGTCGTTGACCTCTTCGATCTCGAAACGTTCGGCGGTTTGACCCTCTAAAAAGACCGAATCGCCCGGGTTTTGCACCTCGACAAACTTGAGCATCTGCCGGACGATGACCTCGATGTGCTTGTCGTGAACCGAAACGCCCTGGCCCCGGTAGACACGCTGAATCTCATCGACCAGATACCGCTGTACGTCAGCGGGGCCACGCGACTCCAAAAGGTCGTGCGGGTTGATCGCGCCGCGGGTCAGCTGAGCGCCCGCCTCGACCTCGTCGCCTTCACGAACGAGTACGCGCATCCCTTTGTCGATCTTGTAGGCTTTGCTGAACTCGCCGTCTTGACTCGTCACGGTGATGCGGAACTTATCCTCATCTTCCGCGACGCTGACCACGCCGTCGAGTTCGGAGATGGTCGCCTTGACTTTGGGTTTGCGCGCCTCGACAAGTTCGATGACGCGGGGCAGACCCTGGGTGATATCGCCACCGGTAGCGACGCCGCCGGTGTGAAAGGTACGCATGGTGAGCTGAGTCCCGGGTTCACCGATAGACTCTGCGGCGATGACGCCGACCGCTTCACCCAGCGAAACGGGGCGCATCAGCGACATATCCATGCCGTAGCACGCCTGGCAGACACCGGCCCGGGTCTGGCAAGCAACGGGCGAACGTAGCGGAATCGTCCGCACTTCGGTATTGTCCGCCAGACGGGTGTAGATGGCGGTGATGTGTTCGGGCATCAGCACCGTTCCGGCGGCGGCGGTGTAATCGCCGACCTCGAAGTCGAGCGCCATGTGGCGACCGTAGAGGCTCATATCGATCTGGCCCTTGTTCCGCAGACGACCGTCGGCACCGTAAAACGGCACGTCCAGATATTCCGCTGTACCGCACTCGGCTTCGCGTACCACGATCTCGTGAGCCACGTCGACGAGTTTGCGGGTCAGGTAGCCCGAGTCGGCGGTGCGGAGCGCGGTATCTGCGCCCCCTTTGCGCGCGCCGTGCGTCGAGAAAAAGTATTCCAGAACCGTCAGACCTTCACGGAAGTTTGCGCGGATCGGCAGTTCGATGGTGTCGCCCGAGGGTTTCGCCATCAGGCCGCGCATCCCGGCGAGCTGCCGGACCTGTTGTGGGTTGCCACGCGCGCCGGACTGCGCCATGACAAAAAGCGGGTTGAAGGGCATGTTGTCACGGAAGTTGTCGAACACCGCTTGCCGCACCTCGTCGGTGGTGTCGTTCCAGAGCCGCACCACCTGCTGGTGGCGTTCGGCGTCGGTCACGAAACCACGCTCGAAGGCGTCGATAATTCGCTCGAACTTGCCTTCGGCGACCGCGATAAGTTCTTTTTTAGCGGGCGGAATCGCCACGTCGTCGATCCCGATGGTGATACCCGAGGTCGTCGAGAGCTTAAAGCCTTCGTCTTTAAGGGCGTCGAGAAGTTTCGCGGTAAGTTCGATGCCGAGCAGCTTGAACGACTCGGTGACGAGGTCGCGGAGCGCGTTCTTTTCGTATGCGGTGTCGTAACGGATCATCGAGGCCGGAACCTCGCCGCCATCTTCGGAGAGCGTTTCTTCGACCATCCGGGCGAAGTAGAGGCGGCCCGGGCTGGTTTCGATCATCTCACCCTTGACCTTGACCGTGATCGTGTCCTGCATGTCGATCTGGTTGCGTTCGACGGCTAAGAGCGCCTCGTCGACGTCGGCGAAACGGTATTTGAGGCGGCCCGCCGAGGTCTCTTTACCGGCGACGGTAATCGGCGAGTTGAGGTCTAACGTTCCGCTCTCCAAGTCGGCGAGTGCGGCGTCTTGCGCTTTATAACTGTTGCCCGCCCCCTTGCTGCCGGTGTAGAGCTGCGTCAGGACGAACAGACCCAGGATGATGTCGCGGCTCGCGCCGACGTTCGGGTTGCCGTGCGCGGGCGAAAGCAGGTTGTGCGAGGCGAGCATTTGCAGGCGCGCTTCGGCCTGTGCGTATACGGACAACGGGACGTGAATCGCCATCTGGTCGCCGTCGAAATCGGCGTTAAAGGCTTCGCAGACGAGAGGGTGCAGCTGAATCGCCTGACCCTCGACCAGCACCGGCTCGAACGCCTGAATCCCCAGACGGTGCAGCGTCGGGGCGCGGTTAAGGAGCACCACGCGGTCTTGAATGACCTCCTCGAGCGCGTCCCAGATTTCGTCGCGGGTGTCGCGGTAACGCTCTAGGAGCTTGCGGGCGCTTTTGATGTTCGACACCACGCCGCGCTCTTCTAGCACCTTGAATAAAAACGGTTTGAACAGCTCCAGCGCCATCCGCTTGGGAATCCCGCACTGGTGGAGCTTGAGCTGCGGCCCTACGACGATGACCGAACGGCCCGAGTAGTCGACGCGTTTGCCGAGCAGGTTTTGCCGGAAGCGGCCCTGCTTGCCGCCCAGGAGGTCGGTAAGCGAGCGGAGCGGACGATCCGAACCCGGATGCACTACCGCAGCGCCGCGCCGACCGTTGTCGATAAGTGCGTCGACGGCCTCTTGCAACATGCGTTTTTCGTTACGGACGATCATCTCGGGTGCGCCCTGCGCCATAAGTTTTTTGAGGCGGTTGTTGCGGTTGATCAGGCGGCGGTAGAGGTCGTTCAGGTCCGAAGTGGCGAAGCGTCCACCCTCGACCTGTACCATCGGGCGCAGCGCCGGGGGCATGATCGGCACGGCCTCTAAAATCATCCACGCGGGGTCGTTGCCGGACTCGACAAAGTTTCGGGTGATCTCGAGGCGTTTGCGGGCTTTCGCACGCTTGTGACGCGAGGGTGAGTTCATCTCTTCGACCAGTTCAGTCTCGAGGAGTTTCAGGTCGATTTTTTCTAAAAGTTCGCGGATCGCCTCCGCGCCCATTTTGGCCTCGAAGTCGTACGATTCGATCAGCCGCACCTGACGGCGCACCAAGTCGATCTCGACTCGGCCCGAGATATCGGCCTTGACCCGGCCCCCGTCGGCGAGTTCATCACCGGGGATCACGCGGTCGCCGTTGACGACGATAGGCTCGTCGTTGTAGGGATAGAGCTTGGCGCGCGAGACGATGATGCTGGCGGGTTCGGCGATATGCACCGTACCGTCGGCCTCGGCGTAGATTTCCTGCGCCTGGTCGATCGCCCCGACCACTTTGTCACCTTCGGAAACGCCCGCGCCGTCACTTACCAGCACGTGCATGGTCGGGTTGATGGTCTGCTCGTCGCGGCGCGCCCAGCGGAGCGTCAGGGTCAGTTCGGTTTCCGGCCCACGTTTGCGACTTTTGGCGACCCGCGCGCCCGTTGCGTCACGGGGAATAATGAGCGTCGTACCCGAGGCGGCGCGGGCGAGTTCGGCCCCGGCCTCGACGAGTTCACCGTCGCCGGTCAGCAGTTCCATCCCGGTCGGCAAAAAGTGTGAGGTGATAATCTTTTCGTCATCGGGGTTGCGGAGGTTCAGGATGCCGCCGTCCGTACCGATAGGCAGCAGTTCGATGATGCCCTCTTCCTTGGCGGTTACGAGTACGTCACTCGTCAGTTCAGCGAAGGGTTGCCCACCGGTATACTTTTCGTCTTCGATCCACGCTTTTGTAGGAACGCTCAAGAAAGCGTCTTTTTCTTCTTCGTAGTCGAACACGAGCTTGCGCGGGAAGCGGTACTGCGCCAGACCGGTCAGTTTCGATTTGACGCCCTTGGCGAGCTGCTGGCCCGTCTCGACGTATTCACCGTCGGCGATGACCGCAGGCTCGCCCATCGCCACCGAATAGGTCTCCTGATGACCGTAGCGGAGCTGACGATACTCGTCGTCGGTCAAGAGGTCGCCCGCACGTAGCGGACGCCCGTCGCGGAGCGCGTCCATGGGGTTGGTCACGACGTATTTGGCGAAGTACAAAACCTGCTCGAGCTGACTCGTAGAGAGGTTTAGGAGCGCGCCGATCTTGCTCGGCACATCTTTGACGTACCAGATATGGGTGCAGGGTGTAGCGAGTTCGATGTGGCCCATGCGGTAGCGGCGTACGGTCGCTTTGGTGACTTCGACGCCGCAGCGTTCGCAGGTCTTGCCCTCGTAGCGTTGCCGTTTGTACTTGCCGCAGGCGCACTCGTAATCTTTTTCCGGCCCGAAGATACGTTCGTCGAAAAGACCGTCGCGCTCAGGCTTGAGGGTGCGGTAGTTGATGGTTTCTGGTTTGGTAACTTCGCCGTAGCTCCAGTTGCGGATCTGTTCCGGCGACGCAATCTTGATCTGTACGCGGTTAAAGTCTCGCATCGTTCCCCCTATTTGCCTCGGCCCGACTCGTCGAAAATACTGATCGGCTGCGTATCTTGCATCACCTGAACGTCGAGTCCGAGTGAGTGCAACTCTTTGACCAGTACCTTGAACGATTCAGGGATGGTGGGTTCTAAAACGTCGTTACCTTTGACGATAGCTTCGTACGAGGTGTTGCGCCCGTCGATATCGTCGGATTTAATGGTGAGCATCTCTTGGAGCGTATGTGCCGCGCCGTGCGCCTGAAGCGCCCAGCACTCCATCTCGCCGAGGCGCTGGCCCCCGAACTGCGCCTTGCCGCCCAGCGGTTGCTGGGTGATGAGCGAGTACGGACCCGTCGAGCGCGCGTGCATCTTGTCTTCGACCATGTGGTAGAGCTTCATTACGTACATCACCCCGACCACGATAGGCGCGTCGATAGCCTCGCCGGTATGACCGTCGAAAAGGACCGACTTGCCAGTACGGGCGAGCGCGAGCCGCGCGTCGTCTTGAGCGAGTTCGCGGTCGACGATGCCGAGTTTGCCCGCGCGCTTCATCACCCGCGCTTCGCGCGCGTCGGTGGCGAAACCAGCCTCTATGTCGGCGTCGAATTCGCGTTTGGCGGCGTCCTCGAGCAGGTCTTTAATCTCGTCTTCACCGGCGCTGTCGAAAACCGGCGTGACGTACGAAACGCCGTTTTTGTACGCCGCCAACCCCAGGTGCGTCTCTAAAATCTGCCCCAGGTTCATCCGCGACGGTACCCCGAGCGGGTTGAAAACCAGATCGACCGGCGTCCCGTCGGGCAGGTACGGCATATCTTCGGGCGGCATGATCTTAGCGACCACACCCTTGTTGCCGTGGCGGTTGGCGAGCTTGTCGCCTTCGATCAGACGGCGCTTTTGCGCGATATAGACGCGCACCATCTCCTGTACGCCGGGTTTGAGTTCAACGCCGTCGTCGCCGCGGCGAAACCGCACCGTCCGGAGGATGATACCGCCGTCACCGGGCGGCACGCGGAGCGAGGTGTCTTTGACCTCACGCGCTTTTTCACCGAAGATCGACCGCAGCAGCCGCTCTTCCGGGGTGGGTTCGGTTTCACCCTTAAACGAGGTGTGACCGACCAGAATGTCGCCTTGTTTGACCTCCGCGCCGATCCGCACCACGCCGTCCTCGTCGAGGTCACGCAGGGCCGCTTCGCTCAGGCCGGGGATATCGCGGGTGATCTTTTCCGGGCCGAGTTTCGTGTCGCGCGCTTCTTTTTCGTACTTTTCGATGTGAACGCTCGTGTAGGCGTCCGAACGTACAAGCCGTTCGGAGAGCACGATAGCGTCCTCGAAGTTGTAACCGTCAAAAGGCATAATCGCAATCAACACGTTTTGCCCGAGCGCCAGCCGCCCGTTTTGCGAGGCGGGGCCGTCGGCGATGACCTGTCCTTTCTCGACCTGATCACCGACGTTGACGAGCGGACGCTGATCCAAATTGGTGTTCTGGTTCGAGCGTTGAAAACGCGTGAGCTGGTATTCCTTAGCGACTTTTTTGGTGTTTTCGGTCATGATGCGTTTGGCGTCGACGTAGGTGACTTTACCCGCTTCGGTAGCGAGCAGCACCGTCCCCGAATCGCGGGAGACACGTTCTTCGACGCCGGTTCCGACAAACGGCGCGTCGGGGCGAATCAGCGGTACCGCCTGCGACTGCATGTTCGAGCCCATCAGCGCACGGTTGGCGTCGTCGTGCTCCAAAAATGGAATCAGCGACGTAGGAACCGAAACGATCTGTTTTGGGGACACGTCCATAAAGTCGACGGTTTCAGGGTCGACGTAAAAAGGGTCTCCCAAACGGCGAGTCAGCACGCTCTCCCCAGCAAAACCATTGTTTTCGTCAAGGACCGTGTTCGCCTGCGCGATCACGTACTTGTCCTCTTCATGAGCTGTCATGTACTGCACGTCGCCCGTAACTTTGCCGTCGACGACGCGGCGGTAGGGCGCTTCGATAAATCCGAGCGGATTGACCTGCGAAAATGACGCGAGCGAGGTGATCAGACCGATGTTCGCACCTTCGGGTGTTTCAATCGGGCAGATACGACCGTAGTGTGTACGGTGTACGTCACGAACGTCGAAACCGGCGCGTTCCCTGGTCAGGCCCCCCGGTCCGAGCGCCGAGATACGGCGTTTGTGACGTAGTTCGGACAGGGGATTGACCTGATCCTTAAACTGGCTCAGCTGGCTACGACCGAAAAACTCACGGAGCGCCGCCACGATGGGGCGATTGTTGACCAGCTTTTGCGGGGTGGCGGCGTCGGGATTGCCGAGCAGCATCCGCTCGCGTACCCCGCGCGCCATCCGGCCCAAACCGACGCGGATCTGATCGGCGACGAGTTCGCCGACGGTGCGGATGCGGCGGTTGCCGAGGTGGTCGATGTCATCTTCTTGAAAATCTTCGGCTCCGGCTTGCAGGTTGACGAGGTACTGAATCGCCGGGACCAGCCCGTGATCGATAAAGCGGCCGTCTTCAAAGCCCAGCAGCGTACTCTGCTCGAACGAGAGCCCCAACTTGGTATTCATCTTGTAACGCCCGGCTTCGCCGAGGTCGTAGCGGCGGGGGTCGGCGAGCAGGCTGAAGAGGTAAGACGTAGCCTTGTCTACCTTTGGCGGGTCGCCGGGGCGGAGCACGGTAAAGAGTTTTAGCAGCGCCTCTTCGATAGACGCGCCCGTGGTCGTATCTTCCTCGAAAGTCGCGTCCAGCGTCGTTTCGCTGCCCGCAAAAAGCTCCCGAATCTCGGCGTCGCTGTAACCGAGCACGCGCATAATCAGGGTAAAAGGAAACTTTTTCTTGTTGACTTTCATCCACAATACGTCGCTGTTATCGAACTCGAGCTCGATCCACGGCCCCCGTTTGGGCATCGGGATAATGCTCGCCATGTGGGTTTTGCCGAGACCTTTGGGCGCGCCCGTAAAGTAAGCGCCGGGAGACCGGTGAATCTGCGAAACGATCACCCGGTCGGCCCCGTTGACGACGAACGAACCGTCTTCAGTCATCAGCGGCAGGTCGCCCAAAAACACCTGGTCTTCTTTGATCAGACCGGTGTCTTTGTGGACGAGTTGGAGTTTGGCAAAAAGGCCCGAATGGTACGAGAGGTCTTTTTCGCGGCACTCCTCGGGGCTGAACTCGGGGGGTTGCAGGGTATACCCGAGAAAATCGAGAACGAGGCCCGTTTGCCGTCCACGCTCGGTTTCATCTATCGGAAAAACTTCTTTGAACGCACTTTGCAAGCCGATATTCTCGCGCTCTGCGGTGCTTTTGTCGATCTGCAAAAAGGTGTTGTAAGACTTTATCTGAATATCGGTCAGGTTGGGCAGTTCGATAACTTCCTGGATACTCCCAAACTTGTGAATCTCGCGCATCGTCACCCCTTGAACTTCGTGTGTGGTCGCCCACTGGCGGTACTAGCTACCTGTGTCGTCGTTGTCGTCTTGCTATTAAGTGGTCTTGCCATTGGAAGGTCGGCGTTGTAACGTATGGCTTATAAAGTTGTAAATATCCGCTGCTCGAGCCTTTGGCGTCGCCGTAGTAGAACGGCAAAGCAGCAAAAAAGACCAAGCCGCGGCTTGGGTTTGCTTGGTTTTACAAACGTGTAGGGCAGGTCAGTCGACTCTCCGCTTTGTCTAGGTTTGCCTGAATAACGCTTTTAATATCGGCGCTGCCGGTTCTCAGCGTGGTGCTGGGGTCAGGGCGGCAGGTCGTCGGTACGGTTTTGCCGGTCTCGTCAGGCCCGCACCTCCTGGCAGGGCGCTCCAGCAACTCACTACGTTAGCATAAAGTGGCAAATAAAGATAGAGGGTAAGCCGCGCAACGGCCTACCCCACATGCATCCGGCGCGTACGCGCCTATTTGACTTCGACGGTTGCGCCTGCGGCCTCGAGCTTGCCGCGAATTTCGTCAGCTTCGTCTTTGGCGATACCCTCTTTGACCACGCCGCCCGCTTCGACCAAGTCTTTAGCTTCCTTCAGACCCAGGCTGGTGATGGCGCGAACTTCTTTAATCACGTTGAGCTTCTTGTCCCCCGCCGTTTTGATGCTGACGGTAAACTCGGTCTGCTCTTCGGCGGCTTCAGCTGCGCCTGCCGCGCCACCGGCGGGCATCATCATCCCGGCGGGCATGGCGGCGGCGGCTTCGACGCCCCACGTCTCTTTAAGTCCTTCGACCAGGTCTACGAGCTCGAGGACGGTCAAACCACCGAGTTGTTCGATCAGTGCTGCTTTGTCATACGCCATTTCAGGCCTCCTTTAGTTTTTCTGAATAGTTCGTAAGCACCGACGCCAGATTGCGCGGCGCAGCCTCCAACACCCCGACAGCTTGCTGAAGCGGGGCCTGCAATACGCCTATGAGTTCGCTTAAAAGCTGCTCGCGGGCGGGCAGTTTAGCGACTTTGGCAATTGCGTCGGCTTCGATCACTGCGCCCTGCAAAAATCCGCCTTTGGCGGTCGGCAGGTCGTTCGGATGATCTTTGGCAAAGTCTGTGAGGGCTTTTGCCGGGGCGACGGGATCGTCACCGATCAGCACGAGCGCGGTCGGGCCGGTCAGCTTGCTGCCGAGGTCGGCAGCGCCCTGCTCTTTTAGCACGACGTTGATCAGAGTGTTTTTTGCGACCAGCATCCGCCCACCGGCGTCACGTACCTTTGCGCGTAACGCGCCGATCTGATCGGCGGAAAGCCCCTGGTAATCGACCAGGAAAAACGTTTTGGCGTCGCCCAAAAGGGCGCGCAACGCCTCGACCGAGGCCGTGTTCCTTTGGTTTGCCACGAAGCTCCTTTCTCTAATGTGTCTAATCTGTATCTAGAACGTCAACCGCGAAGCACCACTAGCTCTAAGCTAGCGCCTCGGCAGGGTCTTTAAGCCTGGCGGCCCCTGCTGTCTCCAACGCCAAAAAGGTGCTTCGCACCGGAATGCTGAAAAGCAGTGACGAGTACCGAGTTGAGATTCACTTTTTACCCATCACTCGGTACTCGGTACCGATTCTTAAATACCTACCTGAAGACTCGGCCCCATCGTCGAACTCAGGTAGAGCGTACGGACGAAAACGCCGCGTGCGGTGTCGGGCCTAGCAGCTTCGACGGCGGTGTGAAACGCGCTCAGGTTCTCGAGCAGCTTGCTCGCCTCGAAACTCGCCTTACCGATAGGCGCGTGAACGACGCCGGTTTTATCGTTGCGAAACTCGATCTGACCGGCTTTCAGCGCGCGCACCAGTTCACCGATATTCGGCCCCACCGTACCGGAGCGCGGATTCGGTAAAAGACCACGCGGGCCGAGCGTACGACCGAGTTTGCTCCCGACCGCCGCCATCATGTCAGGCGTAGCGACCACGGCGTCGAACTCGAGCCACCCCTCCTGAATCCGCGCGATGAGCTCGTCGCCACCGACAAAGTCCGCACCCGCCGCCTCAGCGTCGCGCACCTTGTCACCTTGCGTTAGCGCGAGTACCCGGACCGTGCGCCCGGTACCGTACGGCAGGGCGACCGTGCCACGTACATTCTGGTCTGATTTGCGTGGGTCGATCCCCAAACGCACGTGCGCCTCGATGGTCTCGTCGAACTTGGCGGTGGCGAGTTCTTTCACCAACTGGGTCGCTTCGTCGCCGGTATAGACTTTGTCGGCGTCGACTTTTTCCAGCAGGCTGCGGTAACGTTTGCCGTGTTTAGGCATCGGGAGCCCCCTCGACGGTTACGCCCATCGAACGCGCGGTTCCGGCGATGATACGGGCCGCCGCCACGTCGCTGGCAGCGTTGAGGTCTTTCATCTTCGTACGTCCGAGTTCCAAACACTGATCCCAGCTGAGTTTGCCGACCTTTTCCTTGTGCGGGACACCCGAGCCTTTGGCAATGCCCGCCGCCTGCTGAATCAGGTAGCTCGCCGGGGGCGTTTTAGTGATAAAGGTAAACGTACGGTCGGCGAAGATCGTAATCTCGACCGGTACGATTGCGCCCGCTTGCGACGCCGTTACCGCGTTGTATTCCTTGACGAAACCCATAATGTTGGCTCCGTACTGGCCGAGCGCCGGACCCACGGGGGGGGCGGGGGTCGCTTTCCCGGCGGGCAACTGAAGTTTTACGATACCAGCAACTTTTTTTGCCATACTTCCTCCTTAAACTCCCCCAGGATGTGGCGCACCCCGGGGTTCAAACGCACTAAAACGAACTGGCCTGACGTACTAGCTTTTGATAACCTGTGAAAAGTCGAGTTCTACCGGGGTTTCGCGGCCGAAGATCGACACCAGCACCTTGACCTTGCCCCGCTCCGGGTTGAGTTCCGACACGACGCCGGTAAAGTCTGCAAACGGCCCCGACGTCACCTGAACGATGTTGCCGACGGCGAAGCTGACCTTGACCTTTGGCGTCTCCTTGGTTCCGGTCAGACCCATCGTCCCGAGCATTCGCAACTCTTCTTCTTGGGTCAAGGGTACAGCGCGCGTCGCGGTGCCGACGAAGCCGGTAACGCCGGGGGTGTTGCGAACGACCTCCCAGGCTTCATTAGGCTCGTCGGGATTGTCGCCCATATCCATCTGCACAAACACGTAGCCAGGAAAAAGCTTGCGCCGCACGACCTCTTTTTTGCCGCCACCGGCGTGCTCGACCGTCTCTTCGGAAGGTACGATGACCTGATAGATAAGGTCGGCGATACCGAGCGAGCGGGCGCGCTGCGTCATGTTGGTACGCACTTTTTCCTCGTGTCCAACATAGGTGTGAACGGCGTACCATTCGATACTCACGTGCTCGCCCCGGTTCTAACTATACGTATCGTGACTGTAAATGTCATCACGACTTCCTAAAGAACGGCGCTGATCAGGTTGCCGAAGACAGCGTCTACCACGAGTAGAAATGCAACAGTGATAAGCACAAAGACCAGCGTCGCCTGGGTCGACTGAACCACCTCTTGACGGGTGGGCCAGGTGACGCGGCCGAGTTCGGCGCGCGAGTTTCGCAGGTAACGCAAAAAGCCTTTCATCAGGCTTTGACCTCACGGTGCGGGGTGTGCTTGCGGTCCCAGGGACAGTATTTTTTAAGCTCGAGCTTCGCCTGCGTGTTGCGGCGGTTTTTATTCGTCGCGTAGTTGCGCCGTTTACATTCCTGACACTCGAGCAGGAGCCGGATTCTTACATCGCTCGCCATAGTTCTCCTCCGGGGTGAATGGGGCTGAGCCCACCCTTACCCCGTTTTTGCTTTTGTTACTTAGTCACCACAGAAACGACCCCGGCCCCGACCGTGCGCCCACCCTCACGAATGGCAAAGCGCAGTCCCTCTTCCATCGCAATCGGTTTGATCAGCTCGACGTCCAGTTCGACGTTGTCGCCG
>JAABUN010001855.1_pt1 | contig 42249 bp, 40 predicted proteins | sample 5559311 | NCBI WGS metagenome assembly JAABUN01 (sample SAMN10711877, study PRJNA513370) | rock metagenome | isolation source: Antarctica rocks | place: Antarctica: Victoria Land, Siegfried Peak sud
CACGGATCGGATCGTGTGAGAAGGTTTCACTTACGAGGTGCCCCTCTTGAGTTGGTGGATGACGACGTCGCAATCGACATCCTCCCTGCTCAGGAGGGCATTCTCGTTCTACGCCACGCTCACACCGGCCGGCCCGTCGGTGGATCAGGGCTCAGTGGTCTGAGGTCATTCCGGCACCGTCTCGGTCGGACGTCCGGATCGGCTCGGTCGGCCGATCGGCCAGTTTTTCCCAACCGGCGTTGCGGCTGGGACATATGTGTTTAGGGTGACTACGTAGAGCGATTACTCAATTGCGCTGTGTAGAAGATCCCTTGTTCTCTTGAGGAGTGCGTCAGATGAAGCTTGTCCCTGGTTCGTGGCGTTCTCGGGTGGTGGTGGTGCTGTCGTCGGTGGCGATGGTGGCCGGGGTGGTGGTGGCTGGTGCGGTGGTGGCCGGCCCGGCGTCGGCGGACAACCGGGTGACGCCGGGGAACTTCACCGGGTATGGCTTCGACCAGTGTGTGGCGCCGACCCAGACCGCGATGGACCGGTGGTTGACCTCCTCGCCGTACTGGGCGGTGGGGATCTACATCTCGGGGGACTCGCGTGGGTGTGTGAGCCAACCGAACCTGACCCCGGCCTGGGTTTCGGCCCAGTTGGGCAACGGGTGGCGGCTGCTCCCGCTGACGGTGGGCCCGCAGGCGTCGTGCACGACCCGGGAGCGTTACCTGGGCCAGGTGCGGATCAGCCCGGACCCGGCCCGTGACTATGCGGCCGCGCGCCGCCAGGGCCGCCAGGAGGCGGCCAAGACGGTGCTGGCCGCCTCCGGGTTGGGGATCTCCGCGCGCAGCACGCTGTGGTACGACCTGGAGGCCTTCGACACCAGCGGCACCCGGTGCCGGGAGTCCGCGCTGAGTTTTCTGTCCGGGTGGACCAACAAGCTGCACGAGCTGGGTTACGTCTCCGGGGTGTACTCCAGCGCGGCTTCGGGGATCCGGATGCTCGACGACGCCAACACCTCCACCCCCGGCGCGTACGCGATGCCGGACCAGGTGTGGATCGCGGACTGGAACGGGCGAGCCGACCTGTCCTCGGCCTACGTGCGAGCCGGCAGCTGGATGCCGCACGCCCGGGTACACCAGTACCAAGGCCCGCACACCGAGACCCACGACGGGGTCAGCATCGAGGTGGACAGCAACTACCTCAGCCTGGGCCAAGGCTCGGTCGCACCGGCACCAATCGCGGTCTGTGGGGGAGTCCAGATCAGCTACCGCGACTACTACCGCCTCCAGCCCGGCGACACCGGGCCGCGGGTGCCGGCCCTGCAGTGCCTGCTGCGCCGCAACGGCACCTACACCGGGCCCATCACGGGCTCCTTCGACGACCCCACCCACCAGGCGGTGCTGGCCTACCAGCAAGCCCACGGCCTGACCGGCGACGGTGTGGTCACCACCTCCACCTGGACCGCGATCCTGTCCCAAGGCACCCACCCCGTGCTCAAGTACGGCTCAGCCAGCCGCCCCGTCCGCCGGGTGCAACGCGCCCTCAACGCCGCCGTCGACGCCCACCTGCCCATCACCGGGCTCTACTACACCAACACCGCCACCGCCGTCACCACCTACCAACGAGCAGCCGGCCTCCCCCCAACCGGCATCGTCACCGACACCACCTGGACCCAGCTAGAACGCGGCGAGGCGCAGAGCGTGGAACCACAGCCCGCCCCGCAGGCCGACTTCACCATCAGCTCGTACAACGTGCTTGGCAGCAGTCACACCATCGACAGCACCGAGTACGCGTCGGGCACCACCAGGATCAAGTCGGGTGTAGCGCTGCTGGCCAGTCACGACACCGACCTGGTGGGGTTCAACGAGCTGCAACGAGACCAGCTGGCCGCGTTCCTCGCGGTCACCGACGGGCAGTACGGCATCTACCCGGGTGCCGAGCTTCTCCGCAGGGACATCAACAACTCCATCGCCTGGGACACGAGCACGTGGGACCTGGTTGAGAAGCGCACCTTCGACATCCCCTACTTCGACGGGAAGATGCGAGCAATGCCGATCGTGCTGCTGCGCCACAAGGAGACCGGGCTCTTGTCGTACTTCGTCAACGTCCACAACCCCGCGACCAACCGCAAGCACCCTGACTCCGACCCGTACCGCGTCGAGGCCACCAACATCGAGATCGACCTCGTCAACGAACTGGCCCGCAGCGGCCTCCCGGTCGTCCTGCTCGGGGACATGAACGAGCGAGCGTACTACTTCTGCCGGATGACGGGCGAGGCGCCGATGAGGGCCGCACGTGGCGGTACCAATGTCGACGGGGTGTGTGACGCGCAGCGGCCGGTATCGGTGAGCTGGATCTTCGGGTCGAACCCGCTGGGGTTCAGCAACTACGTCGAGGACGAGACCGCGCGCGAGCAGATGATCACCGACCATCGGGTGCTGTTCAGTGATGTCCAGATCGACGGCGCACAGTTCCCCGCAGCGGTGTCCGCGCCGGCTACGGCTCGCTGACGGCACGCCGGACCAGCTCGACCTGCGTCGTGTCCACCAACCCGATCGACTGCGCGTGCTCAGCCGCTGCGACGCTGTCACGAACCAGCAGCATCGGTGTGCCGCGTGTGGCCAGCTCACCAGCCAGCTCACGCACCCGCTGGCTGCGTGCCGGTGCCTGGGGTGGTACCACGCGGATGTAGATGGCGTGCAGACGACCGGGGCGTGCTCTGGCGACCGCGGCGTACGCCTCGGGATCGCGTTGACCACTGTCGCCCACGAGGACCCACCGCAGCTGGGGGTACTCGTCGATCAGCCCGATGACCGTGCGTGACTTGAACGCGATGCTGTCCTCGCGCAACAGCCAGGTGCCTCCGGGACCCCAGTCGGTCATCAGCATCGGGCCGACCGGAAGGCGGTGCCGGGACATGAAACGCTCGAGCACCGTGTGGAGATTCCAGGCGCCGGTCGACACGTAGAAGACCGGCGCGCGCCCGGCGTCCGCCTCGACGAGCGCGGTGTACAGCTCCGAGGCGCCGGCGATGGGTCGGCGCTCATCCTCGGCGACCAGCAGGCTGGTCCTGACCGCCTCGGCCACCCTCGTGAGGCCCGTGTGGACCACCGTGTCGTCGATGTCGCTGACCACGCCGAGGCGGGCCTGCAGGTCGACCACCAGCACCCGGCCGGTCACGACCTCGGTAGAGCCCACGCGGAACTCCACCGGGTGCCAGCCCGACGGCAGGTCCGGGACCGTCACGGTGGCGTCCACGTAGCCCTCGTGGTCGGAGGTGGCGTGCACCTGCGAGCCGGCCAGCGTGATCGCCACTGTCTCGCCCGCCACCTCGGCACTGACGTAGTGGCTGAGTCCGGTCAGCAGGACCGCCGCTGGACCGGAACGTCGACGGGGGACCCGCCGCCGGGCAACGACTCGGGCGCGGACGTGCACGCTGCTCGACGTGCCGTGGCCGACGTACGGTACGACCGTCACTACCCAGCCGGGTCGCTGCCGCAGATGGTCACCGACTCGGCGGTCGACGGCCCGCTCCAGTGCCGTGACGGCTCGAGCCAGCGCTGCTCGAACGTCAGCCATCTTGGTCCCTCCAACCGCCGGCTCCACCCCATCGTAGGAAAGGGGTGCTCGTCCGACGAGGTGACGGCTTCGGGCACATCCTCCGAACGGCGCGGTTTACTCGGCCGAAACGGCACTCTGCAGGTCCGAACGACCTCATCTGCTCAGCCTCGGGTCTGCAACGGTGAAAGCCGACCTTACGGTGAGGGATGCGGAAAAATCGGCTTACGACGGTTGCCATGGGTTGCCTCGCCACTGTGATCACCGCCGTGCTGTCCGTCTCGGTCAGTGGGCCGGCCTCGTCGGCTGATGCCGGCGATGGTTCGACCGCGTCGACCGCACCGACCGCCGACTTCACCATCAGTTCGTTCAATGTCTTGGGCAGCAGCCACACGGTCAACAGCAAACGATGGGCGCCAGGAACCACCCGGATCCAGTGGGGCGCCCAGTTGCTGGCCGACCACGGCACCGACGTGGTGGGGTTCAACGAGCTGCAAGGAGATCAGCTGGAGAAGTTCATGGAGGTGACCGGGGGCAGCTACGGCATCTATCCGGGTGCCGAGCTGCTTTGGAGGGACAGCAACAACTCCATCGCGTGGAGCAGGAGCATGTGGGAGCTGGTGGAGAAGCGCACGTTCAACATTCCGTACTTCGACGGCCAAATGCGAGCGATGCCGATCGTGCTGTTGCGCCACAAGGCGACCGGGCTCTCCGCGTACTTCGTCAACGTCCACAACCCGGCCACCAACCGCAAGCACCCCGACTCCACTCCGTATCGCCGCCGGGCCACCACGATCGAGATCGACCTCGTCAACGAGCTGCGCCAGTCGGGTCTTCCGGTCTTCATCACCGGGGACATGAACGAGCGCGACTACTACTTCTGCCGGATGACCGGTGAGGCGCCGATGAAGGCTGCCCGCGGGGGTACGAATCTCAACGGGGTGTGTGACGCGCAGAACCCCCCGTCCGTGAGCTGGATCTTCGGCTCGAAACAATTGGCGTTCAGCGGTTACGTCGAGGACAAGAGCGAGTTCGTGCAGAAGATCACCGACCACCGGGTGCTCTTCAGCGATGTCTCGATCGACGGCGCGAGCTTCCCCCAGGCTCTGCCCGCGCCTGCACCCTGACGGGTCGCGCGGGTCGCCGAACCAGCGTCACGAAGGATCGAGGACCACCTCGTCCGAACAGTGCGGTTGACTCGTCCGAACGGCCATCGCCTCCGCCCGAATGGTTTGCCATCGGCTCAGCGTTGGCCTGCATCGGCAGACCGGCGATATTGTGCGGTAATGGGACATGCGGTAATGCGACAAGAGCGCCTCACCACGGTTGCCATCGGTTGCCTCGCCACGGTGCTGGCTGCCGCGTTGTCGGTGTCGGTCGGTGCCCCCGCCTCGTCCGATGTCGGGGATGCATCGACCACCCCGATCGCCCCTACCGCCGCCTTCACCGTCAGCTCGTTCAACGTGTTGGGCAGCAGCCACACCATCCACAGTCGACGATGGGCCTCGGGAACCACTCGGATCAGGTGGGGCGCGAAGCTGCTGGCCAACCACGGCACCGACGTGGTGGGTTTCAACGAGCTGCAACAAGACCAGCTGGCGAAGTTTCGCGAAGTGACCGGACGCAGCTACGGCATCTACCCGGGTGCCGAGTTGCTGTGGAAGGACAGCAACAACTCGATCGCTTGGCGAAAGAACATGTGGGCGCTGGTCAAGAAGCGCACGTTCAACATTCCGTACTTCAACGGCGGGAAGCGAGCGATGCCGATCGTGCTGCTGCGCCACAAGGCGACCGGGCTCTCGGCGTACTTCGTGAACGTCCACAACCCGGCCACCAACCGCAAGCACCGCGACTCTCGCCGGTATCGCATCCGAGCCACCACGATCGAGATCGACCTCGTGAACCATCTGCGCCAGTCGGGCCTGCCGGTCTTCATCCTCGGAGACATGAACGAGCGCGACTACTACTTCTGCCGGATGACAGGTGAGGCGCCGATGAAGGCCGCCCGGGGTGGCACGAACCGCGACGGACGATGTGACGCCCAGAACCCCCCGTCCGTGAGCTGGATTTTCGGCTCGAAAGGGCTCGCGTTCAGCGGCTACGTCGAGGACAACAGCGAGTTCGCGCAGAAGATCACCGACCACCGGGTGCTCTTCAGCGACGTCCACATCGACGGAGTCAGGTTTCCCCAGGCTCTGTCCGCGCCTGCCTCGGCCCAGTGAGGGAAGCGCGGATCTGACCGTCGGCAGGCTCTAGCGCTGGTCCAGCCCGGTCGGGGCATCGAGCTGGTCAGCAAAGGTGGGCAGGGGCGGGGTCGAACCGCCGACCTTCCGCTTTTCAGGCGTGCGCGAAATGTTCTGAGCCGTGCGAGGAGTGGTTGCTGTGCAGCTGTTGCCGCGCGGACTGTCTCGACATGGCCCTGGTCCGTCGGGGGACGTTGCGGTCAGGGTTGCGGTCACGCCCCAGATACCAGCGGGAGGAAGGCGGCGCCACGTAGCCAAACCCCGTGATGCCGAAACAGGCCGAGGACTCTCCGGTGATCCTGCTGTGAGGCGCGTCGGACAGGACCGTTGCCGTCGCTCACCTCATCCCAGCTTTCGACCGCATCAGCGATCCAAAGCTCAAGGCGTCGCGCCATGGCTGTCGAGCCACGTCAGCGGGTCGACAGCGGCGGCCGCGTTGGGATGGACTTCAAGGTGCAGGTGGCAGCCGGTGCTGTTGCCTTCGGTGCCGACGTACCCGACCTGCTGGCCTGCGCGGACGGTCTGACCGCTCATGATGGTGGTGCCTGACATGTGGGCGTACCAGGTCTGGGTGCCGTCCGAACCGGTGATTTTGACGTGGTGGGGACCGGCCCATGTGGCCTCGGCAGTACTGATGTTCGCGGTGCCGGCGGTGACGGCGACCACCGGGGTGCCGCAGGGGGCGATGAAGTCTTGGCCGGTGTGGTCGTTGGCCCACAGGTCGCCGCTGTCGCCGAAGCGTGCCCCGAGCGTGTACGAGCCGCGGGCGATGGGCAAGGCCACTTCGCTGACTTGATCGGCGGCCTCAAACTGCGGCAGAGCTGCGACGATCGCGGCGACGTATGCCTGGGTCTCTGCGTACGGCGGCACACCGCCGGCAGCGGAGATGGCTCCCCAGCCGGCGTTGTACCCGGCCAGGGCGAGCGCGACCGGGTCACCATCCAGACCGGATCTGCGGGCGAGGTCGAGCAGCTCGCACATCAGCCGGCCTTGGGCGGCGATGGCGTCCTTTGGGTCGAACGGGGAGGCGTCCCCGTCGCCGTCGGCGTCTGCTCCGTAGGTGAGCCAGGTGCCGGGCATGAACTGGGCAATGCCCTGTGCGCCGACCGGGCTGACCGCGTTCGGGTCGAAGCCGGACTCCTGCTGCAGCTGCGCCGCCAACAGGGCGGGCGAGAGGCCAGGACAACCGGCGGCCGCGGTCTCGAGGTCGTTCACGTACGCGATGGGAACGCTTCCCGGGCGTAGCGCAGCGATGCCCTGGGGAGCCCCTCCGGCGGGGTCGGCAAGCAGCACCGCGCTGCTCAGTGCGAGTCCCAGCACCGTTACCGGAATCGCCGCCGCACCGGCCAGCACCACCCGGCGCATCAGCGAGCGCCGGCCCAGCGGTGGGGGTTACTCGTCGTCTGGGGTCTCGAGATCCTCCGGCAGCTTGGAGACGGTCCCCACGACCGCGGGCCAGTAGAACCGCCAGGCCTTGCCGAGACGGATGGCCGGGATCTCGCCGTTGCGGGCGAGCTTGCGCACGGTGTTAGGGGCGATGCCCAACCGCTCGGCCAGCGTCTCCACGTCGAGGATGTCCGGATCGGACGGCGGGTTGGGCATCGCGGCACTCCTCGAGCTAGGGCGTCGTACAGAGCATCCCGTACGGACAGTCGATCCGACCACTGTGGGTGCACGTCACTACCTCTTCATCAATGCACATCAACGTTTGCGCACGCTTGACACTCACTGTCACCCACTCCTAACGTGCTCGTCAAGCGCCACCGCCCCCGGTTGTGTGCCAGCGACGAGAGCCGGCACAGCGGCTTGCGCGTAGCGAGCGGTCCAGCAGACCCGAGGAGGGTCAGATGGTGGAGTACAACGACAGCGCCGTTCCAACGGCGCTGACCAGCGTCGGCTCCGCCCTGACCGGTGCGGGCTGTTCGACCACGGCCGGAGCGTTGGCGGCGACCCTGTGCACCCAGGCGCCGACGGTGCTGGTGGACCAAGCACCGCAGCAGCTCAGTTCCTGGCCCGTCCGGGTCCGCCGCCAGGCCGCTGACCGTACGACGCGCAGCCTGCATTGCACCTGCCACGAGGTGCACGTCGGTACTGAGGGCATGTTCGACGTCCTCACCGATCTGAGCACTTTCATGGCTGCCGGGAGCTCCTCGCGGTCGTGGTGCGACGCCCTCTCCTCCTGCGGTTGGTCGATCGTGCTCACCGATCTCGCGACGCCGTTGCTCGACCAACGCGGGACCGAGACCGCCTGCGCTGACAAGCCCGGCGTGCTCGTGCTGGTGGTGCCGGCGACCCGGCCCGGTGTCGCGGCCGCCACCCGGTTGATCACCGGCTGGGAGGACAACGACGCCAGACCCGAATCCGTGGTCGTCGCTGCCCTCGCGCGAGCGCCCGGTTCGTGGGACCGGCGCATCCTCGCCGCCCTGACGATGCTCGAGCGGCGTACGTCAGGGGTGACCCGGTTGCCGTTCGATCCTGCGCTGCACCGAGAGGGCGTCGCGGGCCTCGACCGCATGAGCCGGGCAACAAGGCGAGCCGTTCACAGGCTCGCGGCCCTCGTGGCCGATGAGACCGACCAACTCAGGACCCCTTCGACACCTACGGCGGTGACCTCATGACAACGCTCCTTCACGCCTACCTACGGGCGGCAGCCCTGCCCAACCCGAATCCGACCGCACCACCAGGCAGCGAAGTCGTCACCACCCTGCTCGGCTGGGTGATGTGGCTGATGCTCACCGCCTGCGTTGCCGGCTTCATCACCGGCGCCGGCATGACGGCGGTGGGCAACCTCAGCGAGCGGCCGCACGTGGCCGTACGCGGGAAGTCGTCGATGCTGTGGTCGGTCGCGGGAGCCGTCCTCATCGCCATCGGCTACCTGGTCGTCAGCACCGCCTACCGAAGCAGCCGCTGAGCCGTGGCGTTCACCTCGACCACTGACCGGCGGCGGCGACGGTCGATCGGCTGGCTCGTCCTGCTCGCCTTGTTCTCGTTGAGTGCCTTGGTGGGTGTGGCGGTGCTCGCGTCACTGCTGACTCGCGACGACACAGTCGGCTCTCCGGTGCCGACGAAGACCCCGGCTCTGAGCGCCCAACCCGCTCAAATCACTGGCAGCGACCAGTCCATCCAGCTGCTTGCGCCAACACATGTCGTCGCCGGTGTGGGCACCGACTGGCCCGAGGGGGAGCTCGGCGGCTTGTCGGCCGCCGCGGCGTACACAACGGCGAGCACGATCGAACTCGACGTCCTCCGCCAGCGCCTCGACACCATGTACGCCGACACCCCTGGGGCCGAGGCAGAAATCAGCCAGGTCCTCACCGACAGCGCCCGCGGCCGCGCCCACCTCGGCGTCCCTCCCGGGCCCGCCTCCGGGGCAGCCGACGTCGACCTCACGGCCCTGGCCACCAGCTACCGGGCGACCAGCACAGATCGCATCGAGGGGTACGTCCTCGTCCGACGCCAGCTGGTGACGTACACCGGTCAGCGGCTGCCCTCAGACATCCTGCCGGTGCCCTTCGTGGTCGAGCGGGTAGCCGGTGACTGGAAGCTCACCGCCGACGGCGTGTCCTGGACACCCCCACCTGTGCCCACCGACGGCCCCGCAACCGGGGAGGGTTGGCATGCACTGCTCTCGACTCGTTAGCACCCTGCTGACCGCTCTGGTCCTCTCGCTGTTGTCGGTGTCAGCCGCATCAGCAGACGCTCGGGTCACCAACGACGACGACGGCACCTCAGCCGGAGACGTGCTCGGCGTCCTGACAGATCCCGCCACGCTGGGACTCGTCGACGACGTGGCGAAGACGGCGCTGACCTCTGCCGCCACCGAGGGAGTCACCAACGTTGCCAGCAGCGCGGCTGGAAGCCTCGCCGGCTCCATGGCAGACGGGGCGATCTCATTGCTGACCGAATTCGCGAGCTGGTGGACCAGCTGGACGGTCATCGACCTGCGCGACGCCGGCATCGACTCACCGCTCTCGCTCGCGCTCGGCCTGTCGATGCTGATCGCCTGGCTGCTGCTCATCATCGAAGCAGGCAGAGCCGCCTACACCGGCGACGGAACCGCGATCGGCAACGCACTCGTGGGGCTGCTCAAGACCACGGTCGTGGTGGCCTTGCTCGTCCCGTTCGTCCAAGGGCTGTTGCTGGCTTCCGACGCGCTGACCAACTGGATTGTCGACGACTCGTTCGGCGGCATGGACGGGCTGAAGGCGAAGCTGACGAGCCTGTTCACGTTCGACCCCGTGCTCGGCATCGGCTTGATGTTCGTGTTCGGGCTGGTCGGGATCCTGCTCGTGCTGCTGTTGATGTTCGAGTTCGTCCTGCGCCACGCCGGCGTCTTGATCATGCTGTGCGCGGCCCCGATCGCCGCAGTTGGGATGCTGTCGCGACCGACGTCGAACTGGTGGCCCAAGGCCGCCAAGGGTTTGCTCACCCTCGTCCTGCTCAAACCGGTCGTCGCCTTCATCTTCGCGATCGCCTTCGGCATCCTCGGCGACTCCAACGGAGTCAAGGACCTGGTTGTGGGCATGGCCGCGCTGGTGGCTGCGGCCGTCGCCTGGCCGGTCGTCGCTTCGTACTTCACGTTCACCTCGATCGGGTCTGGCGGCACCGTCGGTGCGGCGCTGGCCGGTGGAGCCGCCGGGTGGCTCGGCGGTCGGGCGGTCGGCGGACGGGGACCGTCGGGCTCAGCTGCCGCGGGTGCCCAGCACTCGATGGCGGTCGAACGAGAGTCAGACGCCGACCAGACCGGATCCCAGATCAGCCGATCGAGCCCCTCTGGGCTCATCCGTCGTCCGAGCATGGCGGGCGCCGGCTCGGGAGTCGCCAAGGCGGGTGGCTCCAGCGGTGCTGTCGGCAAGGGTGCAGGCGCGGGCGTGAGCGCTTCCGCGGGCGGTGCGACGGCTGCGCTGCTCGCCGCGACGGCGGCGGTCGAGGCCGTCCGCGGCGGCATCAACAGCACCAACGCGGGTCTGACCGACATGGCCCGGCACGCCGACCTGGCCACGCCGTACCCGGCTAGCCCTTCTCGCGCGCACTCCGGTGGAGCACCTCAGGGTCGGCACGCTCACAAGCGTGAGTACGACCGCGTCGATGGTCCCGTGCTGTCGCCTCTTCCTGACCAGCCGCCAACTGCCCCGGGTCCTCCGGCTATCAGCGAGGAGCAGGACCTATGAGCGGTCACGTGAGCACCTTCGGAGGCTGGCAGGAAGAGAAGAGCGGTTTCCTCGGCTGTCTCGACCTCGTCGGCACCATGCTCGTCACGGCGGCCGCCAGTTTGGTCGTCACCGCTTTGCTGGCGCGCTCGCTGACCGCTGTCGCGGTCTGCGCCCCTTCGGCGGCGACGCTGGTAGCACTGGCGACCGTACGCGTGCACGGCCTCACCGCGCACGAATGGCTGCTGTTCGCCGCCCGGCACCAGTACGCCGGTGCGCGACAACGTACCCGGTTCCTGTCCGGCGTTTTCGCCCCGCACCGGCCCACCGACCAGGAGCAAGGCATCGACCTGCCCGGCACCGCGGCGGCCTTGCGCTTTCTGAAGGTCCCCGACGGGCGAGGCGGACAGCTCGCCGTCGTGCACGACCCGTTCGCGCGCACCTACTCCGCCGTGCTGCAGGTCCGCTACCCCGGCCTTGCCCTCGCGGCCACCGACCGGCAGGAACGCCGGGTCGGCGCCTGGGGTGCGCTGCTGGAGAGCCTGTGCGTCGACGACACCCCACTCGTACGGCTGGGAGTGCTGGAGCGGTCTTGGCCGGACGACGGAGCGGCCCTGCGCGGCTGGGTCGAGGCAAACATCGCGTCCACCGCGCCGGCCACGGCCGCCGCCAACTTGCAGAGCCTGCTCGGCACAGTCGGGCCGACCGCAAATCGGCGAGAGACGTTCGTGACCGTCACGTTGTCGCGGGACCGCTGTCGCAGCGCCATCCGTGCCGCCGGCGACGGTGACCTCGGCGCCTGCGCCGTGCTGGTACGCGAGCTCACCGCGCTCACTCCCACCCTGTCGGCCGCCGAGCTCAACGTGGAGCGCCCACTCGACCAGGCCGCGCTGCGCGACGTGCTGCGCACCGGATACGACCCCGACGCCATCCGCGACCAACACCGCACCTTGTCCGACATGGCCGAGCCGGCCGTTCAAGTTGCGGACCTGTCGCTCACGGGACCTGCAGCGGCCGACGCGGCGTGGGGCGTCTACCGCCACGATGGAGCGTGGTCGCTGACGCTGCAGGTGCGCGGGTGGCCGCGTACCGAGGCGTTCGCCACCTTCTTGCAGCCCCTGCTGCAACCGGCTGAGGCGTCGCGGCGATCCGTCGCGCTGCTGTACGAACCGATGGGACCCACCCGGGCACGCCGTGAGCTGTCACGCGACCGCACCCGCCGCACGGCGGCTCGCGCGTTTCGGCGCAAGACCAAGAAGATGGACTCCTTCGACGAGGCACTGGACGAGTCCCGTGCCGAGGACCAGGACCTCGACCGTGCCCGGGGTGCCGGCATCGTCCGCTTCACCGCACTGGTCACCGTCACCGTCACCGACCCTGACCTGCTCGAAGGCGAACTCGCCTCCCTCCGCGCCTGTGCCGCACGGTCCGGGCTGGAGCTGCGTCGGCTGTGGGGCGCCCAAGACTCCGGTTTCGTCGCGGGCGTGCTCCCGCTCGGCCAAGGACTGCCGAATGTCAGGAGCTGGCTATGAGCGCCCACGCCGCCCCGCGGCAGTCCCGCCGCATCGCTACGCGGGCCGACCGGCGCGGGGATGCCGACGTCTCGTCCACCACGTGGTCGGACCTGGTACCCGCTCGCCGATTTGCGGTCGCGACGCCGCCAGCACGGCCGCCCCGACCGGTCAACAAGACTCGTACCCCGCCGTCCAGGCGCGGCTGGCCACAACCACACGCCGGCTGGGCACCCAACCCGGTACGGCCGGTGGTGTGGCGGGCCAGCTCCCGTCAGCTCGCCGGCATCTACCCGTTCCTGCACCCCACCGGCGTCCCCGCGGTCGGCGCACCGATCGGGCGCAACGTGCTCACCCGGCAGACGTTCTGCTGCCACCCGACCGCCTGGGTGACCCCGTACGGGATCACCAACAACCCCAACTTCCTGGTCTCCGGCATCCCCGGCAGCGGCAAGTCCGCGATCCAGAAGGCGCTGGCGTTCCGGCTGGCGTCGTTCGGATTCAGAACCCTCGTCGCCGGTGACACCAAGGGGGAGTACAACCGGCTGGTCGAGTCCGTCGGCGGCCGCCCGCTGCAGCTCGGGCCGGGCATGGACGGGCGGATCAACCCCCTCGACGCCGGCCCGCTCGGACGCGACCTGACCAGGCTCGGCAACGACGAAGAGCGCCTGGCGTGGCTCAACGAGATCCACCGCCGCCGCATGGCGCTTCTTGTGGCGCTGATCCGGATGCAGGGCCGGTCCCGACGCGGCGTACCCGACCTCGACGAGTTCGAGGAGATGGTCCTCGACGTCGCGCTGCGCGAGGCCACCGGGCAGCTGTACGGATCCAACCGCCTCGCCACCCCCACCCTCGGCGAGCTCTACCGGCTCGTCCGCGAACCCACCGACGGCATGCTCCGCGAGCTCGCCGAACCCGCCGAGTACGTACGCCGGGCCGGGCAACGCGTCCGCGCAGCCTTGTCGGCGCTGGTCAACGGACATCTCGGCGGACTGTTCGACCGCGAGTCCAGCGACGTCTTGGACTGGTCGGCCTCACCGATCCAGTCCGTCGACATCTCCCGCATGACCACCTACGGAGCCGACGTCGTCGCGATGGTCCTCACCTGCGTCTCCACCTGGGCCCAGGCCGTCATCGACGAACCCAACCGCTCACCGATCGTCGTTGTCCGCGACGAGCTGTGGCGCCAGATGCGGTCCGGGGGCCCGGCGATGGTCGCCAAGATCGACTCCGACCTGCGGCTGTCCCGCGCGGAAGGGACCGTCCAGATGCTCGCTACCCACAAGCTCGAGGACTTCGAGGCCGTCGGCGACACCGGCTCCGAGGCCGTCAACATCGCCAAGGGGCTCGTCGCCTCCTGCGACGTACGGGTGACCCTGGCCCAAGACGTCGCCCCGCTCGCGGTCATGCGCGCCGCCGTCGGGCTCACCGATGCCGAGTGCGAGCACATCGCCAGCTGGGGCCGCCCCCACCGCGGCCGCGCGCTGTGGAAGGTCGGCCGCGCCGGCGGCTCCCACATCGTCCAGCTCCAGCTCACCCCGTACGAGCAGCAGCTGTTCCACACCGACGAACGCATGGAGCAGTGAGCGATGAGCACCACGTTGGACCGCAGCGGCGACAGCGTCGCCGACGTCGTGCTCACCTATCTATTGCTGCCGGTCGCTGCGCTGGCGGCAGCGGCCTCGTCTCTCGTGTGGTTGGCCGGACAGCTGGCCGCTGTCGTCGCCGGGCACGGCTGGCCGGACGTCGCCTGGACCACCGGCTGGAGGATGCTCCGCTCACCGGTCGACCCGATCGCGGCCTGGCCGCGAGTCGTGCGCGCCGACGCCGGGCCGGTGTGGCTGCTGTGGGCCTTCGCCGCCCTGGAACTCCTGGCACTCGCCCCCGTGGTGGCCGTGGTGACCGTGCTGGTTCTGCGACGCCGCACCAAACCGGGGCTGGCGAGCAGCAGCGAGCTGCAAGCACACATGGGCGCCAGTGCAGCCTGCAAACGGGCCCGGACGGTACGCCCGTCGCTGCGCTCGACCCGGCGGCTCGACCCACGCTCGGCGGCGATGTTCGTCGCCACCCAAGCCCCGGCCCGGGGGAAGGGGCTGTTCGCCCAGCACGAGGACTCGATGTACGTCGTCGGGCCGCCCCGCTCCGGCAAGACGGTGCGCCTCGCGGCCGGGCTCGTGATCGACGCCCCCGGTGCTGTGGTCGCCACCTCGACGAAGGCAGACCTGCCCACCTGGACGTTGGGCGCGAGGGAACAACGAGGCCTGGTGGCCGTCTTCGACCCCGAGGAAGTGTGGGGCTGGCCGCAGGCCACCTACTGGTCGCCGGTTACCGGCTGCGAAGACCCCGACACCGCACTCGACCGAGCGCGGGCGTTCGTCGCCGCCCGCCCGATCACCGGCGACTCCCGCCACGGCGGATTCTTCGGCGAGGCCGCCGACACCGTGCTCGCCTGCTTCCTGCACGCTGCCGCACTCGACGGTCGACCGATGCGCGACGTCGTCCGCTGGGCCGGCGACTTCAGCGACCCCACTCCCGGCGACATCTTGCGCCACTCCACCGACGCACCGGAGTGGTGGTGGCCCAAGCTCAAGGAGTTCACCGCCGGTGCCGCCGACGAGACCACCTCCAGCACCAAGATGACCCTCGACCTGGTCTTGAAGCCGTTGGCGTCGCCCAAGGTGCTGCGGTGGTGCTCACCCGCCGACGGGCGTGGCCTCGACGTACGAGAACTGCTAGCCGAGCGGGGCAGCCTCTTCTTGCTGTCGCGCGGCGGTTCCGGGTCGGCCGCGCCGTTGGTGACGGCGCTGGCCGACTGCGTCACCCGGCACGCCCGCGACGAGTCGCAACGGCGCGTGGACGGCCGGCTCGACCCACCGCTACGCCTGGTGCTCGACGAGGCTCCCAACATCGCCCCGTTGCCGGACCTGCCGACGCTGATGAGCGACAGCGGCGGACGGGGGATCACCACCTGTGTCTTCACTCAGAGCTTCGCCCAGGCGAGGGCGCGTTGGGGCCGCGACGCGGCATGGGCACTGTTCGGCTCGGCGACCCTCGCGATGATCCTCGGCGGGCTCAAGGAGGACGACGCGCTGGAGTCGCTGTCCCGGATCGTGGGAGAGCGAACCGTCCGCACCCGCAGCCAGACCCACGGGCACAGCGGTGCATCGCACGGCTGGAGCGAACGACGCGAGCGAGTTCTGCCGGTGGCCAAGATCCGCCAACTGCGGGCCGACCGCGGGGAGGCTCTGCTGCTTTACCGGCACCTAGAGAGCCTGGTGCACCTGCAGGCGGTTTGGGAGCGACGCGACGCTACGGCGCTGGAATCGGCGAGAGAGAAGACCCAGGCGCGTGCGCGGGGGACGTGGGTGGCGAGCCTTTAGATCATGCCTGATCAGTTACCGCTCGAACCCATCGACCCGATGATGGTTGCCATCGAGATCGAATCACTGCGCCAGAAGGTGGACGACCTGTCCGTCGCTCTCACCCACCTGCTGCGAGACAAGGAGAAGCTCACTCCCTCCCGCTGGTCGTGGCGGGACATCGACCCACTCGCCGCCAACAAACTGCGCCGTGAGCTGGCGGAGTGGGTCGGCTGGTTGCGGGAGCGGTACGCACCCGTCGGCCGGGCCGTTCCCGACTGCTGGGCCGACCATCCGGTCGCTGTCGAGGAACTGACCGCCCTGATGGCCGCGTGGCGCAATGCGTACCACGGCAGCGACCTTGCCACCGACGCCCTGATCAGCTGGCATGACCGGTGGCTGTGGCCGTGCGTCGCACGACTGCCCAGGATCGCGGGTCTGGACACCTGCGCGCGGTCTCATCGAGACTGATCAAGCCGCTGCCGCTCCATGTAGAGCAGTTGACGGTGAGGACTTCGGTAATGGGGACCGTGCTCCACCTCCGTCGGATCCATGTCCGTCCACCTCATATACCAGAGATGATCCGCGCTGTCGTCCCACGTCGATTTGTGCTGGCCCGAGGCGCCTTCCACGAGAACCCGTGTCTCAACGACTATATTCCAGTGCCATTGAGCCGGGGAATCCATGACGCGCACGGCGGATGATTCGACCCTTGAGCATTGGGGGAATCGGCGTCGTATTCCGTGTCGTGCTCGTCACAGTGTTCGGAATGCTCAAAGTACCAGGCTCCTAGACAGGCTAGCCTCCGGAGGCCAAATCAACACATAGCACTGACCCACCTCCAAGTACTTGTCGAAGGTAGCCCGATACGCCGACAGCGCCAGGCGTTTGAGATCATCTGACCAGTCGATCAATGGAGGCAGGGCCAGTTCTTCCGGAGGGTCGGCGTACGTCCACTCGTCCTCATCCTTTCGCGTCCAGACGTCGACACCAGCGGCCGTCGCGGCGTCGAGCCATGAACGCAGTGGCCGCACGGACGCGAGGGCCTGCTTCAGTCGATCGTCTTCGACTCCCACGTTGACAGGATGGCCATAACCGGCTGCCACGTAGCGATCCAAGTGCGAGAGGTGGACTCGCGCTCGGCAGCCGGCCCCACCCCGCTCGCAGACAGTAAGGGTCGGCTTCGACGAGCATCAGTCGTCTTGCGGCGGCTACGCAGCAGGGCGCCGGCAGTGCCCCGGCCACGGCCCATCACGGATCCAACGAGATGGTGAGTCACTGATAGGCCAGCTGGTGCCAACGGTGAGCGCCACGAAACCTTAGCCCGGTCTCTCGCGATTGCCGGTACGTCCCGAGCCAGCCTATGCGCCGGATCAGCACGTCTACCTGACGACTACGCCCTGCCGGACCGCTTGCAGCAAGAGAGGGGTCGTTCAGCAGCGACGCGTACCAACCCGGGTAAGAGTCCTGAAGCAGTGCCGCCCTAGGAATTTCGCTGGAGTCGTCGTTGACGACAGTTACGGGGTGCTCGTGGGACGTAAGCGGCGTGTTGCAGTGCGGGACTAGATGGAGAGGATCGCGACCGCCTGCCCAAGTCTTCTGCCACGGCAGGAACCGCTGCCGGTCGAGCAGATGACGACGCAACGCCTCTGTCGGCACAGCCGGTGAAGACCGAGTCCGCTGCGGGATCATGACCAAATCCTCTCTGAAGGCCCACGCCAGGAGGTCCTCGAGATCTTCTCCCCACCAACGGCCGATGACGCGCAGGACGGGGTCGCTAGTGGGATGGCCCATCTCCAGCCAGCGTGCCAGGCCGACGTGCGGGTGTGCCCAGCCGAGGCCGAAACTAGCCAAGTGAAGGACGGGCGCCCACCACGCGATGCGGTCTCCATGAGCAGCATCTGGCCCTGCCCTCCTCGGACGCCTGTGGCTACCTTCGGGATCAGCAGCCATTCGCCATGCGAGTGGAAGCCACCGGCCCCAGGGTCCGCTGTCTCCGGTGGCATCCTCTGAATACTGGCTGCTGGACCAGTTGTCCATCGCCATCAAAGCTCCCTTCCCCAGCGTCCCGACCAGTGGTCCGCGATGTAAGTAGTCCGCTCGTCGTCGGGCACAACGCGAGTAGAATTGTTGTAACGCACGAAGAACGCGTCGATTTTTGTGCTCGTGTTGGCCACAATGGGCCGCAGTGAGCGTCCAACGTCTACACGGCAGAGCGCGATGCCGTTGTGCTGGACGATGCGAGCACGAACGTGACTTGCGGCCGTGTGATCCAGCGCGTAAATCAGGTGGGTGGTGAGCCAGTTGACAAAGCCATCGCCGTTCGCTGGCTTGACGCGCCGGTAATCCGCGTCTAGGCCGATCACTTGGCGATCGGGACCCACGCCGATGAGCAGTGTGCCGCCGCTGGTGTTGAGGAACCCAGCCACCGTCTTGACCACGGCGTCTTCCATCAACTTGCTGGGAGCGGACTCTCGTAGGTCCCAGCGGGCGGTCGACTTAAACTCAACGGAGTCGTCTTCGTCGTTCTCGATGAGCTCTTGGACCGTTCGAAGAGCTGGGCTGGCCAGACCCAGTTGTTCGGCCACCAGAGAAGCGAACGCGGCGTCACCTTTGATGCGGGCTACGACTCCTTCGGTGATCGAGTCGAGGTCCGGCACCGCGGCGACAGCGACAGGGTCCCCAGGCGGTGCCGACTGCGTTGCCCCGGCTTGGCGGTAGACGCTGGAGCCGTCGTCTCCGTACGCGCTGATGACATGGTCGAACACGGCTTGCACTTTGGCGTCGAACACCACTGGCGGATATGGGTCGGCGGGCAGTTTGTTGTCGAGGACCTCCTTGATGGTCACGCGTACGTCGGCGACGGTGGAGGCTCGACGCCGCCAGTCCAGCACGAGCTTGTCGTGAAGGTGCTGGAGCAGGTGCTTGGCGCCTGCCTTGACGGTTGCCCGCTCGCTTTCATCGAGCGCCGGCTCGGGTTGGGTGAGCAGGTCGAAGATGGCGAGCTCTTCCTCGCTCATGTCTTCCGTGACCGCGCGCTGCTCTTCCGAGCTGAGGTCTCGTGAGAGTAGGAGCAGGCGGCGCAGATACTCGTCGATATTGAGGCTGCCGGCGTTGTAGTCGGCGATCAGGTCCTCGATGCGTTCAACCAGGTCATGACGGGTTGGGTTTTGGACAGCGGCGCTGACCGCACGGTCTCGCAACAGCCCGGCGAGCCGGTCAGTCTCGGCGCGCTTACGGCCGGCGAAGCTCGCAGCCAGGGCGTCGAAGTCGATCTGGGACAGGTCGATGAGCGGGTCCGGTGCGGCGCCCTCCGCGGCGGCCCTGATGACGTACTCCTCGGCCCCGACCGACCGGTCGAGCAGCTCGTCGACGGCATCAGCGACGTCGCTAAGGTCTCGCTGGTCTGGTCGTCCCAGATCCTTAATGCGCTCGGCCAGCACCCGCAGCACCGAAACGTCTGCTTGATGGGTGGCGGCCGCAGGGTCGGGCAACACCGCCTTGAACAGTCTTCGTGCCCGGTTCGCCGCAGCCAGGAACTCGGTCTTTACCGTCTCGTCGGCAAGCAGCCCCTCCACCGCAGCATCTCGTAGCGCGATGAACGTGAACCCGGTCGCTAGCCGCAGCTCGTCCACATCGACGTCGTAGCGACCACACAAGTCCTTCGCCGCTTCTACCGCCCCAGCAAGCGCCTCGAGCAGCGCACGCTTGTCCCGGATCGGTGAGTCGATGTCAGTCTCGGCGTTCGCAGCACCGTAGATGGCCAGTGCCCGCTCGAGGTCACGAAAGACGCCGATGTAGTCGACGATCAACCCGTTCTCCTTCTCGGGGAAGACGCGGTTGGCGCGGGCGATCGTCTGCATGAGCGTGTGGTTGCGCATCGGCCGGTCGAGGTAGATGGTCGACACGCTGGGGGCGTCGAAGCCGGTCATCCACATGGCGCAGACGAAGACCAGGCGCAGCGGGTGGGACGGGTCCTTGAAGTGCTCGTCGAGCGGCTCCCGCTCCATCCGGGCTCGGTGCGAGCGGATGTCGAGGCCGAGCCGCTGCATGTCGGCGATCTCGTTCTGCCCCTGGCTGACCACGACCGCCATGTCGGTCGTCTCCATCAGCTCGATCCGACTCGCCAGCCAGGGCCGTTCGAGCTCGGGGAGGGCGTCGTGCTGCGCGCGGAGCTCAGTGAGGTGAGCAGTTCAAGCCTCCTGCACCAGGTCGTACATGCGGACGGCGGTGGCCTTGTCGATCCCGACGTACATGGCCTTCCCGCTGAACCCACGACCGACGAAGTGACGGACGAGGTCGCCGGCGATCTTGCGCAGCCGCTCGGGTCGAGCGACCAGCGCGTACTCCCGGGCGAACCGGCGGACCAGCCGACCCTCGGCGTCGTCATCGAGGTCGGCGGCGTCCAGCAGATCGGTGAGCTCGGCCGCGAAGTCCTCGTTGACGAGCTGGAGCTCTGGAATCCGGTTCTCGTAGTAGAGCGGGACAGTGGCGCCGTCGGCGATCGCGTCGCGGAAGTTGTAGACGCTGACGTAGTCGCCGAACTCGCGACGGGTAAGCTCCTCTCCGGCGACCAGAGGCGTGCCGGTGAACCCCATGAACGACGCGTTCGGTAGCGCCCGCCGCATGTTCAGCGCCAAGGTGTCGTACTGGCTGCGATGCGCCTCGTCGGTGATGACGATGACGGCGTCCCGCTCCGACAGCACCGGCATGACCTGCTCGGCGCCTTGCAGGCGGAACTTGTGGATGAGGGTGAACACGTATCGGTGGTCTGCGCCGAGCAGCTCCCGCAGGTGGCTCGCCGACCTCGCGTGCACCCGGGCCTCCTTGGACACGACGCCAGCGTCGGCGAACTGCTCGTGCAGCTGCTGGTCGAGCTCGGTCCGGTCGGTCACCATTACGAAGGTCCAGTTGCCGACCAGCCGGCGAAGCACCTTCTGCGTGAACCACAGCATCGAGAGGCTCTTGCCCGACCCCTGGGTGTGCCAGAAGACCCCGAGGTGCTTGTCGCCTGAGGAGCGAATAGTGAGCAAGCGCTCCATCGCGGCGTTCACGCCGTGCATCTGGTGGTATCGGGCCACGCTCTTGACCAGGCCCTGCGGTTGCTCGGTGTAGGCGACGAAGTTCTCGACCAGATCGAGGAGCCGGTCCGGTCGGCACGTCCCACGGAGCGCGGTCTCCAGGGCGACGACACCACGGGTGCCCTCGGCGTCGATCGCCTTCCAGTCACCGAAGAAGTCCCAGCCTGCGTACGTCGCCCCCACCTTGGCCTGCGAGCCGTTGGACAGGATCACGAACGCGTTCGGAATGAACAGCTGCGGAATCGTGTCGCGGTAGTCGCGCAGGTTCTCGTCGTACGCCGCCCGCACCGGCCGGTTGGGCTCCTTGAACTCTGCCAGCACCAGCGGGATGCCGTTGACGTAGAGGACCACATCGGTACGGCGGCGGTGCAGGTCACCCGCAACCCACACCTGCGATGCGGCGAGCCAGTCGTTCTTCGTCGAGTCGTGCAGGTCCACGAACCGGATCGTGGCTAACTCCTCGTGGCCTCGCTCGTCGCGCCATTCGGCGGGGTATCCGTCGCGAAACAGCGCGTGCACTTCGCGGTTGGCTCGCGTCGGATCCATGGCCGACCGGTCCTTGACGACCGCGGTCACGGCCTCCTCGCGGATGTGGTCGGGCACCTGTGGGTTGAGCCAACGAACCGCGTCCCGGAGGCGATGCACGAGTACGGCATCATGCATCGAGTCCCTCCCCAGCGTGCCGTCCAAGCCGAACTTCTCCGCGTAGGCGTCGACTACCTCCCACCCGAGCTCGGCGAGCAGCTCGAGCGCCGGCCGTTCGACCAACGCCAACTCACCGAACTGCGCGCGGCTCACGCCACCGATTCCACAAGCGCGTCAAGGTCCAGGCCGGACACATCGATCTCCCCCGTCACCAACTTCGGAAGGAGGAGGTCTCGAATGGCCCCGAGGCGCTCGGAGTGGCTGGCGAGGGCCGCAGCTTGGGAGGCCAAGCCATCGGACACCTCTGAGAACGAGACCATGAGATCACTGGGTGGTTGCAGGAAGGGTCTGCTGTAAGCCTGGGCGCGGCTCAGCCCAGGGACGGCAGCGTGAGTGTTCAGGAATTCTGTCCGCCGAAGCTGCTCCACTACGTAACGCGGCGGGAAGGGGGTCACAACGTAGTAGGTGGTGTCAATCGGCCATGAAGGGCCGTCCACCCACGTCACACTTCCCACGTTGCCCTTCCTGCCAACGATGATTGATGGGCCAGCGATCAACATCTCGTCATGCCAACCGACAACACCGGAGGAACCCAAGACTGCCACCATGCCCCCTCGGCGGGCGTCCTTCTTGAGTGCCTTCCCGTAGCGCAGTTCGACGACCTCTCCGAGATCCCAGACACGCCAGCCCTCGGGGATGGGGCCGAGACGAGAGTCGACGAGGGGGACCTCTTCGTGGCCGGGGTACCGGAAGTGGACGAACCACTCCCGGTATATGGCCTGCGCCATCTGCTCCAACAACTCAACCCGTCGGCGATTGTTCTCTATCAAGTCATCGAGAGCGCTCAGCACGCCCGCAATCCGCTCCTGTTCCACCAGCGGAGGAACCGGAATGGCCAAGGATGCGCAATCCGGAACGCGCAAATGCTCAACTGTCGCGCCCGACCCTAACCGGCGCAGTTCCGCCTGCACCTGTGGCCCCAGCATCGCGTAGGCCAGGAATCTCGGATTACACCGCTCAGGGTCCGCGCGGTACATCATCAGCCTTTGTCCAAGGAGGATGTTGTCGTTCGAACGTATGATCCCGACCTGACCGAGAGGAGCCTCTCGCGTCAGAATCACATCATTTCGCCGTGGCCGCAGCCGGCGTGTCCAGCGCTCAAATGTTGGTTCGTCCACGAAACGAACGCTCGCGGTATCGATCCAGCCTCCGCGAACGTTTGTCGTCCTGATCATCTTGAAGGGAGTGGCATGCCCCACCACCGGCGCTGTTTTGTTAACGCAATCGACCACATCGGTGCACAGATCCCGCGCCTCGACAGTCGGCCATCGCATCATGCGTTGAGGATCCCTTGTACGGCCGCGTCAACTTTGGCGCGCAGGACGTCCGCCTCGTCGGAGAGGCGCGTGAACTCGTCATACAGGCTGGACAGCTTCTCGGTGAAGTCCACGCCGTCGTCTTCGATAGCCGCGGTGCCGGTGTAGCGGCCGGGGTTGAGGCTCCAGCCCTGGGCCTCGATCTCGGCCAGGGTCGCGACCTTGCACAGGCCGGGCACGTCGACGTACTCGCCGTCGGGGAACCGCTCCTTCATGAGCACGTCGCTGCCGGCGACCGTCTCAAGCTCCTGGCCACGGTAGAGCCGGACGACGTTGGCGAGCAGCTCTATCTGCTCGGGCAGGAAGTCGCGGTGCGCCCGGTCGATCTGCCGGAACAGGTGCCGGGCGTCGAGGAACAGCACGGTGTCCTCGCGGTCGGTGCCTCGCTTGCCCTTGTCGAGGAACCACAAGGTGACCGGCAGCGTCACCGTGTAGAAGAAGTTCGTGCCGATCGCGATCATCACGTCGACCGACTTCGACTCGATCAGCTGGCGGCGGAGCGCCGCCTCCGAGTGCCCGGCGTCTGCCGCGGAGTTCGCCATCACGAAGCCGGCTCGCCCGTTCTTGCCCAGCGCGGCGTAGAACTGCTGGATCCAGAGGTAGTTGGCGTTGTCGGGCTTGGGGATGCCGAACGGGAAGCGGCGGTCGCCGGCCAGCTTGGTCTTGTCGACGTTGTCGACGTTGAACGGTGGGTTGGCCATCACGAAGTCGAACGCGCCGACGCTGTCGTGCAGGTCGTCGTAGTAGGAGTTGCCGAGCCGGATGTCGCCCGACAAGCCGTGCAACGCCAGGTTCATCCGCGCCAGCGGGACCGTAGCCTCCTTCTGCTCCTGCCCGTAGACCGACAGCTCCCGCGACGCCGACCGCTGGTGGCGCTCGACGAACTTCGCGCACTGCACGAACATGCCACCCGAGCCGCACGCCGGGTCGAACACCCGGCCGTGGAACGGCTCAATCACCTCCACGATCAGCCGCACGATCGAGTACGGCGTGAAGAACTCCCCACCCAACCGACCCTCGGCCGCCGCGAAGTTGGACAGGAAGTCTTCATAGATCAGCCCGAACGCATCCCCGGACAACAGCCGCGGCAGCGGTGCAAACAGCCGTAGCAGCTCCACCAGTGTCGACTTCTCGACCCGCTGGTAGCCCTTCGGCAGCACGTCCTTCAGTTCCGGGCTGTACGCCTCGACGGCCCGCATCGCCTCGTCGATCGCGGCGCCGAGGTTGCCGCCTTCCGGCAGGCCGACCAGGTAGGACAACCGCGCCAGCTCGGGCACGAAGAGGACAGAGCGCGCCTTGTAGTCGTCGGGCTGCACCGGGCGCCGCGTTGTCGCCTTTGCCTCCAGTTCGGGGCTCACCTGGTCGAAGCGGTGCTCGGCATACGCCAGGAAGATCAGCCCAAGGACCGGCCCCCGATACTCGCTCGGCGCGAGCGCGGAGTTCGCGCGCATCTCGTCGGCTGCGGCCCACAGCCTCTTGCGTACCTGGGTGAAGTCAGTCTTCGCCACTGCGACTCCCCGTCTGGCCCGGCTCCACGTGGATCAGGATCACGCCCGATCCGATCACAGCCTAGAAGAGGCCTGCACGTCGTATGCCCGTTCCGGAGCCAGGCGGCATGGGCCAACGCCTTTCAACCCTCCGAACTGGCTCTCCTCATCCACAGGTGATCTGTGCCTGCGGTCGATCTGACATCGCGAAGGCGACTGTTGGTGACGCATCTTCGCCGATGCGGTGATGGAGGCGGCAATGGTCACGCTCTTGATAATCGTCCTCTGGACGGCGTCGCGCCACGGCTTGGTACCCACAGCCAGCGCAGTCATAGGCCGGTTGTTGCGGTTCAGTGCCGCAGCCCTCGCGCTTCTGCTTGCTGTCCTGGCTCTCGCTGGCGCGGGCTTGTCGCGGAGCCGCTGAACGCTTCGCCTACAACTGACGGGCGATAAGCGCCCCCGCGGAGCGGACTGGCCGGTCCTGCCGGGTGGCCTCCGTGACTGCCCGCGCGACTGGGCCATGCGCAGCCTCGTCCGGCTCATGCGACAGCGACAGGCTGCTCTCGGCCGCCGAAACGGCCATGGTGCGGCTGGCGGCCTCGGCGCGCCGGGCGGCGGTTCGTATCGTCTCGCGAACTTCATTTGGCACTGGGATCCACCGTCGGCGCAGACGATCCGCCACATAGGTGTCGATGCCAGGCAGCTTGTCCGCTCGGATGGACAGGTCGGCCGACTGCGCGCGCGACAGGCCCGCGTCCAGCCGCGAAGCGAGCGTCTCGATGTCGGGGGAGACCCTTGCGATGGCCTGGAGGAGGTCGGCCGCTTCACGTCGACTGCGCACGAGGTCGCGGGCCGAACGCCACTGGTCGTCTCGCCGGGTGACTGCCTCGAGCGCGCCTCGCACCTTCGTGGCTTCCTCCATCAGTTCCACGTCGGGTCGCCCGACGGGCGTGAGCGGCCGCATCTCTCTGAGCACCTGCTGCCATTCCTGCCGGGCGGTGAGCGCTTCTGCGGCGACGCGGCGCAGCTGCACCTCGCGGATTTGCCCCAGGGGACCGCTCCAGAGTTCGGGTGCGCGCTGCTGAGCTGCTCTCGCGATGACCTCCAGATGTCCGGTGACCAACAGGCCGGTGGTGGCGATAGTGCGTACGGAGACGCCGTCGAGGTCGCCTGCTACGTCGCGGCGGAAGAGTTGTTGGCTCACCCGCTCCAGCGGCTCGGCCACTTCCCAGAGGGCGTCGCGTTGCAGTGAGCGGTGGCCACCTTCGTGAAGCGCCAAGACCGCTGCGTCGGTCCGATGCGGTGTCGCAAGGACTCCTCGGGCCGCGCTCAGCAGTTCGGGCGCGCGGCTGCGGCCGGTGCGTGAGTCGATGGGTGTTTGCCGCAGCTCGTGCGCCTTGGCCTCGATGGTCGCGGTCGCCTCCGATAGAGCGGCGATGCGTTCGGTGAGTGCCCATCGGCCGCCCGCGTCATTGAGGCGGACCGCGTCCGGCGACCGGTATTCACGGTCGGTCCCGACGTGAGCCTGGATGATGGCGCCAACGGCCTGAACGTGCCGGCGTGCCGCGATCAGCACGTCGGCCTCCCGGGCGCGATGCCGGTGATCACGCCCTGGGGTCGGGAGATTGCCTGGGCGGTCCAACGCCTTGATCAGCTCGACGAGAGTGTCTCTCGCGGCGTCGGGCTTGGTGCCCGCGATGGGCTTCAGCGATCGGGTGGCGGGTCCCCACGTGGCCAGCAGCAGGTCGTGGAGGGCGTGGACGGTGTTGCGTGTTTCCAGTAGGTACGCCGCGCTGTGCGAGGAGTCGAGCACCGACTCCGATTCCAGGCTGTCGACGATGTGGCGCAGTTGCCGCTCGGCGTGGTCGAGGTGCTCGCCGATGGTGTTCATCGCCGGGCACCCGTTGCGCTCAACCGGCGGTGCGCCTCCGCGAGGTGCCGGAAGGCGCCGGCCAGCTCACTGGTGCCGGGGTCGCCGAGCCGCGTGATGGCGTCGTGGAGCAGGTCGGCGGCGTCGACGTCACTGCCGCACGGCTGGTCCGTGGTCAGGTCGATGTGGCCGGTCACCGACGCGAGTAGGGTGGCCGCCGCGTACAGCTCGAGGGTGATCGCGGCGGCGTGTTGGGCGACGTCGAGGTCTTCCGAGGTGGCTTGCTCCTCGATGTACGCATAGGCGCGGGCCAGTTGCAGTTGGGCGGTCTCGATGCTGCTTGGCATGGTGTTGTCCTCTCGTTCGTTCTGAGACTGGCGAAACGGGCCGGCGGTTCGTCGGCTGTGTGTGCTGATCTGTGGATGGCTTCACAGATGGGGTCCCCGCAGGCCGGTTTTGGGCTGTTCCGGGGCCGTCGGGCGGGGCGGGTTGAGGAGTTGCACCTGGCGGCGCAGTTGAGCCGGGGTGAGCGCCGTCGAAGTTGGCTGTTCGCGGTGTCTGCGGACGATCGCGGTCGTCAGGTCGTACGCCCGTGCCTGCCGCGTGCCGGGCTCGGGTCGCCGGCCGAGCAGTTCAGGGTTGGCGATTTCGTACTGGTCTCGGTACGCCACGACTGCGGCGACCGCACCCCTCCACGAGTCGGTCGAAACGGAAGCCGACCCGAATGGGCTCATCCACGCCGGTTGCTCCGTGCTGGCGATGGCGACGAGGTCGCCGATCCGGGAGTCGATCTGTTGGGCGCGCTGTGCCAGCCAACCGCTCAGCTCCCCGTGTTTGCTGACGGGTGGTCGGGGCAACCAGGACGGGAACGTGCCGGTGCTGGTACGTCGGGCGTGCTGGTCGAGCAGGCCGTTGACGCGGGAGTGCAGCACCGCGGCGGGTGAGCGGGCACCGCTCAGCGGGTCACCGCCGTGGGCGAGCTCGAGCAGCCGTTCCAGATTGAGTCCAGACGCGTGGGCGGCGGCCAGGGTTTGGGCGAGGTGTGGCCAGGCTCGGTCGCTGCTCACGGTTGCTGCGAGGCGTTCGCCGAGAACGGCCGTGAGCGCGGCCTCGGCCCGCTCCTGGCCACCCAGCTGGGCGTACGCATGGAGGTACTCCGGCACCAGCCGAGATAGTGACACCGACTCGGCCAGCGTGCGCCGGATGGTTTGGGTTGCGGACAGCTCTTCGCCGCGGTGTCGCAGCACGGCGGTGAGGACCTCGACGGCGTCGCGGCTCGGGCTCGGTGGCCGCTCGACGTCGACGTCCAGCTGGGGATCGGTGACGACGTAAACCCGATTGTCCTTGCGGCCGCGGGTCAGTGCGACGTAGAGGTGCTCACGGGCGGCGGTCGGTTCGATGAGGCTGTGCGAGGTGTCGACGGTTCGGCCCTGCACCCGGTGCACCGTCGTCGCGTACGCCAGCTCGACGTGCTCGGCGACGTAACCGGCCGGCAGGTGCCTTCGTCCGCCGTGGTGCCAGTTGGCGACGTCGAGGGACCCGTCGGCGTGGGTGAGCAGCACTCGCCAGGTGTCACCGTTCTTGACGAAGTCGGCGCCCCGGTGCACGGCCAGGTCGCGGCGGTTGAGCCGGGTGACCACCAGGTCGCCGGCACCGGCCGTGGTTTCGTCGTGCAGCCGTACGCCATCGGCGATGACGACACCGTCGGCGATCAGGTCGAGCCGCGCACGAGTCGCCAACGCGGTGACGTCGGCGTTGCTGGTGGCGATCATGACGGTGCGCCGACCGAGGGAGTGGTCGCGTCGCCACGCCTGGTAGACGCTCTCGAGCATCGCGCCGCGGCTGCCGGAGGCGATGCGGTCGCGGCTGGTGTAGAAGCCGATCGCGGCCGGGTCGCCTGCGCGGATCGACAGCGTGGCCGCAGCCTCGGCGGGGTCGTTGAAGCGCAGCACCTCGTCGAGCCGCACGGCTCCTATTTCGGAGGCGACCAGCCGCAGCGCCCCGCCAGCTTCCACGGCGGCGAGCTGGCGCGGGTCGCCGAGCAGGCGTACGACGGCACCTGAGTCACCGGCAGCGCGGGTCAGCGCCTGGAGCCGCAGGGTGTCGACCATCCCGGCTTCGTCCACCAGGACCACGTCGCCGGCACGTAGCGGGGATGTGCCGGAGCGGTCGATGTCACCGAGCAGGCGGTGCACGGTGAACGCCGACGCACCGATCTCCGCGCCCAAAGCGCGCGCCGCCACCGCCGATGGGGCGACTGCGATGACTCGGCGGCCGGACGCACGTACGGCGTCGGCGGCGAGTCGCATCGCTGTGGTCTTGCCCGTCCCGGCTGGTCCGATGCCGGCCTGCAGCAGCTGGTTGCCGCAGGCGAAGGCTTCGGCGAGGGCGACCTGTCCGTCGGTCAGCGGCTGTCCCGTTCGCTGTTCCAACTCACTGCGTACGCGGGCGAAGACCTCACCGGAGACGCCGACCACCGTCTGCGTACGGGCGGCATCGACCAGCTCCTGTTCGGCGCCGAGGATGCGGGTCGAGGTGTGCAGCGCGCGGCCGTGCACGGTGAAGACACTGCTCCCGTCGGCCCTGCGGAGGCTGTCGACAAGCTCTTCGGTGGCCGGCGCGGTGATGCTGACGCTGTGTTCGGCCAAGGCCTTGGCGGTTACGGCGTCGACGAGTTGTGCCCTTGCCGTTCTGTCGGCGACGGTGACGGGACGCAGCTGGCGTTCGGTTTCGGCCTGGACGTGCCAGCGGTTCCACATGGCGCGGGTGGTCTCCACGACGGCTATGACGTCGGCGGCGACCTGTTCGACGTCCACCTCGGAGGTCTGTTCGGGGCGGTGGAGCGTGTCGGTGATCAGTGCGTCGAGGTCGCGTCCAGGAAGTGCCCGCTGCGCGCTCTTGCGCCACTGTGCTCGCTGCTCCGCGTGCTGTTCCGGCGCCTTCTTGGCCTCGCGGGTGTCGAGGGTGGCGCGCTGCGCCAAGTCGTACTGCACGGAGCGCGGCGGCTCGTGCCCGTGACGTTCGCGGTAGTCGGCGACGAGCTGCTCGTACCGGTTCTCGATGTCTGTGCGCCGCCGGGAGAACACGCGGATCAGCTCGTACGGGATGCCGTCGACCTCTCGGACCGGTCGTGCCCGGGTGGGCCGGTCGGTGAATCGGACGCCGAGCCGTCGGCGCATCTCGTCCTCGATGCGGGTGTTGTAGTGCTCGGAGGCGGCGGTGGCGAGGTCGTGCAGCACCCGGCCATCGAGGCTGCGCCACTGTCCGTCGACCCCGCGGACCTTGGTGCTGAGCGCGACGTGGGTGTGCAGGTTCGGGTCACCGAGGCGGGAGTCGCGGTGGTCGAACGCGGCTGCGACCAGGCCGCGGGTGTCGATCTGGGCGATGCCCCCAGCGCCTGTTCGGGTTCGTGCGGCGTGTTGCTCCAGGTAGCCGAATGCGTCTCGCCATGCCGCCTCATGGGCGGCTTCGACCGACCGACGGACGTCGTGGTCTCCAAGTGCCCACAGGATGCTGACCGACTTGGTCGGGGTGAAGACGAGGTCGTAGCCGGCGACCGGTTGGGGTGGCTTGGCGGCCGCGCGGTTGGCGAACCGCTGCAGCTCGCGGTCGCTCGTCGGTTGCCTGTGGTGAGTCTGTACGAAGAGTTCGAGAGCGACGGCCTGGTGGATGTGGCGCCGCTGGTCCGCGTCCGGCAGGGCTCCGTACGCCTGGGTGTGAGCGTCGACGGCGGCCGTGACGGCGGCGGTCCAGCGCTCGTGTAGTTCGGCCGCGGCGGCGTAGTGGGGGAACGTACGGCCGAGACGGGCGGCCTTGATAGCGCTGCGCGGGTCTTCGCCGGCCGCGATGCGCTCGGCGATCAGCCTGTCGGCGTCGGGGTGGAGACCCTCACCGAACAGCGCCTTCATCTGGTGTTCGTGGACCCGACCAGACGTGCCCAGATCGACTAGTCCGGTGCCGAGCCAACGCCCAGGCGGGTTGCCCTCGGCGGTGTAGTAGTCCGCGAGCTCCTGCCCGCGGCGCAGCGACTCGTCGCCGGCGGCGACCTGACGCGTCAGGTAGGTATAGCCGTCGCCGGCATGCAGCACGTGGATCGTCATCATGTCGAGCACCTCCCGCCTCGGTGCCTCGCACTCGTAGTGCAGAAGGTGTGTCTGTCCTGGTGTTGACGGGAAGAGGCCTGGGGGAAGGGACTAGGAGCGGACTAGCGCTCTGGGGCTGTGCTCGTCGGCCGGGCTCCCTAGCGTTGACGGTCATGACCCAGAAGGCGACGAGTAAGAAGGTGGCGGCTCGTGACCGGGTGCGTGAGATCCGGGCTCGTGTCGATGAGGAGAAGGCAGCCCGCGAGCGTCGGCTGTACGAGGTCGTGACTGCCTTCCACGAGGCCCGTTTCGAACGCGACGAAGCCCTGGCCTCGGCCCGCCGTCAGGAGGGCACGATGGTGGAGCGGCTGGGGGAGTTGTTGGCGATGGATGAGCCGCTCGAGCGGGCGGCGACGCTGTGCGATTTGACCGAGTCAGAGGCGCGCGGCCTGCGGCGCCGCAGCAAGGGAACAGACGCTTCGACGCAGGCTGCTGAACCCTAATCGGGGTTTCGTAAGACACCCCAGTCCCGGAATCGTCACCGGACGGGTCTTGCGGGCGCTCAAGCAGTTGAGAGTCACGGCAGGGCCGTGGCGTACTCGCTGGCCGTCCGGCCTCAGTGACGCGAACGACGGCCGAAAGCCGCCCCAGCCCGACCGCTTCCGCGGTTTCATGGGGCTGACGGGTGTGACCGGCCAGGCTTCGACCTGCGGGACGTCCGCTCATAGCCGAGACGCGGATGTCTCCCTCCGTCAATTGGACTACCCCGCGCAGGCGTTAGGCGTGGGGGCACGCCAGCCCTGCGCTCGCGTGTCAGAACCGGTCTTCTGGGCGCGACCATGCCTAGCGTCGAGCCCGTGTCACGTCCAGCCGCGACGGTCCAGTCCTGGCGGACGGGATCCTGAGTTGCTGTCGCCGAATGCAAGGCAGCGGCGCGGCGCTCAGTCCGGGGCTGCGTCGAAGCCGGCGACGAGAGTCGACAGTCCAGGCGAGCGTTCGAGCACCTCGACGTTGGCGCCAAGGTGGTACGACACCAGCCGCGCACCCTCGCCTTCGAGACGGTTGTAGACGTAGCAGCGAACTGGGCTGTGCTGGGGCTGTCCCACATTTACACGAACGCCTCGATCCACAGCCCGCTGTCCGCCGTCTGTGGCGATGTAGAGCTGGCCCTCGCTCCATCGGAGCCCCGATGGTTACCGTTCGGGTGAGGAGCGGCGTGTTGAGCCCCATCACGACCTCGACGTCGTGCACGAGGGCGCCGTCCTAGTAGTTGAGCAAGCCCGCGCGGACGAGCGGCCCGTCGCTCAAAGCCCCGAGGGCGTGTGACGGTGGGCCGCGGACGAGCGGTGCCGTGGTGACGCCGGCTACACCCCGGCTGTGTGGAGGGCTTCCTGGAACCCGCTAGGTAGCCGCGACCTGACCCGGGCGGCTGCCGCCAGGCCCGCGAGGCTGCGGTAGAAGCCCTGGCGGATAGCAGACCCAGGGATGCCGTCGCGCTGGGCGAGGCGCTGCTCAAGCGCGCGGGTGTCCCCGGGCTTGGAGGCGAGCGTGGTCTTGCGCGATGCCGGGAAGTCGGTCTCCGGGAGCATCCTGTCGGGCGGGATCTGCGCGAGCCGCTCGTCGCTCATCGCGTTGTTCACGGAGAAGTAGCAACCGAGAGCGACTGCTTCACTGATCTCGTCTGGGGAGCCGTTGAACCAGTGCAGCACCGCACCGGGATGCGGCATCTCGCGTAGGACATCGAGCAGCTGACGCGTCCGCCCCGTGCTGTGCAGCGAGAGCAGCACGGGCTGCCCCTGGCAGGCATCGAGGATCGCCTCCAGCGCGTCGCGCTGCGGCCCAGTGGGGCCTCGTCGGTCCAGCCCGATTTCTCCCATCACCACATGCGCCTCAACGGCGGCGAGCAGCGCTGCCTCGTCGAGCCTGCTGATCGCACCTGCGAGTCCCGGGTGGGCGCCGAAGCCCCAGGCGAGCGTGGGATCGGACCGGCGCGCAGCGGCGCGGGCCTCCCCGGACGTGCGGGTCATCGCGAACACCAGCGCGCCGTTCAGTCCCGCGATCTGGGGCCGGGTGACGTCGGGTGCGATGTGGGCGTGGCAGTCGAGCGGCGGCAGGTCAGACGGGGACACGGGCGAGCTCCTTGAGCCCTCGGTCGACCAGGTCCAAGACGTGGTCGAAGTCGGTCCCCGGGGGCCACACGGCGGATCCTAGGACGCGGTGCCTGGCGATCCCGTTCTCCGTGGCCGACCGCCAAGCCGCGACGTCGTGCCGTCGATAGCGGCGAACCGCCTCTGCTGGTTCCTTGGCCCACGTCTCGATGGCGTAGGGCGTCCGGTCAGGCAGTCCGGAGGCGATGAACGCGGCCCGGCGGACCAGGCAGGCGATGCAGACCCCGCACTGAGTGTTGGGATTCCCGCCGGGCGGCCTGCCGGGGTTGGGCTTGGCGCACGACACTGTTGTCGCCGCGAGCGCCTGGTCGTCAGGGGTGGCGTCGGGCATCGCCGCTGCGAGCAGCTGGCCCTTGGTGAGGTCGTGGTGCGGGTTCACGACGGTGATGCCGTCCAGGCCGAGGGCGGCGAGCAGCTCGGTGAGGGAGTGGAATGTCCAGGGGTGCGTCGAGCGGGTCGTCATGACGCCTGCTCGAGACGGCTCCAGCGGAGGGTTGATGCTGGTGAATCCGTTCTCGGGGACGAGCACGCGGGTCGCGCCCATGCCCGATGCGGCGGCGACGGCCATGCACATGAAGAGCAGCGATCGCGTCTTCGGGGTCCGGTGCTTCACGTCGCCGCGGTGCCGCAGGGGGTACTGGGTGTAGGTGCGCGGCGGGGTCTGCGCGGCGAGGTGCTTCTGGAGGTGTTCCTGGGCGCGGCGGATCAGCGTGGAGGTGTCGGCATGGCCGAGGAAGAACGGCGTTCCGGGCTGACGCAGCCGGATGAGCGCTCCGCACAGTGAGTCGAGGCCGCCGGAGACCAGGCAGATGTCATCGGAGGCGGACACGTCTAGGTCGAGTGTCGGCTCGGAGTCCGGCTGCTTCGACTTCGACGGGATGCATCGGAGGGCCCAGCCGTCGCCGGTGAGCCAGTGGAGCAGGTCCACGGTTTGCTCCTGCGCGGTCTGCGTCCACGCGTCGGGCTGTTCGACGTGGACGGTGAGGGTCAGCGGCCTGGTGAGGGCCTTCGCGGGCTGGTTGGCCGTGCGGTCGGCGATGTAGGCCGCGGTGACGACCCGGAGTAGGTCCTTGGCCTGGGCTGCTGGACGACCGAACTGGGTGGCGTGCCAGTCGATGCCCGCGCGCATCGTGTCGGTGTGGCCAGCGGCCAACGGCCACTGGAACAGTCGAGAGCCGGCGTCGCGCTGCGTGTCGCCGTCGGCGGCGAGCTCGATGCGGGCGCTGCTCATGGGGTCCTCCGGAAGATGCCCAGGACGTGGTCGGCCAGGTTTGCTGCCTTATCTATGAGGCCCTGTTTGCTGAGCTTGCTCACCGGGTTGTCCACGGGTGTGCTGATGTCGTTCGTGATGTAATCCTTGATCTGCTCCTCGATCTCTGCGGCCTCGGCAGGCGGCACGGGATCCTTGCGGTGCTCCGAGGTCAGCTCGATGAGCACGTACTCGTAGGTGAGGTTCCCGGTGAACATCTCGACGAGCCGTTCGGCGTCGGGCTCCTCCGGTTCTTCCATCGCCTGGAGCATGGTTTGCAGCGCCGCGGACTTCAGCGCGGCGTCCTCGGGGTGGGCCGGGACGCCGAGCAGCTCCTGGGCGATCGCCTCGCACCGCGCCATGTCGTCGGGCAGCGCATCGAGCCCGGCAAGGTCGAGACCGAGGTCGGCGAGCGTCTGGGCGTCCCGGGCGCGGTAGGCGCTGGCACCGGCGACCGCGGCAGCACCGCGGGCAGCGCTGCCTGCCAGTCCTGGTCTTCCTCCGCCGCCGGTCGACGTCTTGCTGTGCGTGTAGCCGCCCGTCCCGGTCGGGCGGTTCGGGCCGGTCTGCCCTGCCGCGAACGCGCCGGGGGGCGATGGGGGCCCGCCCTTGGTCTTGTGCAGCGCTGCGGAGAACGCCTTGACGAGATCTTCGATCGGCGGCTTAGCTCCGCCCCCTGCCGCCTGCTCGTAGAGGTCGTGCGCGTCGTCCCACGACGCCGTGCCGCTGCCGCCGTACGCGCCGGAGGTGCCCATCAGTCCTCCCTGCGCGCCTTCGCAATGATCTCAAGGTTCGTCTTCGCCGCCTTGGTCACCGCTGCGGCCAAGCCGTCGGCCCCTGCCAGCGCCTTCAAGACCGACGGCATCGGCCGGAACAGCGGCACCTGCCCGGCCTTGACCTTTCGCATCGCCGCCGGCCGCTGGAGGACGGTCTCCACCTCGCGGCTGAGACGCTCGCTCCCTGCTGCCAGTTCGAGAAGCGAAGTGATCGCGGCCTTCGCGTCCTCCTGGAGGGGCAGCGACTCGCCGAGAGCGCCGACGATGACGTCCTGCTTCTCGGGCACCATGCCAAGAACGTCCTGAACCGCAGCGCGCCGCACCGCGTCGGACTGGCTGAGCAGCTGTTCGACCGTCTTGCGCTGTTCGCTGTCCATCGCCCCGCCGAACGTGACGTCGGTTAGCAGGGTCGCGGCCAGGCTCAGGTACCGGTCGATATCGCTCCCGCGGCCAGCCAGCCGCGGTTCGTTCTCCGCCCAGGCGTGCGTCGCTTCGTTGACCTCGCTCGGCTGGTCGGCGCCCTTCTCCCCGTGGGCCCAGTCCTCCCAGCGCCGCAGAAGGTCCGTGCGCTTGTCGGGTTCCAGCCCTGCCAAGGTCTTGAACTCCGGGAGGTGCCGCAGTTCGAGCAGGTACATCTTCACCAGCACGTCGAGCGGTAGATGCGCGCCTGCCTCGTCAGCGACTTGCTCACGGACCGCGAGGTTGTTCAAGAACCGCTTGACCGCTCGCGGCGTCTGCCACTTGTCCGCCGACAGCCCCCGCGAGATGACCGACGCGAGCCGCTGCTGCACGTCTGTTGGCCCAGGGGCTCCGTCGGGGTCGTCCACTGCGTACGGCGCCTCCCCCGCGCGCCGCCGGACCCGAGCACGCGCGATCATCGCCTTGTTCTCCTCGCCCGACATCTGCGACTGACCGGCGAGCAACAGCGCCACGTACGCCTCGGCATCGCGCTGGGACAGCCGGGGCAGCGACATCGGTATCTGAACGATCTTCTCCGTGTACCGGTTCGCAAACTCGCCCTGCGCCAGGCCGCCGAGATGGGAGTTGATGCTTGCCCGGACCAAGTCCTCGTCCGCCGCCAGCACGAACGCCATCTTCTTCACCGACAGAAAGAGCTTGATCGCCTCCAGCGTCCCCACCGCTGACGCAGGCAGGCACCGGTCGAGGTCGTCGACGAGCACGACCACCTTGATGAGCCCCAGATCCATCCTCATGAGCGCCTCGAAGTCCTCGCGGAACCCCGCCATGCTCTGCGGCTTCTCAACGCCGTTCCCGTCCTTGCCGCTGGGCGGCGCAGGCGTCAGCGCGTCTATCAGCGCCGGAAGGGCCAGGCCGTGCGTGGCGACGCTCGTGATGAGGACCTTCGTGACCCTCCCCCACGCGATCCGCCGACGGAGACCGTCGAGCTTCTCCACGATCTCCTTGACGCGGTCCTTCTGGACCTCGCCCGCCTCGGCCTCGACTCGCTCCTGCAAGGCGTTGAGCACCAGCGCGATCAGCGTGCCGCGCACGTCCTGGCTGTCCTCGAACTCCCATGGGTCGACCTTGACGACGAGCAATCGCTCCGAGTCCTGCAACCTCTCGCCGATCAGTCTCAGCAGCGTCGACTTCCCGCCGCCCCAACCGCTCTGGATCCCGATCGTCACCGGGTCGAGCCCACCCGAGTCCAGGACCCGCATGACAGCATCGACCACGCCGCCGAACCCGAGAAGATCCAAAGTTGTCGGGTTGTCATCGAACAGCGGGACCTGCGGCTGATGATCCATGACTCGCATTGTCCGCCAACAGCCCCCGGACGGGCCGCAGCAACATGAACCCGGGTCGAAGCCGATGAACCTTCAGACGGCCTGCGCCGGACCAACCGGTGAAAGCCCCGGCCCAGCTCGGCATCACCACGCCCGGTCGCGGTGAGCATCCCCCGCCGCATGGTGCACACCAGCAGGGCCATGCCGACGACGAGGTGCCCCCGCCCTTCGGCGGTCCTCACGCCGAGACACACACAAGATCAACAACACGCCCGCTGCCGCGTCGAACAGCGCGAGACCAAGCAGAACGAGCAACCAATCCGGCTCCCACTCAGACACGCCTCGTGGGCCGTGCCGTGCGCGTACCGCATGTCCATAGCCGCTTCCTCATCTGCCGCGATCCGCGATGCTCCGCTCGGGGATCCGGCTACGGGACGTCAGACGCTGCGGCCGACCTGATTCCCAGGTGCTGCCGGTCGCCTGCGCCGCCGGGACCGGTGGGTGCGTTCATGTGGTCATTGGCTGGCCCCGTGACACGTGCTGGTCGATGACGGTGAGGAAGCGCTGTAGGACGGGTGATGGGTTGTCGCGGCGGTGGGCGACTTGCAGTGTGGTGGTCAGGACGGAGTCCGATAGGGGGCGGAATATCACACCTGCGCGGCCGAGGTTGCGGTACGAATGTGGTTGGACGGAGACACCGAGTCCGGCGGCAACGAGGCCGAGAAGGGTTTCTGCTCCGTGCGCCTCGAGCCGGATGTGTGGACTGAAACCGAGCCGTTGGCAGGCGGCGATGACCTCGTCGTAGAAGCCGACGCTTACCTGCCGGGGCCAGAACACAAATGGTTCATCGGCGAGGGCGGCGAGTGGAACCTCGGAGTTCGCCGCGAGGAGGTGATCTGCCGGGAGCACTGCGACCAGTGGTTCCTCCTCCAGTGACGTGACGATGATCTCGGGCGCCGGCTGTGCGGACCTGACAAAGCCGACGTCGAGACGCCGATCGTGCAGCGCGACGAGTTGCTGGGCGGTGTCGAGCTGGCGGATGTCGACCTTCACGTCGGGGTTCTGCGCAACGAACGCCCGTACGAGTGGCGGCAGGACGCCGTTGAGCGCTGAGCCGAGTGCGCCGATGACGACCTCGCCCGTTCCGCCGTTCGCTGCGTCACGGACGGCGCGCGCTGCCCGTGACGCCTCGACCAGAGCACTTCGGGCGCCGGGTAGGAAGGCGGTGCCCGACGCGGTGAGCTGCACCCGCCGGCTGGTCCGCTCGAAGAGCACGGCGCCGAGTTCGGCCTCGAGACGCGCGATTCGTTGGCTGAGAGATGGCTGCGTTACCCGCACCCGGTCAGCGGCTCGACCGAAGTGCAGCTCTTCGGCCACGGCGAGGAACGCGCGAAGGTCTCGCAGCTCCATCGATAACAACACCCTATCCAATGAAAGCGTCACACTGTTGTTCTCTATCGATACTACGCGGTTCACTGGGCTCGTGCTGGACGTGGTTGTGATCGGGGCTGGTGTTGTCGGAGCGGCGACCGCCTACGCGCTGACCGAGGCAGGGGCGCAGGTCACGGTGCTCGACGGTGGCCAGGTCGCGGCCGGCACGTCCGCGGCGACCTTCGCCGTCGATATCACCTGGACCAAGACACCCCGCACACTGTTCGACCTGAGCTTGGCAAGCGCACAGGAGCACGCGTCGCTCCAGCGCAGGTGGACCAGCAGTCGGTGGCTTCATCAAGCCGCGTCCTTCGAATGGGAGCGCACCGAGCCGGACCGACAACGCGTCCGGGACCGGGTCCGGCGACTGCACACCTGGGGGTACCCGGCGCAGTGGATGTCGTCGCAGGAGGTGGGAGACGTCGAGCCGGCGCTCACGCTGCCGACCGGCGAAGCAGTCGAGCTCGCGTACTACTCGGACGGGGCATGGTACGAGCCGCCTGTCCTCGCCCGGGCGCTGCTCGACCGGGCGCAACAGCGGTGCGCAAGCGTGCACACAAACGATCCGGTGACCGCGATGGCGACGGGCAACGGTCGGATTACCGAGGTCACGACTGCCGCCGGTCGGCGACTCAGCGCCGATGTGGTGGTGAACTGCGCCGGACCGCAAGCCGCCGACATCGCCGCACTGGGCGGCGCCGAGCTGCCACTACGGCAGGTACCCGGTCTAATAGTGACCACCACACCGGCCCCGACCGGGCTGCGGACCATTCTCTGCGCCGCGGACCTCAACCTGCGGCCACTCCGCGGGGATCGGGTGGTCCTGCACTCGTGGATGGCGGACGGAGAACTCGGCGAGCGGTCCGACCCAGCGCGACGACTTGCTCTGGCGCAGCATCTGCTGCACCGTGCCCAGGCCCTGCTACCTGGGCTCGCGCCCGCCCTCGTCCAGTCAGCGCTGGTCGGCGTCCGCCCGGTCCCGCTGGACGGGCTGCCCGTCGTCGGTTTCCTGCCTGACCTGGACAACTTGTACGTGGTCGTCTCGCACAGCGCGGTGCACCTTGCGCCGGTCCTCGGCCGCCTCGCCGCCAGCGAGATCAGCGGGGTCCGCCAGGAGCGCCTGAACCCCTTTCGGGCGACGCGCTTCTGTCCCGGCGACCAGGAACGCGACATCCTCGACGACAACACCCGCACCATGCTCAGTCGTATCAGCCCCCCAAACGCACAGGAGACTTCCAATGCCGTCTGACCCCGCCTCCTGGACCCTTGAGCGGCGCGCCGCCACAACGCACGGCGAGATCGCGTGGGATCTGCTCGGCGCCGGTCCCCCAGTCGTGCTCGTGCACGGCACCCCCACCCGATCTGTGCTGTGGCGCGACGTCGCGGCACTGCTCGCCGACCGTTTCACTGTCTACGTTTTCGACCTGGTCGGTTTCGGCCAGTCCGAACGCTACGAGGACCAAGAGGTGTCCACCCGGATTCACGGGCAGGTACTCGCCGAACTCGTGCAGACCTGGGGGCTTGAGGAGCCTGCCCTGGTGGGGCACGACATCGGTGGCGCCGCCGTCCTACGGGCCCACCTCCTCGAGGGCACACCAGCCCGCAAGATCGGCCTCGTCGACGCGGTCGTGCTCCGCCCGTGGATCACCGCGACCACCCGCCACCTGCAGGCGAACCTGGACGTATACCGGACCATGCCGACGCACATCTTCCGAGAGGTCGCCGCGGCGCACCTGCGGACCGCGACCGAACAGCCGATGCCGCCAGAGGTCTTCGCCGCCTACTTCGACCAGTGGGAAGGCGAACATGGTCACCAGCTCTGGGTGCGCAACGTCCGCGGCCACAACGAACAAGACACCGCCGACTTCGAGCCCCTGCTCGACGACATGCACACCCCTACCCGCATCGTTTGGGGCGAACAGGACCGGTGGCTGCCCCTCCAAGTGAGCGCCAAAATCCAGGCCCGGCTCCCCAACTCCGACCTCGTCGTCATTCCAGCCGCCGGGCACTTCTCCCCAGAAGACCAGCCAGGCAAAGTGGCCAAAGCGCTCGTCGACTTCCTGTCCTGAAGGTCGCCAACGGTAACGTCGTCCCCAGTCGTCAAAGAGCCGCAGGCGAACGCTCTCCGGTCGTCTCCCGGACCCGCCCTCGCCCCGGTTGCGTTGTTCTGGCAGCATCCAGGAATGCGCTTCTTCGATGCTGCCAGGTTCACCTCCGACCGTCCGTGGGGTGCCCTGGACATCGCCGAGATCCAAAACGCGACTATCCGGCTGCATTGGACCGACCAGCCCTACCACTGGCACGTCAACGATGGACCGGAGGTTTTCGTGGTCCTCGATGGCGCAGTTGACATGCACTACCGAGACGCCGGACAGGAACAGGTTGAGCGGCTCACGCCCGGCCGTGTGTGCTACGCCGAGGTCGGCGACGAACACGTGGCCCACCCTGTACCTCAGGCGCGGATCCTGGTCATCGAGCGCAAGGGAAGCGAGTAACCGACCGCTGCGTGCGTCCCGTAGCCCGATCCTCCCGCGGACATCTGGGGAACGCGGCGCAGGGTTCACCGGGCGCGCGGGCTATAGCGGTTCGCTACCGACCCTGATCGTGTCCGCGAGCTCGGCGACCTCGTGAAGCTGACCGGCCGCGACCTCCATCACCAGGAGGTATGCCTCGTCGTTGGTTAGGGTGAGCCGCCGACCGTTGACTCCGAGGAACGCGATCGTGGCCGCCAGCGCCAGCCGCTTGTTCCCGTCCACCAAGGCGTGGTTACGCGCCAGTGAATGCAGCAACGCCGCGGCCTTTTCCTCCAGGGTGGGGTACGCATCGCTCCCGAAGGCCGAGGCTTGGGGGCGGGCCAACGCAGACTGCAGCAACCCGTGATCCCGGACGGGCACCTCGCCACCAAGCGTTCGCTCTGCGACGTGGAGCAGCTCGGTCAGCGTCAGATAGATCACTGACCGAGACGCTCCAACGCCTCGGCATATCGGGGTAGCTCTTCGTCGAGCACTCGGTCGAGCAGCTCAGCTCGACTGTGGTTCTCGACGTACTCTCGCACTGCCTGCCGGGCAACATCCTGCATCGAACGCGACTCGCGTTCGGCGCGAAGACGTAACGCTTCTGCTTCGGTATCCGAGAGTCGTAGAGTCATCGCCATGGGCACATGGTATCACCGGTGACACCACTCGTCCCAGTTGCGGATCCCTTGTGACACAGTTCGGCAACTGCCGCGGCGTCGCCATCTCCCATTTCGGTGGCACCGCTGGCGGTTCCCTTGCGGGACGACTCGGGCCCCAAGCCGGTGACGGCCCGGCGATAATCGGCAACCGTCCCGCATTCGGTTCGCGTTCGCCTGTGCTTGTGTGGACTGTCGGGGAGCGTCTAGATCGACGTCGGTGGTAAGCGGTGGATGGTGACGGCCATCCAGCAGCCTGGTCACTGCCTCACGCGGGTTAGAAAATCCCTATCGCCACAGGCTCCTGACGAATAGGCTCGCGCTCGTGCCCGACGGCGACTGGAGGGATGGCGGGTTCAGGCAGCGTCGGCCCTCCGTGGAGACTCTCGCCTGGGTTGCGGCGTCGATGGGTCGGGGCAGTCGCATCGTTGGCTATCGCCGATTGACCGGTGGCGTCTCCTCCGCCGTGCATCGGCTGACTGTCGAGCGACGTGGAATGCGAACGTTCGTTATACTGCGGCAGTACCCGGGCGGGCTTGGCCTGCAGGGGAGCTTGGAGAAGGAGATCGCCAACCTTCGTGTGGTGGCGGGAAGCGGGCTCCCGGTTCCGAGCATCCTGGCTACTGATGTTGCTGGTGCTTCGACGGGGGGCGCGCCATCGTTGCTGATGACACGGTTGCAGGGGCATCTTGACCTTAATCCGGCGGAACCTCGGTCGTGGATGATGAGGATCGCGGAGATTGCTGTATTGCTGCATTCCCTCGATCTCCCCGCGCAGATATTCAGACCTTGGACGGATTCTTGGATCGCTCCTCTAGACGAGTTTCGAGTGCCGGTCGACGCACCGAGGCCGGCTGTGTGGAAGGCGGCGTTCGGTGTCATGGCGGCGCCGTCGCCAAAGGACACTGCCGTCTTTCTGCACGGTGATTTCCTGCCTGTCAACATGCTGTGGTCGCGCGGGAGGATTACTGGACTGACCGACTGGAATGGCATCCATCGGGGGGCGCGCGCGATTGACGTCGGGCACTGTCGGCGATACTTGGCGGCGCTCTACTCGCCCGGGTGGTCGGAGCAGCTTCGGTCGCTCTATGAGTCGATCGCCGGGGTGACTCCCGATCCGTGGTGGGACCTGTATGCCCTGCTGCACTATGACGATAGCGGGCCGAAGTGGATCCGTAGTCAGGTCGCTGGGCGCCGTCCCGTCGATGTGACCGGCATGACTTCCCGGGTCGAGGTCGCTATCGAGACAGCGCTACGGCGCCTCGGATAACTGCGGGTTCCCTGCTGGTCACCCTTCGGGTTCTGACATGCCCGAAAGACCCCTGCACGAAGGTCGGTCGCTCTCGCATCAATCACCGTCTAGT
>JAABUN010001856.1_pt1 | contig 42240 bp, 39 predicted proteins | sample 5559311 | NCBI WGS metagenome assembly JAABUN01 (sample SAMN10711877, study PRJNA513370) | rock metagenome | isolation source: Antarctica rocks | place: Antarctica: Victoria Land, Siegfried Peak sud
CTCGCCGCCCCCCCACCCCCCGCCGGACGTTCCAGTCGCCTTAAAATGGCGCGAAGTCCTCACCGACTTCGCGCCGTTGGTCACTTCTGTCTCATGCCCAACCCATTTTTAGACCGCGAACCGCAGGCCGCTCTGCGCGACCCCGCGACTTTTTTCCATAACGATCATTACCACTGTTTTCACACCGTCGTCGAGCACGACGACGCGGGCTATCGGCTCACTGTTGATGTCGTCCAAAGCCGCGACTTAACCGATTGGTCTGAGCCGCGCCGCCTGACGCATACTGGCCTCAACTTCTCCTCGCCCGGCAACGTAATTCGCGTCGGTGCCGAATGGGTTTTGTGCGTGCAATCATATCCGACGAGTGGCGGCTCAGCCTATGGCAACGACAACTCGCGTTTGTGGACGATGCGCAGTCGCGACGGCGAAAACTGGGAGGCGCCGATGCTATTGCAACCCGAAGGTTGCACGGCTTCTTGGTGCAAATCGAAACGCCAGATTGATCCGTATTTAGTCGAACACGACGGCAAGTTCTGGTGCTTTTATAAAAGCGATGGCCAATTGGGTTTGCTGGTTTCGCCCGATTTAAAATCGTGGAGCGAAGCCAGCGATGACCGTCCCGTTTTGAGCGCCGCCCAAACGCCCGATGGCTCGACGGTCGAAAATCCCTGCGTGATTCGCCATGACGATGAGTTCATCCTGTTCTTCGCGCCCTGCCGCGATGGACGCGGCATTGGGTTCGCGCGCTCGAACAATTTGATTGATTGGACGGATGTGCGTTATCTCGATTTCCCCGCATTATCGTGGGCTTCGGGCGGCCCGACGGCGGCGATGGTGCTGGAAACCAATCTGCCGCAGGGTCGTTGGACGATGTTCTTTCACGGCGACCGCGAAGCGCCGCATGGCGCCGCTTTGGGGATGGCGTGGAGCGACGATTTGGTGAGTTGGCGTTGCGATTAACATGTCTTGAACAGTTGCAGAAATCGCGGACGTTTTTCCCTCACCCGCCCTCGCGGGACTCGGGCACCCTCTCCCGGAGGGAGAAGGTTACTCAGGTAAAACTTTCAAGAAAGCTCTTTACGATGATAACTGCGAACAACCTTCTCCCTCCGGGAGAGGGTGCCCGAGTCCCGCGAGGGCGGGTGAGGAAAAAACGTCCGCGATTTCTTGAACAGGTTTGCTTTCCAAACTGAAAGCTGGACTTTACTGGCTTCGTCCCAAACATAAGAAAGGACGCAACGACTTTCGCCGTTGCGTCCTTTTGGTTGTGTGAGACGAAAACTATTTGAGTTCGACCGAAGCACCGGCGGCTTCGAGCTTCTCTTTCATCTTCTCGGCGTCCTCTTTGGACACGCCTTCGGCAACGGCCTTGGGCGCGTTGTCGGCGACTTCCTTGGCCTCTTTCAAGCCAAGGGTCGGCTGCACTTCGCGGATCGCTTTGATGACCTGAATCTTCGCAGCGCCGACATCTTTGAGGATGACGTCGAATTCGGTCTGCTCTTCGGCGGCAGGAGCAGCCTCGGCAGGGCCAGCCGCAGCGGCGGCGGGGCCAGCAACGGCGGCGGTGACGCCCCACTGCTCTTGCAATTCTTTAACGAGTTCGTTGAGTTCGAGAACGGAGAGGCCACCGACGGTTTCGAGGATGCCTTGAATCTTTTCGCTTGCCATTGTGTTGTGTTTTCCTTGCGCGGGACGAAAGGTTTGAATTTTAGATTTAGGTTTACGGTGGGTCTGACGTTTGGCCCCCACCCCAGCCCTCCCCCGATTACGGGAGAGGGAGCACGTCTCGGAAAGTGTTACCTGCAAGAACTTCCTTGTAAGTTAGTTCAAGCAACTCATACTTTCCGAAACGTGCTCCCTCTCCCGTAATCGGGGGAGGGCTGGGGTGGGGGCCAAACGTCAGACCCACCGTAAACTTTTATCTACCTTCGGCCAAATTAAGCGCTGATTGTTTTGAAGCCTGTTATTTACGACCCAGCTTCGTGGTCTATCTTCGCCTGAAGCGTGCCAGCGAAATTCGACAGCACGGCGTTCAGAGTGAATACAAATCCGGCCAACGGGCCCTGAAGGGCGCCGACGGCTTTGGCCTGCAACTCCATTTTGGAGGGCAGTTTCGCGATGGCGGCGACTTGGTCGCCGTCAACGATGAGGCTCTCGATGACTCCGCCTTTGAGATTGAAAGCAGCGAGCTTTCCAGCGTTTTCATCGAGTTTCTTGGCGGCCTCCGACGCTTCGCCAAAAGCGAGGGCGACGGCGTTGGGGCCTTGGAGCGTCAGCGTCATATCGTGCATCGGCGTGCCTTCGGTGGCACGGCGAAGCAAAGTGTTTTTGACGATGCGCAGTTCAACGTTGGCCTCGCGTAAACCCGAACGCAGCGTCACCAAATCGCCGGCTTTAAGGCCACGATATTCGGTGACGACAACGGCGGTCGCCTGGCTCAACTTCTCGCGCAGTTCTTCAACGAGCGCTTCTTTATCCTTGTATTTTTTAGCTACCATAATGATGAAGTCCTCTTCATCAGGTGGCAGTTTTCAGGTGTCAGGGATCGGGTTTGGCAAACCGAAAGCGTTAGAACGCCGAACTGTCTTGCCGTTTTCGTGATCCCTGACAACTGCCAACTGCCACCTGAAAAACTCGTTGTTTCTACTGCATCCGCATTGGGGCGGGATCGACTTTGATGCCTGGCCCCATCGTCGAGGACAGGGTGATGGACTTCAAATAAGTTCCTTTGGCGCTCGAAGGCTTCGAGCGTTGCAGCGCCGAAATCAGCGCGCGCGTGTTCTCGACCAGAGCGTCGCCCTCGAACGAGGATTTGCCCACGATGGAGTGAACGACCGACGCTTTGGGTTCGTTGCGATATTCGATCTGACCCTTCTTGCGATCCGACACGATGGCGCCGATATTGGGGCCGACGGTGCCGCTTTTCGCGTTGGGCATACGCGGGCCGAGCTTTTTGCCCAGACGCGCCAAAAGCCGCATCATGTCAGGCGTGGCGACCAGAACGTCGAAGTTCAGCTCGTCTTTCTCGATCTGCGCGATGATCTCTTCGGCGCCGACAGCGTCGGCTCCGGCTTCCTCGGCGGCGGTGGCGGCTTCGCCCCTGGCAATCGCCACGACGCGCGGCGTTTTGCCCGTGCCGTTGGGAAGCGTGATGGTGCCGCGAACCTGTTGATCGCCTTTGCGCGCGTCAATGCCCAAAACGATGGTGACATCAACGGCTTCGTCGAACTTGGCGGTGGCGGTCTCTTTGACCATCTTCATCGCTTCATCGAGGGGATAATGCTGTTCGAGATCGTATTTCTCGGTCAGGGCGCGATAGCGCTTTCCGTGTGATTTAGCCATTATTTGCCCACCTCGATGCCCATCGAACGGGCGGTTCCGGCCAGAATCTTCATCGCCGCGTCAATGTCGTTGGCGTTGAGGTCTTTCATTTTCAGCTCGGCCAATTCCTTCAACTTGTCTTTGGAAATGGTGCCGACCTTGTTCTTGAGCGGATTATCGCTGCCCTTGGGAATGCCCGCCGCCTTCTTCAGCAAGTCCGCCGCCGGGGGCGTTTTGGTGATGAAGGTGAACGAACGATCCTGATAAACGGTGATTTCGACCGGAATGATGGAGCCGGATTGGGCCGCCGTCTGTTCGTTGTAGGCCTTGACGAACTGCATGATGTTCACGCCGTGCTGACCCAAAGCGGGGCCAACCGGAGGCGCGGGTGTCGCGCCGCCAGCGGGTAATTGCAGCTTGATAAAGCCGGTGACTTTCTTTGCCATTGTGTTGCTTCCTGTAAACGCCAGGTGTAAATTCGAGCGGGTTACGCTCTCCCTCGCGTTTTTTGTTGTGAGGTGAGCGATATGTTTTTCCCTCACCCTAACCCTCTCCCGGCGGGAGAAGGAACTACCCGCAAGAAGGTATTAGCTGCTTCAACTAACTTACGAAGTCAGTTCTTGCGACTCATACTTTCTTGCGGGTAGTTCCTTCTCCCGCCGGGAGAGGGTTAGGGTGAGGGAAAAACATATCGCTCACCTCAACCTTCTTACGATACTCGTTCCACGCTCACGAAATCCAGGTCAATCGGCATTTCGCGCCCGAACAACTGAATAACCACCTTCAGCTTCTCTTCGTCCGAGTGAACCTCAGTGATGTGCCCTTCCGAACCGGCGAACGGCCCGGCGGTCACGTTGACGTGGTCGCCCGTGTTGTAAAGCTCGGTCTTGGTCGCCTCGATTTCGCCCCCGTCGCCGCCACCGATTAAACGTTCGACTTCGCCGGGTTGCAGCGGAGCCGGACGCGACGCGGTGCCGGTGACCTGACCGAGAAAGCCAGTGACGCCGACGGTCTGGCGGATGAAGTGCCAGGTTTCGTCGTCCATGTCCATCTCGACCAAAACGTAGCCGGGGAAGATTTTCTTTTTGAGCGTCACGGTCTTGCCGCCGCGCAGAGATTTAACCTCTTCGGTCGGCACGATGACGCGCGAAATGCGCGTGTGAAGCCCGACGGCTTCGCTGCGCTTCTCGATGTTCTGTTGAACTTTATCTTCCTGTCCGGCATATGTATGCACGGCATACCATTGTTTCATGAGAGGTTACTCCGACTGGGAGGCGCGAAAAAACGCGCGGAACCGAAGCACCGAGCGCCCTTTCAATCTTCAATTATTGCAGCGTGTCCGAGGGGAGAATACCTAAACCAACGAAAACAACGCGTGCCAGAGAATCCAACCCCGCGATATAAAGCGCGAAAAAGAGCAGCAGGCCGATGGTCACGATGGTGCCCGAAACGCGCTCTTCTCTGGTTGGCCACACGACCCGTTTGAGTTCGGTAATGGTGTCATTGACGAAATCTTTGGGGCCTGCGGGTTTGGAGGTGCCCTGTTGCGGACGATTGATCACGCCCGGCGTGCGCGTGGGACGCCCGGTGGGTGAACCTCCCTGACGCACCACCGATTTGGTTTTATCGAGTGGCACGGTCGGCGTGCTTTCGCCCGCCGAGCCGCTTTTGCCGGTTTCTCTGGTTGTGGTTTTAACGATGGCCATAGGATGCCTCTCCCACACAAAACAAATCAGAAGTTAGAAGTTGGAAGTCGGGAGAGAAAAGATTGACGATTGAAAGTTGAAGCAAGCGCCAACAAAGAGACGCTCTCTTCAACTTTCCGAATCAACCTTTTAACTCCCAACTTCTCGCTTCCGACTTCTGATGTTAATTTTGCGATGACACGGGCGGCAGGGATCGAACCCGCGACACTCGGTTTTGGAGACCGATGCTCTACCAACTGAGCTACGCCCGTATTAATTGTGTGGCGCGGCGGACGCCACACAAAAGCCGCTGGAGAGAATCGGACTCTCGACCTCATTCTTACCAAGAATGTGCTCTACCACTGAGCTACAGCGGCGGCTGAGCCGCCAAAGGCGACTTAATTCGTCTTTTATTTTACAACAAAAGCCAAATTCCAGTGCAAAGGGAGGGATTCGAACCCCCGTACTCAGAGAGAACAGATTTACAGTCTGTCGCCTTTAACCACTCGGCCACCTTTGCGAATAGTGAATTGTATTTTTGCCAGGCTCGTCTCGACAAAAGAGCCGGTGGACGGTATCGAACCGCCGACCTGCTGTTTACAAAACAGCTGCTCTACCACTGAGCTACACCGGCTTTCGCGCCTTGTGCCAAAGCCTTTGCAAAGCAAGCCCTGATTCGGCGCAAGAAGATATTTTAAAACGCCAGCGCCCGTTTGTCAAGCTCTATCGCGTTTTTTATTTCGCGCAGAGACGCAGAGAGAACAAGGAAACTAAAAAATTTTCGCTCGAATGTTCTTCAAAGTTTCAAATGTCTTTGTTCTCTCTGCGGCTCTGCGCGAAATAAAATCACCTACGCGCTCGCCAATTGGCGCAACACGTATTGCAAGATGCCGCCGTGCAGATAATAATCCACCTCAATCGGCGTATCAATGCGCACCCGAACCGGCACATCTTCGCTGCTGCCATCGGCGCGATGAATCGTCATCGTCGCCTGCATCTGCGGACTCAACTCCTCAATGCCGGTAATATCGAAGGTCTCCGTCCCGTCCAGATTCAGCGTTTGGCCGCTCGTGCCTTCCATGAACTGAAGCGGCAATACGCCCATGCCGACCAAATTGGAGCGGTGAATCCGTTCGTAACTGGCGGCGATAACCGCTTTGACGCCCAGCAAACTGGTGCCTTTGGCCGCCCAATCGCGCGACGAACCGGTGCCATATTCCTGACCGGCGATGACGACGAGCGGGATATTCGCCGCCTGATATTTAATAGAAGCGTCGAAAATCGACATCTGCTCGCCGTCGGGCTGATGAATTGTCACGCCGCCTTCAGTGCCGGGCGCCATCAGGTTTTTGATGCGCACGTTGGCGAAGGTGCCGCGCGTCATCACGCGGTCGTTGCCACGCCGACTGCCGTAGGAGTTGAAGTCCACGATGTCCACGCCCTTCTCCTGCAAATAGCGTCCGGCGGGCGAAGAAGGCTTAATCGCGCCGGCGGGCGAAATGTGATCGGTCGTAACCGAATCGCCGAAGATGCCCAATGGTCGCGCGCCCTTAATGTCTTTGCTCACGCCCGGCTCCATACCGAAGTTCGCAAAGAACGGCGGGTCTTGAATGTAGGTCGAATCCTCGTCCCACTCGTAAACCTCGCCGCTCGGCGCCTCGACCTTGTTCCACAACGGGCTAACATTGTCGAAGCCGGAATAGTTGCGGCTAAACGAATCGGCATCGAAGGCGCCGCCCAACACATCGGCGATCTCTGCGCCGCTCGGCCAGATGTCTCGCAAGAAAACGTCGTGACCGTCGCGGCCTTTGCCAAGCGGCTCGGTTTCGGGCTGCCAATCCACCCTCCCCGCCAGAGCAAACGCGACGACGAGCGGCGGCGACATTAGGAAGTTCGCCTTCACCGCCTGATGCACGCGCGCCTCGAAGTTGCGGTTGCCGCTCAGAACAGATGCCACGACCAAATCGAAATCGGTGATCGCTTTCTCGATGTTTGGGTCGAGCGGGCCACTATTACCGATGCAGTTATGCACCGCCACGCCGCCCGCGACGAACGAATGATAATCATCAACCGTCAGGTCGAAGACCGCGCGCAAACCGGCGGCGCGACGGTCGAGAACTTCGAGCGCGAACGCGGGCACTTCGAGCGATTCTTTGTCGGCGGCATAACGCTTAATCGTGTCCACGCCGCTCGCCTGTAGCGGCGCGAACCAATCGCGCACGCCCAATTGCTCGAACAGTTCGACGGGCGACGGGAAGCCGCACGAATCGCGATGAAGCGGCTGGAATGGGCGCGCATCGGACTGGGGCAAACGCCCAAAGCGGTCGTGACCGTGCAACAGCGAATAATGCGGGAAGACGGCGGTTTCGCGTTCCAGCAACTGCGTTTGCGCCTGCGCGCGCGCCGCGTTAAACGACAACGCGGGCGATTGTTGATGAATCGTTTCTATCGCGCCAGCCATCGCCAAGCGTTGCGCACCGATATTGCGCACGGTGCGCCAGTAGACCGCCGCCGCGCTCGCGCACAGCGTTTTGTTGATGCTGTAACGATAGCCAACGTTCTCGATAAACGACAGCCCATCGGCCAACTGCAAACGCACTTCGACGCGCGTTTCCCCATCCTGCGCGACGGCGTAAGTCGAAGCCGCGCGCCGCGTCGGATAATCGCGAATCGTCGCGCCTTCGACGTTGGCGCCGCAACGCTTCAGCAAGCCGAGCATCTGCGCGAACATCGCGCGTTGCGCTTCGACGTTACCCGCCAACGCGCTCTGCGAAAACGCCGGATGCGTCAGCGTCGCGTCTTTTTCGCGTTCGCTCAAGCGATGCAGCGACGGCGCCCAACCGTCGGCGCCCCACGCGCCGCCCAAGAACTCGCGAACGATGGCGCGCGGACACGCTTCGTCCAACACAAACGCGGGCAACGCTGGCGCCTGATTAATCCGTGTGCCGACGCGCACGCCGTCCAACTTGGCGATATTGGCTGTCAAATCCGACGGCAACACGATGCTCCATTTGCGCTCGTCATAACGATTGGCGACGGGCCGTTTGCCGCTTAACAACTCGACATCGTTCAACACCATCTCACGGTCGAGCGCCTGCCCGACATTGACGCGGCCCTGACCCAATTCACTAATCGAGCCGTCGTGCAACAGGTGGCCGATTAAACGAGCAATCGCCAACGCTTTTTCGCGCTCGGTTTCCATCGCAAAGCGCAAGTCGCCGATTTGTAAAACATAAGTGGCTTCGTCGTCGCCGATTTCATCGAGCGGCGCTTCCAGACCGACAATGGCGCGGTCAACGCCGAGTTGCAAGGAGTCGGCGCGCACCCAACGCCCGTCTTCGCACAGAATCTGATGGTCGGGCGTGCAAACCAATTCGCGACCGTCCTGCAAAACCAGACTCACGCAATCGCGCACGCCGTTGAACATCGCCGCGCTCTGATGCGCCAAGCCCAACTTCCCTTTGGCCGGAGCCAAAATCTTCGCGCCGCCCGCGTCGGCGAACGATTCGATGGCGCGCGACAATCCATCGGCGCCCAGAACCGGCGTGCCCGCCGAAATACAGGTTGTGCATCCGTAGCCGACCGTGTAAAAGCCCAAATCATCCAATGATTTCTGCAAACCGGTCTTTTCCAGATAATCCGAAACCACGCGCGAACCTGGCGCCAGACTCGTTTTCACCGTCGGCCCGACTTCCAAACCATATTCCAACGCCTTCTTCGCCACCAAACCGGCGGCAATCATCACGCTCGGATTGCTGGTGTTGGTGCAAGAGGTAATCGCCGCGATAACCACGTCGCCGCTACGGAGGTTGGCGCGGCGAACCGGATATTCCTCGCGTTGCGTTTGCAGACGGTCGGGCGTCGGGCGGTTCGAGATCATCTCTTCTTCCGTCCACGCCGAGGTGCCTTTGGCGCTGGTCAGGCCGTCGGCATCGGTCGAAGCGGGCACGCTCGACATCGCCTGTTCGCCGCCGCCCTCGACTGTCATGTCGCCGTTGGGCCCCAGCGTGATGCCGTGTTTGCGGCCCAGATCGTCCATCGTTTTGTTGAAGCCACTCTGGGCAATCGGCTTCTGAAATAACTCCTCGAATTTCTCTTTGAGCGCCGGCAATTCGATCCTGTCCTGCGGACGCTTCGGCCCCGCGACGGACGGATTAACGCTACTCAAATCCATCTCCAAGACCTCCGAGTAATCCACTTCGCCCGCCAGGGGGATGCCGAACATTCCTTGCGCTTTATAATAATTGCGCACAGTCTCAATCAATTCTTCGCTCCGGCCCGTCGCGGCGAAATAGCGCATCGTCTCTTCGTCGGTCGGGAAGAAGCCCATCGTCGCGCCGTATTCGGGCGCCATGTTCGCAATCGTCGCGCGGTCGGGCAAAGTCAGCGATTGCGCGCCCGCGCCGTGAAACTCGACGAACTTGCCGACGACTTTGGCATTGCGCAACATCTCGGTTATAGCCAACACCAAATCAGTCGCCGTCACTCCCTCTTTAAGGCTGCCGGTCAAGTTCACGCCGACGACATCGGGCGTCAGAAAATAGACCGGCTGACCCAACATTCCGGCCTCGGCCTCGATACCGCCGACGCCCCAACCGACGACGCCCAGACCGTTGATCATCGTGGTGTGCGAGTCGGTGCCGACGAGCGTATCGGGATAATAAACCTCGTCCTTGCTCAAAACGCCCTTGGCCAGATATTCCAGATTGACCTGATGGATAATGCCCACGCCCGGCGGCACCACGCCAAAAGTCTCGAAAGCTCCGGTGCCCCATTTGAGGAACTGATAGCGCGAGTGATTGCGCTTGAACTCCATATCCATGTTCATCTGCAGCGCGTTGGGAATATTGGCATAATCCACTTGCACCGAATGGTCAACGATCAAATCAACCGGCACGAGCGGCTCGATAATCGCCGGATTTTTGCCCAAACGCGCGACGGCGCTGCGCATGGCGGCGAGGTCAACCAACAAAGGCACGCCAGTGAAGTCTTGCAACACGATGCGCGCGACGACAAACGGGACTTCCTCCGTCCGCGTGCCGTTGGGCTTCCAGTTGGCGAGGTTACGAACGTCCTGTTCGCTGACTTTGAGGCCGTCGTAGTTGCGCAAGACCGATTCGAGCACGATGCGAATCGAGACCGGCAGACGAGAGATGTTGTAGCCCTCTTTTTCGAGGGCGGGCAAGGAGTAGTAGTGACCGGTTTTACCGTCGCCGGTCGAGAAGGTTTGGCGGGAATCGAAGAGAGAATGGGACATATTGCTCACGAGTTAGTTTAAACGCATTTGAGGCAAGCGCAAAACTTGAACCGCGCGCGTCAGTTCTGGTAGACCCGCCGCAACATAGCGCAAGTCGCGTGCGAACAAGCAGTCTGCCAAACAGTGAACCGCGCGCGTGAGCAAGCGGGCCATAACGCTCTCGACAAACTTTCACTAAATCGAGAGCGTTATGGGCCGCTTGCTCACGCGCGCGGTTCACTTCGCTATACAACACAAAAGAGAGCGAACCGCTCCGTGCGGTTCGCTCTCTTTATCTCGCCGACTCACGCGCATTTACGCGTCGCCGACGGCTTTTTGCAACGCCTCGACGTGCGACGTTTTCTCCCAGATGAAATCTGGGTCTTCGCGGCCAAAGTGACCGTAAGCCGCCGTCTTCAGATAAATCGGGCGCAGCAAATCGAGATGTTCGATGATCGCGGCGGGGCGCAAATCGAAGACTTGCTCGACCGCTTTGGCGATCTTCTCGTCGTCGGTTTTGCCCGTCCCAAACGTATTGACGTAAATCGAAAGCGGATGCGCACGGCCAATCGCATAAGCGACCTGCGTTTCGCAACGGTCGGCCAAACCGGCGGCCACGATGTTCTTGGCGACGTGACGCATCATGTAGCAGGCGCTGCGGTCAACTTTCGTTGGATCCTTGCCCGAAAACGCGCCGCCACCGTGACGGCCCATGCCGCCGTAGGTGTCCACGATGATTTTACGGCCGGTCAAACCGGCGTCGCCCTGCGGCCCGCCGATGACGAAACGTCCGGTCGGATTGACGAAAATTTCGATGTCGTCGCGGAAGTATTCGTCCAAGACCGGCTTGATGACCTGCTCGATCATCTGCGCGCGAATTTCGTCCTGCGAAACGTCGGGATGGTGCTGCGTCGAAATCAAAACCTTGTCAATCGCGACCGGTTTATCGTTTTCATAGCGCACCGTTACCTGCGTTTTGCCGTCGGGTCGCAACCATTTCAGCGAGCCGTTCTTGCGCACGTCGGCCAGCTTTTTGGCCAGTTGATGCGCCTTCATAATCGGGAGCGGCATCAGCGTCGGCGTCTCGTTGGAGGCGTAGCCGAACATCAAACCCTGGTCGCCCGCGCCGATGGCGTCGTAATCGTCTTTGGAGCCTTCGGAGCGCGTTTCTTCGGCTTGGTTGACGCCCTGCGCGATGTCGGGGCTTTGCTGACCGATGCAATTGAGCACGCCCGCCGTCAGGTAATCGAAGCCGTATTTGGCGCGGCTGTAACCGATGTCTTTGATGACTTTGCGCACGATGGTCTGGATGTCAACGTAAGTTTTAGTCGAAATTTCGCCGCCGACTAAAACGATGCCGGTCGCCAGAAAGGTTTCGCAGGCCACGCGCGCTTTGTCGCGCTGCGGGTCTTGTTTCAAAATCGCGTCTAAAACCGCGTCCGAGATTTGATCGGCCATCTTGTCGGGATGGCCCTCGGTCACGGATTCCGAGGAGAAAAAGTAGTTGCTCATATTGAGAGTTCCGAATCACGATTCGCCCTGACGATCACGCGTTTCCCTTTGCCGACAAGCCCTGTTGAAACGTCGCGCCCGTCGCGAATCGGTTTTATTTTAACACAGAGTTTGATTTCGCGCAGGGGCGCAGAGCAAGAGCGCAGAGCAAGGGCGCAGAGCAAGGGCGCAGAGACGCGCTCATAATTATGTTTTCAGTTTGCTACACCCGGTAGAAATGCCGGGTTGCCACGTCTTCACAAATATTTCTCGATGTGGGAACAATTGTCTGAACCGTGCCTTATATGAGGCTTATGAGCCACACTCATTCCCACGTTGAAGATACTGAAAAAGCGGACGGCGCGGTGCGTTTCAGCGTTTCGCTGCCCGCCGAGTTAGGCCGCGAACTGGACGCGATGACCGCGCAAAAAGGTTACAGCAACCGTTCGCTGGCCATTGGCGATATGGTGCGCGCGCATCTGGTCGAGCACCGGCAAAACATCGGCGGGCAGGTCGCGGGCACCATCACCGTTTTGTTCGATCATCACAAGCCGCAACTTCAACGCTTGTTGACCGATGTGCAGCACGATCATACCGATTTGATTATCTCGACGTTGCACGTCCATCTCGATCACGATAACTGCCTGGAAGTTCTGGTCGTGCGCGGCGAGGCGACTCGCGTGCGCGCGTTGGCGGATAATCTCATCGCGACCAAAGGCGTCAAGCACGGGCGCCTGACCGTGACGGCGACCGGCGAAGATTTGCCAGCGTAAAGTTCTAATCGGGTTGTTCGGTAGAGTTTAAATTGCCGTCATTCAGAGGAGGAACGACGAAGAATCTGGCGTAATAATCTCGATACTCAAACGTCAGATTCTTCGTCGTTCCTCCTCTGAATGACGGCAATTTGCAAAGACATCAACTTGTCGTGTCTACATAACCACTCTAAAGCGCGCTACCATACAAATCTAACCCATCGTTATCGCACAATATCCGGTAAACATCGCGCACCTGGCGAAAGCCGTTTTGCATCAGGAAACCGGCGTCGCGGCCATACGACTTGATACCCAAAACATAAAAGTTTGGTTCGTCCAACTTCAATAAATCCAACGGATTGTGCTGACCGCCCGCTTCGGGCTTATTGACTTCGCCGGTTTTCTCGGCGTAGCCCGTCGAAAGCCCGACGCCCGCCGCTTTGTTGGAGGCCATGATCGCCGCCGCCAATTCACCCGGCCCGCCGCTCGCCGGGTGCTGCGAAATCTGTAACTCCTCCCACAACGTCGGGTCGGGGCGGAAGCCCACGCCCGCTACCAGGTTATTGCACTCGACCGACGTGCCATCGGATAGGCCGACGTTGAAGATATTGGCGCGCCGCTCGATGCGCTCGACGACGGTATTCAAGCGCAAGTCCACGTTGCCGCTCTGGGCCAATTCGTTGGCGCGCTGCCCCAACTGTCGGCGCCCGCTCGAAATATCTTTGGGGTCGATGTAATAAAGCGAACCATCTTTGGCCGCGCCGCGCCGCACCACCCAGGTCAGACGCGTGGACGAATCGCTGCCCAGCAAATCGGCGAGCGCCAACAGCGTCGTCGCCGCCGAATGGCCCGTCCCCACAACCAGAGTGCATTTATGCTGGAAACGGCCCATATCTACGCCGTTCACGTCGGGAATGTTGTAATCAATATAGCGTTGCAAACCCAGTTCGCCCGGGCAGGGCGCGCCGCCGTTGCCGACCCAATTGGGCGAAAAGTAAACGCCGGTCGCGTCAATGACGGCGTCGAAATGGCGAACTTTTTCGCCGCCCAGCCCTGCCGTCATCAGGCGGAACGGCGCGAAGGCGCGCGCGGGGTCGCCCCACAAATCGTGCTTGAGCAAGCCTTCGCGCGTCAGCGATTTAACTTCGGTTTGCGAAAAGATGCGGGTGCGCAGTTGTGGCAACGACGCCAATCGTATTAAATAATCGGCGAGCTGATTGCCGTTGGGCGAAGTTTCGCCAGGCGGCAACGCGTCGCCGCGCTCGCGCAAGAGGCGTTCGCCCAGAGGCGAGCGGTCGCGCTTCCATTCGGTGAACAGACCGACGTGTCCCCAACGCCGCACGTTTTCGCCGATGCGTCCGCGCTCGAACAGGCTCACGTCGGCGCCCGCCATGGCGCCGTAAAGCAGGGCTTCCATCCCAATCGGGCCACCGCCGATAATTGCGATCTTCATAAAATTAGCGAGAATTCAGTTTAGTCGGAATGGGCGCACAGATAGAAAATAATCAACCGCCGAGAACGCGGAGCACGCTGAGAGTTTTGCGGGAAATTCTCAGTGCCCTCAGTGCCCTCAGCGGTTGATTGAAAATGGTTGTCCTAAGCCACCCTACTCTGCCGCTTTTTCCACGCCGCGCAACCCAGCAGCGCCAGCGCGCCCAATCCCAGCGCGCCCATCGTTTTGGTATCGCCCTTGTCGGCGAGGGCGGCCTCGACGCGCGCCAGATTATTTTTATTCACCGCTTCATTGGGAAAATCGGCGACTAACCCGCGCCACACGCGGGCGCTGCCGCTCAAATCGCCCGCATTTTCGCTGGCGTGCGCGAAGCGGCGCCGCAACATTTGGTCAGCGTCTGCGCCCGCCAACTCGACCGCTTTGGCATAAGCGTCACGCTCGTTGGAATAATCTTTTTCCAATCCATATTGCTTGGCCGCCGCGTCCCACATCTCCCAATCATCGGGGTTCTGCTTCAGGCCTTGCGCGATAAACGCGTCGGCGTCGGTGCGTTTGTCCATGCTCCACAACAGCCACGCGCCCACGCCATAGCTCTCGACATCGGTCGGGTCAACCGCCACAATCGCGCGGTGCAGTTCGATGGCGCGCGGGTAATCGCCATCGTGAAACGCGGCGTCCGAGCGGCGCCATAGATAATCGGTCAGGCTGCCTTCGTTAATTTTCGGGCCGTGATTATGACCGTCGTCTTCACTGTGTGCTTCCATCGGCGGCGCGACGGGTTTATCGGCGGGCGCAGGGGCGGCGTGCGCGCAGAGCGGCAGGGCGAGAAGGGCGGAGAGGAGGAGCGTGGGTTTCATGGGATTGGGAAAGTTGTGGCGAGTATTAGGTTTTAGCCCCCACCCCAGCCCTCCCCCCGCAAGCGGGAGAGGGAGCACCCACAAGAAATTATGACCTGCAAGAACTTACTTATTAAGTGAGTTCTTGCGAGCAATATTTTCCGAAACGTGCTCCCTCTCCCGCTTGCGGGGGAGGGCTGGGGTGGGGGCCAAACGTTTAACCCGTCTCGACCTAAATTTAAGTTGCCAATTAAGAAGCAACAGCGCTCTCAAGGTTGCGCGTTTCGGCGACGATATAGGTGGACTTATCGCTACCTTCGTAGTAAATCCGCATATTCATCTCGGCCAGAATGCCCATCATCAGCAGTTGCACGCCGACCATAAACAGCAGAATCCCGATGTAAAACAACGGATTATTATTGATGTGCCGCGACTCGTAGGCGCCGCCCAGCAGATCGTTGAAGAGCGGCCAAATCTTCTGCAAAAACGCGATAACCCACAGCAAAAGCCCAAATCCGAACGCGCGCAGGGCGCCGCCGCCGAAGAAGTAAATCGGCTTCTGCCCGAACTTGCCCAGAAAGCGCGCCACCAACAAATCCAATGCGACTTTCTGAATGCGCCCGAATCCGTATTTCGATTCGCCCGCCAGACGCGGATGATGGTCAACCACGATTTCGGTGACTTTGCCGCCCGCCATAAACGCGTAAGCCGGAATGAAACGGTGCATCTCGCCATATAAGGAAACATCGCGCAAAATCGAGGCGCGATAGGCCTTGAGCGAACAACCGTAATCGTGCAATTGCACGCCAGTCACGCGCGAAATTAAGCCGTTGGCCACGCGCGAGGGAATTTTGCGCCAGATATGATCTTGCCGCTTGCGGCGCCAACCGGAAACGACGTCGTAGCCTTCGTCCATCTTTTCCAGCAGCCGCACAATATCTTTGGGATCGTTTTGCCCATCGGCATCCAATGGCACGATGATTTCGCCGCGCGCGGCGTCCATGCCCGCCGTCATCGCGGCGGTCTGGCCGAAGTTACGCCGAAATCTTACGACTTTCACGCTGTCATCGGCGGCGGCGAATTGCGAAAGCAAGTCAAACGAAGCATCGCGCGAGCCGTCGTCCACATAGAGTATTTCGTAGCTGCGGTCGAGTTGCCCCAGCGACGCCAGCAAATCGGCGTGCAGTTTGGCAAGGCTTTCTGCTTCGTTAAAGACCGGCACCACGACCGACACGCGCGGCGCGTTGGCATGTTGACCGTTGAGTTGAGGTTCGAGGGCAAGCGACGGCATAAAGGTTTAGTTTACGCGCGCATTAAGTGGTGGTGTTAAAATGGTAAGCAGAGGTATTTGCAATGAACAACAACACGCTGAGTGCTGATGACATCACTGAAGAGCAGGCTAAAGCTGAAATCGCTCGAATTCAAGCTCAAATTGAGCAACTCTTTGAGCAGATGAAACGTGACCGCGAAGAAGGGCAGCGCGTAACCGCTCGCACGGACGCGACGATGGCGCGCGTCAACGAAGGTCTGAAGCAGTTACTCTCCCGTTAATATCATGTGGAAACTATTCATCGACTGGTTCAAAGGACAATTCACCCTGACTGCGGAAGTGTCTCAATTGCGCCGCGAAGTCGAGGAGTTGAGGCGCCGCGAAGAGACACAATCCCACACCCTCGAACAGCTTTTATTTGCCTTGCAACGCGAAAGCGACCAATGGCGCCACCAAAACGAAGTTTTGTTGCTGAAGTTGGAACTCGAATTAGTTAAAATTCGCGCCGGTCTACCACCCTCAAATTCCGGCGATGAACCGAAATTGGGCGACTGAAACTTATTCGGCGGACTTCATCATGCGCCGTAAACCCAACCGAAACGCCAGCACAAATCCGACCAGACATTGTAAAGCCGCCAGAATCAAACTGCTCACTATGTTGTAAATCACCATTGACACCATTGTTCCAAAACTCGATCCGCCAGAGAGAATCATGGTGCCTCCCGTGAGTAACGCAGGAACGGCGCCCGCCGCGCCGTAGAACAACAAAAACAGTCCCGCCCCGGCGCTTCCCAGCGCCCTTTCGGGCGCATCCAGAGTGTGGCGCGACGCGATGGTTTCGCCCTCGAACGAGGCGCTGCCCGTCATTGAGGCGGCCAACGATGCCGCGAAAATTTGCAGAAATCCCGCCGCAATCGCCAACGACACAGCGCTGATGAACAATTGCAGAGGAAGTTGAGACACGGCAGCACCTCCCAATCCACCGATGTTGAATTGCGCGATAATCAATATTGTCGCCACCGACATAAACCGAAAGCCAGCCAGCCACCACAGCGCAATCGCCACGGCGCGACACAAAATTAATGCGATTCGATAAGCGTTCATATTTTTGTCTTTGTTTCCTGCTCAACAGTTCTAACCAGACGTCGCAATCCCAACCGAAATGCCAGCACAAATCCCACGAGACAACGCAGCGCACTGGGAATAAAAATACTGACGAGACTGTGGATCGCCAGCGAACGCGTTATCGTTGCGGACGCCGCGGACGCCGAAGTTTGGCCAAAGAGTTCGTAAGCCCCCCAGACGACCGAGGGCAAGAACCCCGCAAGAGCAGAAAAGAGGATCATCAGGCCCGCGCCAATGCGCGCCATCGCCGCCTCGGACGGTTGCAGCCCACCGCGCGAGTCAAGGGATTCGCCTTCGAACATTGCGCCGCCGGTCGCGGCAGCGCTCAGCGAAGGCGCGAACACCCCCAGAAAAATCGCGGTTAACGCCGCGAACACGAAGTAACCCAGAGGAAAAATCCAACTCGCGTTGCTGACGATGCGGACGGGCACGCCTGCCCCAAACCAACCCGCGCGCGTAATAAGCGCCATAACAACGCCGCTCAACAAGCCGATGCCCGCGTTCCACCACAGCGAAATCGCCACGGCGCGACACAAAATTAACGCGACTCGATAAGCGTTCATAGCAACTCCTCCGCGCGCAACCAATCCACGAACTGTGCCAATCCGTCCTCGACTTCCACGCGCGGCGACCAATCCAACAACTCGCGCGCTTTGTCAATCGAAGCCCAGGTTTCGAGCGGCTCCGACGGCGGACACGGCACATTTTCGATGATCGCCGCGCGCCCGACGAGCCGCTCCAGAATGCGCACGAACTCCAGATTCTCGGTCGGATTGCCGCCGCCCAGATTGATGATTTCCCAACGCAAACCGGCGTCTAACGCCAGAATAAAACCGCGCACGATGTCATCAATATACGTCCAATCACGCTTCATGTGACCGGCGTTAAACAAGGTAATCGGCTCGCCTTTGCTGATGCGTTGCGTCCATTGCCACGGCATCATATCGGGACGTCCGTGCGGGCCGTAAACGTTGAAAAAGCGCAGAATCGTGATCGGTTGCGCGTAGAGATGCGCGAACGAATGGGCGAACAGTTCCATCGCGCGTTTGCTGGCTGGATAAGGCGCCAAAGGCGCAACGGCGGGCGCGTTTTCGTCGAACGGAACCGGCGTGTCGCGCCCATAAACGCTGCCCGTCGAAGCCAGAACGCAACGCGGATTGGAAGTCTGGCGCGCGGCATCCAATAAGTTGGCGGTGCCCTGAACGTTGACGTGAGCGTAAACGAGCGGATGCTGCACCGAATAACGCACCGCCGCCATCGCCGCGATATGCGCGACGGCATCGAATTGTTCGGCCTCGCACAAGGCGCGCAAGGCGTCGGCGTCGCGCAGATCGAGATCGCGCAACTGGAAATCGCAATCGGCTAAATCGCGCAGGTGCAAGTTTTTGAGCGCGATATCGTAATACGGATCGAAGTTGTCCAATCCGATGACGCACTCGCCGCGCTTGCATAGGGCGAGCGACAGGCGCGAACCGATAAATCCGGCGGCGCCGGTGACGAGAACTTTCATAGAGGTCAGGTTTCAGGGGACAGGAACGGCTTTAGTTTGCAGCAATCCGCGTCTCGCGCGTAAAGACTCGGGTTTCTCGTGAACCGCGCGCGTGAGCAAGTCGGGCCGTAACGCGCTCGACAAAATGAAACTGAATCGAGAGCGTTATGGCCCGCTTGCTTACGCGCGCGGTTCATGGGTAACTGCGTAACTCCTACACCTGATAACTGCCCCTGCCACCTGAATTAAACGCGGCACCGCTTTAGCCCATAACAGCCATTTCACGCGCTCCGCGCTCGTGACATTCAAAATTATGGCAACCACAATCACGTTCAAAGGCGATCCGGTCGAACTCTCCGGCACGCCTCCGCAGGTCGGCGACCAGGCTCCCGCTTTCGAGTTAGTCAACACCAAAATGGAGACCGTTCACCTCTCCGATTTCGATGGCAAAATCCGCGTTATCTCGGTCATTCCCTCGATTGACACCGGTGTCTGCGAAGCGCAAACTCGCCGCTTCAACGAAGCCCTCGACGAAATGCCCGACAACGTCGTTGGCCTCACCATCTCCGAAGACACGCCCTTCGCTCAGGCGCGTTGGTGCGGCGCCGAAGGCATCACCAAAATGGAGATGCTTTCGGATTTCAAAGGCAACACCTTCGGCAAAAGCTACGGTTTGTATATGCCCGCAATGGGGCTTTTGGCCCGCTCGGTCTACATCATTGACGGCGACGGCAAAGTCGCCTATTTTCAACTTGTGCCCGAAATGAGCGAAGAACCCGATTACGACGAAGTGCTGGATAAAGTCAAAGAGATGGCGAACTAACGCGCCTTAATGGGGCAGTAGTGTTCTAATTGTGTAGAATGATGGGCTGTAACTCAGTTTGTAGTCTCGCCGTGAGGCGAGTTCATTCAGAGTAGCCTTGCTCCGTTTTGAGCAGGAATTTTGCCTTATGAACTCGCCTCACGGCGAGACTACAAACTTGAATCGCACCCTGCGTTACGACACAGGTAGAGCAGTAGTCGAAAAAACCGCGCCCCATTCGGAGCGCGGTTTTGACTTTTATTTCTCTTCGTCTTTCTCTTTCTCCTCATCCTGATACTTCTGCATCAGCCGATCGTTTTTGTTGCGACTGGCGCGCGTAATCTCGCGTTCTTCGCGGATTTTGGCGCGTTCGGCGCGCAGTTCGCCCGCGTTGTTGGAGAGTTCGTCGCCGATTGCCAGCAGCTTCTGGTCGAGCGGATTATTCAACTTGTCCATGCCGCGCGAGCCGGGCAATCTCTCGATTTCCTGCGCCAGCAAAATCAGCGAAGTGCTGGTTTCGACGCGCTCGGCGGGTTCGATGCCGACCATATCCAGAAACGCGCTCCGCTTGCTGCCATCGGCATAAGTCGGAATCGCGTGGCGCGAATCCCATTTGCCGCGCCCAGGATTATTGCCCTGATTCGGCCTGTTGTTTTCCAATACCTTATTGAGCGCGTTCGAGTTAAACGGATGCTTGGCGTCCGCCTTCGCGTCCGCCTTCGCTACAGCGTGACCGCCACCCAGGGCGATCTTCTCGCGCGAATCTTCCTCTTGCTGCTTAATCGCTTTCTCGCGATTTTCTTTCTCTTCGGCGTCCTCGATTTTCTTGAAATCGCGGTCAATGCGCAGGTCTTCCAAAATCGGGTTCTTGACCAACTTGATATATTCACGCGGGCCATAAATGCCGGTTTTGGCCAGCACTTTGGCGGCGGCGTCATAGCCAGGAATCTGCGAGTTGCCTGGCATAGTGAAGTTATCGAAGACGTATTTCAGGTCTTGAATGGTGCCTTCCTCGTCCCACTTCATCCACTCTTTGACGATGTTGCGAAAGAAGTTATAGTGAACGCGCTCGTCCACGCTAATCAGGCGCAAGGCCGTGACGAGGGCCAAATCGTGCTGTTTGCCCGCCATCTTTTCCAGGTTGCGATAGTTCCAGAACGTCGCCAATTCCTGCACCATCGTATAGCAAACCATCTGGCGCGGATGATCGAAGGGCAGTTCCCACTCCTGTCCGGCGAGGGCTTTCTCGACTTCTTCGCGCTGCTCTTCGGTGCGATGGCCCGACGCCAGCAGCCAACCTTCCAAAGTCAGCGAGTGCTTGGATTCTTCGTAGCCCCAATTGATGTGGAACCAGGCGCGCCCCCGGCTGCGACGAATCATCGTCAGCAGTTTCGAGGTAAAATCGGGCAGATACATCTCGACGGCGCAAAAGGTTTCGACGCACATGGCGAGCGTTTCGTGCGAGTTGGGGTTGGCCTGATCCCAGGGCACATCTTTGAACTGGTTCCAGCGCCGCTTTTCTTCGGCGAGGTAGAGGTATTTCATCAGCTCGCGATAGAAGAAATCTTCCATGCGAGACATTGCGCTACGATTTGTCATTGGTAAAGCGAAAGTTTAACAGGCGCGTTTGCGCGTGCCTTTATCGTTCGGGGTAACGGTGCGTTTTGCGAGTGCGGGGAACGCGGGGAAAGGATGAAGGCTGAAATTGTTTCGCGCTTTATTTATCCCAATTCAGCTTCAACACGCGCCCGTCCCTGTCCGAAATCAAGGCGGTTTTGTCATCGAGAAACAGCACGTTGCGCGGACGCCCCAGCTTTTCGGCGACTAATGTCTTTTTGCCGTTTTTGTTTACCTTCCACAACTGGCCGCCGTTGCCTTCGTCGCAGACGTAAAGCCAATCGCCGCGAATTGCCATGCCCGACGGATCATCGAAACCACTGACAAATTTGGCCATGCGACCGCCGCTCGACATCATCAGCACATCGCCGCCCACTTCGTCGCTGACGAAAACTGTATCACCATCGCCCGCCAGACAGCGCAAACCGTAACGTCCTGTGTCGCCGTCTTCATCGGGCGCAGCGTAAACGAGTCGCCAGATCGGGTTGACGGGCTTATAGTTGGCCACGCCAATGCCATCATAGGGCGAAATTACATCAGCCTCAGATACGTAAATTTTCGAGGTGGTGTGTGCCACGACAAAAAACGAATACGAATCGTAGGACACCTTTGTCTGACCTCGGGTGCGTAGGCCCGAAATCAATCCCAATGGCTCTATAATCTCGCCGCCGACGGGCTCGGCAGCACCGCCAGAGAGCTTTATAACTCGATTAGCTTTGCGCTCGGTGACGAAAAACGAACCCAATCCTGCGGATACGATCTGCGATGGGCTTTTCAATCCCGTCGCCAACACCGCGATTTTTTCGCCCGCTTTGCTGAAGCGCAACACTTCGCCCGCGCCGTAATCGCACACGATGATGTCGCCATTGAGATCGCGCGCCAATCCCTGCGGCTCTTTTAGGCCTCCGATAAACGGCGTAACCGTCGCCATCATGCCAATAACGTTTATCGGCACCGGCACAACTTTAACGAATACGAGTGAGTCCTGCGCGTGCGCAACCGAAGGCGCAACTGCGCCCAGCAAAGCCATCGTCAAAAGAAGTTTGTTCATAATATTCCTCATTTTACCGGCGCTCAATCCAAACGTCGCACAACTTCGTCGAGCGATTTGCGCGCTTTGGCGGGTGGCACCTGCGCGGGAACGCCGAAGAATAGCAAGCCAACCAGCGATTCTTTTTCGGCGTCAAAGCCGACAATTTCCTGCGTGCGTGGGTCTTGCGAAGCGGCGCCAGTGCTCCACTGCATTCCCAACCCCAAATCCCATGCGGCGAGTTGAATGTTTTGAATCGCGCAGGCGACCGCCGCATAATCTTCGCGTTCGATGTCGGCGTTCTCGTTTTTGAGGCAGGTCACGGCGACAATCGCCGGAATATTCAGTGCGCGGGCAAAATATTCGCAAAAGCGCGCATGGGAATCCGCGCCAAAAATAGCGAAGCGCCAGGGCTGCGTCATGCGATGATTTTGCGCCCACAGTCCGGCGCTTAAAGCGCGGGTGAGAAGTTCGTCGGGCACCGGTTCAGAAGTGAAATCTTTGATGGTGCGCCGCGATTCGATGGCCTGGAGAATTTCCATGAACCGAGTTTCCCTAATTCACCCCGGCGTCGGCGACGCCGTTCCAGAAACCGTTGTCGCGCGTGCCGTCGCCGTTGAAATCGTCCAAACGATTCAACCTTTGCGATTTGGCGTGACCGTCGGCGAACAGCACGTTGACCATCTCCAGATGCCGTGCGGCGGGCACGCTGCGACAATTCCAGGCGCCGCCACATTCGCTGCCGGTCGCGTAAAACCCTTCGGTTTTTCCCGAACCGCGCGCCGTCACGACGGGCGGGTCAATCGTGTAACTGCCCTCGGCGCCAGGAGCGCCCTCGAAGTTGGCGCCCTGCGTATCGGCGATGGCTATCGTCTGCGCCGGATGGGTAATCTGCGAATCGCGCGCGCTAAACAACACGCTTGAGCGACCGTTGCCCAGATATTGATAATTGTAGCCATAGCCGCCATAAACGCCCGCCGTGCCGTCGAACCAGGTCTTGGCGCGCATCGTTTCGGGCGCACTGGGACACAGAAACAGTTGGCGACTTTTGGCGTAAGGCTGAATCGCATCGGCCCAGCGCAGCTTGACGCCGCCCTGCGAATAACTGCCCATCGGATAGGCGCCGTCGTAATCCTGAACGTATTGCGTCAGCGCCAAACCCATCTGCTTGACGTTGGACAGACAACTGGTTTTGCGCGCGTTTTCGCGCGCGCGGGCAAAGACGGGAAACAGGATCGCCGCCAAAATCGAGATGATGGCGATGACGACCAAAAGCTCCACCAGAGTGAAGCCAGAACGGAAGGCGCGAGGGCGCGAAGAAAGGGGAAACATGACAATGTTTCCAGCACGCGACTACACTTGGTATTGCGGGGTTCGGTCGCAATCGCGGCTGGATTCACGAATCGGCTCACCGCTGCAACGGTGGGCCGATTTTTAATTCCGAGCTACTCCGTCGGAATTAAGAACAAGAAGAATTTAAACCGGATTGATGCGCTTGCCAAGGGGTTAATTCCGATTTAATTCATCGGAATTAAGAATAAGTGGATTGATGCTGCGAAAAACGTGAATTAGGAGTCACGCAGTTGAGGTTCTCTTTGTGAACCGCGCGCGTAAGCAAGCGTGCCGTTACAATTGCAAGAGAATTTCAACTTTGTCCTGAGCGTTATGGGTGGCTTGCTTACGCGCGCGGTTCAGGCGATGCGAAGAGGTTTCGCGCGCGTTTTTACTTTGCGTTCTCTTCGACGGGCCGCGCGACCTCATCGAATTTTGCCCAGTTGTCCAGCACTTTTGGGCCAATGCCACCGCGACTTACCAATAATTTTCCGATGGCAAGGGCGCGTTTATCGAGCGGATAAACGTCAGCCATCGCAAAATCGTGTGCCTTAAAATCGTAGACGTGCGACCAACTTTGGTAGTCGGCGCCCTGCACCACGATAACGTTGCCGTCTTTCGACCATACGGCAACTTTCGCAAATCGCCCTTCCAATTGGCGTCGCCGACGAAGCCGACAGTTATCGGTTTGTCGCCGACTTTGGGGTCGCTCACCTCGAAATTGACGGCGGTATCCTGCGGGCCGATTTCTCTGGTAAAGATCGCCGCGCCCATCTGCGTCGGACTTTGCGACTGGTAAAAGCGCGAGCCGCCGCCGCTATCTGTGACGGTGATGCAACCGCTCAAAAGCGCGATGGAAGTCAAAGTGAAGAGGAACTTCATCGACGATTTGGGACTGCAAACGCAAAACGACGCCAACGAAATCAATCGTTGGCGTCGTTTTCGGTTTATTTGGCGGGCGTTGCAGGCGTTTTATCGGCGGGCGCGGCGCGCTCGACGAAGGCGCGATTGTTCCAGGCATAATCGGCGCCACGCGTTTTGGTTTCGGGCACGCCAGTGACAATCGTGGTGCCGTTGCGCGGCAGGTAAGCGTTGACCGGCAACGCGACGGCTTTATCGGCGGTCTTGGCGGTTTTATCGGCGGGCGCGGCGGTTTGGGGCGGCGTCAAATCGTAGGGAAAGACCTGGCGAGTGACGTTGAACAATTGGCCATCGTTGCCCAGCGCGAAAAACGCGAGCGCACCTTTGACGCGCGGTTGATTCCACACGACCTGGCTGACGCCGACCATTAAACCCTGCTGGCTCTTATAAAGTTTGACCTGCAATTTCTCGACATCGGTCTGGTTGGGATCGCCGGGCGCCAAAACTTCGATGAAGCCGCGATTTTTGTCGTAGACGGCGCCTTTGCTTTGCAGCAAATCAACGCGGTTGGCGTCGCCAAAAGCGCCGAAGATGCTGGCGGGCAACAGATTATACCAATACAAAACATCGGTTTGCTGCGCGCGTTGCGCCGCCTGATTCGCCACGCCGGGCGGCACGCGCGGCTGAGCGTAAGCGAAAGTTGGGACGAGCAAAGCGGTGGCGCCGAGGGCGAGAAAAGCGGGAAGTTTCATTATTGGTTGTTTAGAGCGAGAATGGCGCCCGAAGGTTCACATTGAATCGCAGAAATTGCTTGCGGCCTTCATCAACCGCCGAGAACGCTTCTTTCTCTCAGCGTCCTTTGCGGCCTCGGCGGTTAATCCAACTACCGAATTGGAATTTTGGTCGGCGGCGGCCCGACGAAACTCGGCGGCAATTCGCCTCGGCTGACCACGATTTTATCTATGACAACGCCCGGATCAACCATCCAAATCTTCAGCGTTTGCGTGCCCTGGCCCAGCCTGTGTTTGGTCTGCCCCTGCGCCGCCGCGCGGTTGATGTTGAACATCCACGCGCGCGAATACTCTTTGGCGTCCACGCCCACGATTTGCGGCGTTTCGTCGCCGATGGCGATGGCATAACGCAAGCCGCGAAGCGGCGTGATGGCGTGCGTCGGGCGACAAGTGACCGTGATGTCGGCCTTCCCCGCGCTGAGCGTTTGCAAGTCGTATTCGAGGTGAGGCGCGCGCGTCCAATCGGGCTTATCGGCGTTGATGCTGGGCGTCGTCGTCGGGAAAACCGCGACGGCATCGCTGTTGCGGCCCAAACCGTTGATGACCTGCCAATGCGCCCCACCAACGGCGCGCGCGCGGGTAAAATCTTCGGCTTCCATCGAAATAAAACCGTTGTTTTCCACGAAGCCGTTAAAGTTTGGCGCGACCGTCATGCGCGTGGCGTTGAGTTCAATTGGCACGTTCGTCACGCCATCAGAAACGCGGACGAGACCACTCACTTGCTCGGTTTGCGGCGCGCGGCTCCAATCAATCGAAACCAGCAAACGTCCATCGCCCTGCCCTGCCGTTTGGCCGAGCGTAATCCAAGGCGCATCGGCGACGGCTTTCCACGCAATTGGCGCGTCGCCCTTGTTGTAAATATCCACGAAACGCGCACGCGGCAACAGCGAGTTAAACGCCGGCAACGTTTGCGTGTTGTCACCTTCGGGCGGCGTGCCTTCGGCGCGCACGCCCATGACGGCACCGTTTAAAGGCGTAACGACGCCGGTTTCGGGCCTCTTGAAAACCTTCTGACCGCGCGGATTTCCCGACATCATATGGTTCCATTTGCCACCCGCCATTTGGGTGTTATAATAATCGGTTTCGGCCTGAATCGCGCGGTAAGCCGCCAACGCTTTAGCGGCATCAACATTGGCGCGGACGCGGCCCTGCGCGGCTTGCATTCGGCTGCGGTAGGCGTAGATTTGCTTCTGATTCATTAAGTCGGCGCCGCGCACCGGATAAGCCACCAACTGAGTGAACGCATCGCGGCGCGCGGGCGCAATATACGGGAGTATCGCGTTGACCTTGCGCGTCAAAGCGGCCCAATCGTCCAGCCGCCGTTGCGCTTCGTCGCCATAATCATCGAGGCTAAACGCGACATCCTCCAGGCGAATATGCTCGGGCTTTACTACGGAGTTCAGGCGAAAGTAACCGTCCAACACCTCGGCGATTTGCGGCGCCAATCGCGCGTCGAAGGTGCGCGCGGCCCAGTCGCGTAACCAGCTTTTCTGATCGAAACTCTGATACTTCTTCATATCCCACGCCATGTCGAGAAACTGGTCAATGCCGATTTCGCCCGGCTTAATGTCTCCGACGTTGAGCACCCAAATTTCGCGCGCGCCGTAATCGTAGGCTTTGCTCATCTCTTCCCAGATGAGCGCGGGCGCCGTCGAGTTCAGCCACAGATAATCCTGCGGTTGCCCCAGATACGAAATATGATAATAAACGCCCGAACCGCCCGCGCGCCGTTGTTCGTCGGGCGTCGAGAGTTGGCGAATGGTGCCGTAGTTATCGTCGGGCACACCAGCGTCACGTCGTCGGGCATCTCAAGACCTTCGCGGTAAAGATCTAAAACCTCTTTGTAATTGACCAGAATCTGCGGCACTTTTTCGACGTTTGGATTGATATTGTTGGCGAGTATCTCGCGTTGGTCACGCAAGACGCGCTGCAAACGCGCGACTTTCTCTTCGTCTGTGCCGCCGCCGTTCATTGCCGTATCGTGGACGCCGCGCATTCCCAGCGTATAAACGTTCTCGAAGCGCCCGTTTTCCCTGACGCGCGTTTCCCAGTAGTTAGCAATTTTGTCGCGATTGGTGTCGTAATTCCAGCTTTTCTCGTCGCCATCCCACTCGACCACATTATTGCGCAACATCCGCTCGGCGTGCGATGAACCCATCACAATCGCGTAATCGTCGGCGACCTGAGCGTTGCGCGGATCAGAATTAAAGGCGCCGCTGCCTTTGTGCATCGCGGGCCATAAATAATTGGCTTTGAGACGCAGCAACAACTCGAAAACGCGGGCGTAAGTTACAGGGCCGATCACCTTCGATTCCGGCTCGAACGTTTGAAAAGCCCACTGACGAAAGCCCCAGTTTTCGTCGTTGATGAAGATGCCGCGATACTTCACCGACGGCGAACTCTGCCGAGTGACGCCGTCGCGCAACCACAGTTCGCGGCGGCGCGTTGGCGTCACGTCGGCCCACCAACTCCACGGCGAAACGCCCATCGCCTCACTGAGCGCAAACGCCGCGTAAGCCGTCCCGCGCCGGTCGCTGCCAACGAGAAATAACCCGCGTTTTACCTTCGGCGTGGGGTTGTCAATTGTCGTGATTTGAAACGATTCCCACTGCCCGCGAATCGCCGCGACGTTGAGTTTGCCGGACGCGACCAAAGCATCAATCGTCGGGCTATGACCCAATGTGCCGACGAAAATCGCCGCATCGCCCATCGGCAAATTCGCCGAAACGGACGGCTTAACGCCCGCGACTAAATCAATATCGGAAGCCAAAGCATCGGCGGCGATGTGGGCGACTTTAGCATCGCGCTCGGCGACGACGATGGGCGTCGCGCGCTGATTGGCGACGATGGGAAACGCGCGGCTCTCGTTTCGGGCGACGACCTGCAATGGCGCGGCGACGGCGGGCCGATGGGCGAGACACGACAGTGCCAAGGCGAAGATGAAGAGGAACTTCATGGAAGGGTCTCAGACGCAAAAAGGAGCCACGCGAGGCGTGACTCCTTTTTGATATGGTGTGGAAAAGCGCAACATCGCGTTTTCACGGGTATGCGGGGCTGGAGTATTGGAAAACGGGCTGGGGGTTGGCAACGGGCACGTCGTAAGGATGCATCGTAAAATTGTTCTCCGACACTGAAAACGGAGTGTTAGTGTTGTAGATCGTCGCGAAATAAGTGGGCGCCCCATCACGGCCTTTTTGCCATTTGACGTGTCCATCGGCGAACAACATGTTACAACCCGCCAAATGCAAACTGGTGTTGAAGTTGCTGGCCTGCGCGAGCCCCGCGCCGCTACCAGAACCTCGCGTTGACATGCGCGCCGAACCGTTATCCGCAGTGTTAACACTTGCGTTTGAGCCATTCTGTTTGCCATCCATTGCCATCATGGTCAAGCTGCTTTGTTCCAACGCCGAAAGCGAAGCGCCCGAACCTGTAGCCGGAGCGCCAGTGCTGGGTTGCGACCCCAAAGCGACGTTGTAAACGTAGTCGCAGTAACCGGACTGAACCGCAGGATTGGGATAAGTCGCGTCGGGAGGAGTTGGAGCAGTGGTTTCACTGGGACATTGATAAAGTTGCGTGCTCTTGATGTAAGGTTGCACTGCATCAGCCCAGCCGTAAACGGCGGTGACGGGAATGGGCGTCGTCGGTTGATCCACGCGATACATCGGATATTTCTCGTCGAAATCCTGCGCGTATTGCAAAATGCCCAGACCAATTTGCTTGAGGTTGGATTGGCAACTCGAACGCCGCGCGTTTTCGCGCGCCCTTGCGAAAACGGGGAACAGGATCGCCGCGAGAATAGCGATAATCGCTATCACGACGAGGAGCTCGATCAAAGTAAACGCCGAACGCGCTTTTTTGATGTTTTGGAATGTGTTGTTCATAATGGACAGGTTGACAGGCAATAGCAGATTTATGAAATCAAAGCGCAAGGGCAGGAAAATTTATCGAGAGCCCGTGGATCATCTCTGGCTTGAGCCGGTTCCTCTCACAAGCGCCACTTTGCTTTACCGGAATAGCACCGCTTTAATTATACCCAGTCCAGACGAGCTTCAAACATTTGCAAAGACGTTTTAGCAAAATTTAGAGGTTAATTATTTTCATCAGATTCCTTGTTTAAAGGGCTTGCGCGGCAAGCCCCTGCATCGTTCGCGCCCGTAGGGGCCTGCCGCGCAAGCCCTCCAAATTACCAATTGTTTCGCCCTGACGCGTTTCGCACCCAGTGAGCGGTGGCCCGACGAAGCTCGGCGGCAGTTCGCGAATCGGGAAAGGTTCTTAGCGCGTTTTTTGCGGCGTCAGGCTAAATTTCGCGTGCGCGTTGCGCCCCGCAGCGCGCACGATGAAGCTCAGAATTACGCGACGACCGTTCCAATCGGCGGGCGCCAGGCGCGCCAAATCGAGCGTAAACGGGCGTTTGCGGTCGAGGTTGGGTTGCACAATCAAGCGGTCGGCGACGCCCGATTTGCCCCAGGGTAACGCGACGGTCTGCGCCCAACGATAACGCGCGTTGTGAAGCAAAACGCTGTGACGATAGTGGCCATCGCGCGCCTGAAAATCGAGTCGCAAACCACAAAACGCGTCGGTGTCTGGCGTCTTGGTGCGCTCGACCGAAACCTTGATACGTCGCGCCGGATGGTCAATCATCGCACCGATTTGCGCGCTTTGGCCCGCCCCCGTCCCCAATCGTGCCGTCCAACTTTGCGCGTCGAAATCGGCGTAACTCTGCGAAGAGCGCTCGGCAAACCAATGGTAATCGCGCACCCAGTCGCCCAGTTTCGCGGACGGCGTAATCGGTGGCGTCGCAGCGTCGGAGGCTTGCAGGTAAACCACGCTGTTGGCGGGCACTTCGCCGCGCCAAACGCGATCGCGCGCGCCGCGAAACGGCAGAGTTTGCGTTGGCATCAGCATTTCTGCGGCGGGATTATCCCCGTAACTCGCGTGATTTGCGTCAATGAGAAAGAGTTGCAAAACGCCGTTTTGAAACGGCAAAGCGCGCAAATTCACCGTCGCGACCTGTGGTTTATCGCTCGTATTCCAAACCACGACACCCGCGCGGTGCGCGTCCGACGAAGCCATCGCGTCCAAACCTTGCGCCTTATCCGAGCCGACGAAGTTGCGGTCAACCGGCATCATGTTATAGATTTTGAACGCGTTATAAATCGCCTTGCGATGCCCGTCGAAGGTGACGAGTCCCATGCCGGGCGCATCTCCCGCGTCGAGCCATTGCGCCCAGTAAACCCTCGTGACATCGGTCAGAGCGAGCAAACCTTTGGCGTCACGAAAAAAGCGCATCGCGCCCGCGTGCCGACTTTGTGGGCCGTTGGCGGGCAAATCGGTGAACGAGGCGTATTCGGTCAACCAGATCGGCACATCGGGCCGCTTTTGCAGCGCGCCGCGCATATTGGCGATTTGTCCGGCGTAATTATCGTAGCCGTGAATCGAAGCGAAATCCAGCGGCTGATCGAGAAGCGGTTTCAGATAATTCAAATCGTAAGCCGCCGCCGGGCCGCCGACCAGAGCATCGGCATCGCCGCTTTGCACGCCTTTGACAGATGCGCCGTAGAGCCGCCCATAATCGTCAGCGTTGCCGCTAAAGAACATTTTGCCGCCCGGTTCGGGCATATCCGGCTCGTTCCAGACTTCGTAACTCGCGCGCGCGCCCAGCGTTTTGAGATGCGCGGCGTAAGCGCGATTGATGGTTTGCCACGCGTTCAAATCGGACGGCATATCCTTCCAGCGCGCCCATTCAGTTCGCGTTTGCAAGGGCGTCGGATTATAAGCCAACGCCAGCAAAGGTCGCACTTCGGCTTCACGCAAAGCGCCGACGAAAGCGTCGAGCATCGAGAAATCAGTGCGGAGATTGGCGGGCGTGCCCTGGATTTGATCGAACGCCAAAACGCCGGGTTTGCCCCAGCCCAGTTCGTAGCGCAAGTCGCGGACGCCCGCTTCGCGCAAAAGCGGAACCGAAGCGAGCAAACGCGGCAGCGTCGTCAAAGGCGTCTGGTAAACGCCGAACTTGGTCTTGACGAGCGGCGGCTGATTCGACGGGCGCGCGAAGTTGACGTCAAAGGTTTGCGCGCGCGCGGCGGATGCCAGGACGAGCGTTGCCAGCAGCGTAAGCGAGCATTGCATGATTCGAGTTTATCAGAAACGCGCTTTATTTGATCGCCTCGAAGACCGTCTGCGCGATAACCGCCGCGCCCGCGTTATTGGGATGAACCGTGTCATCGAACAGTTCGGGATGATTCGACAAAGCTCCGCGCACATCAACGGTATCGCCGCCGACTTCTTTGACGAGTGGCGTCACTTCGTCTTCGACGTTGGTCGGCGAAATTTCGTAACGCCCTTTCTCATACACCGGCGGCGGCAGCATAACGTAAACGCGCGGATGACTTTGCAGCGTCGCGTAATGCACGATCAAATCGCGATAATCGTTGGCAAAATCGGTTTTGTAGGCCCAGTTTTTCGGCTTGGAATCGTTGGTGCCCAGCATGATCACCACGATGTCGGGCGCGAAATCGTTGCTCTGCTCGAACGCCGCTTGCGTCCAATAGGGCTTGTCGCCTTTGCGTAGCAGTGTCGCGCCGCTCACGCCGAAGTTGGCGACCTGATATTTCTCGCCCAGCAGTTTTTGCAAGACGGCGGGATAACTATTGTTGTCGCGGTCGGTGACGTGCGAACCAAAAGTGATGCTATCGCCGACGCAGGCGACTTTGGTGAGTTTCTGCGCGGGCGAAACTTTCAGGTTCGGCCCAAAATAGTTGTTGGCGGTTTCGAGCTTGTCGGCCATCTTGAAGCCCGCATCGCCGTTATAAACGCCGCCGACGAAAGTGAAACCGTTGGCGACCTGAAACCCGTCCACGTCGCGCGCGAACATATTGTCGGCCTCTTTGCCGGTATTGGCGTAAGCCGAAAGCGTGTAAGTGCCCGCCTTGAGCAGCAACGGTTTGACGGTGACGTAGCGAAAATTATCATCGTCGAGCGGCGCCTCCGGCCCCACCGTCGCGCGCACCAAGGTGGTGCCCTGCGAATCGAACAAGCCGATTTCGTGGGCGCTCGCCAGCGATTTGCCTTTCAAATCGTAGTAGCCCAACTCGGTGACGGTGAAGGGCGCCGCACTGGAGAAGCGAAAGCCCAGATTGCCCTGACCGCCACCCAATGCGCGCGGCGTGCCAGTCCCCTGAAAGCTGACGAGCGGTTGATCCTGGGCGAAGGCGATGCCCAGGCTGAGAACGAGCGCGGCACAAAGCGCGGTGAATTGTTTGAACATGGGATTACGAGATTTGCGGTGACTTGTTGCGCAGTTTAGCCTTTATTTTCCGTTAAGCCAACAGCTCTGATATTGTTGGTAGAGGTATTTCGTTCTCAACAACAGGACTTTCACAACGCCTATGAACCGCGCGCGTAAGCAAGTCGGGCCGTCGCACACTCTGGCTATTGTTGACGGAACGCAGACAAAGCGTTATCTGACGGCGGCCCGACTTGCTTACGCGCGCGGTTCACAACGGCAACCTACACGATTAGAGTGCGACTATCAACCGGACGCGCGCGCGATTTGATAACCTTTCTCCGTCCCCATTTGTGGAGAAAAACAATCATCATGGCAGTAAAAAAAATTGGAATTCTGACGGGCGGCGGCGATTGCCCCGGCCTCAACCCCGCGATCAAAGGCATCGTGACGCGCGCCGCCGATCATGGCATCGAATGTGTCGCCCTGCAAAACGGCTGGGCCTCATTGACTAAAGATGAGCCCAACGCCAAACCGCTCACGGTTGACGATGTGCGCCCGATTATCAAGCAGGGCGGCACGATTTTGCACACCTCGCGCACCAACGCCTACAACCCCAAAACGCCCGAAGCCCTGCCCAACCTGCTCAAGAACGTCGAGAAGTTGGGCCTCGATGCCATCGTCGCCATCGGCGGCGACGACACTTTATCGGTCGCCTCGCGCCTGACCAAAGGCGATAACCTCGACAAGCCCGTCCCCTGCGTCGGCGTGCCCAAGACGATGGATAACGACGTCAACGGCACCGACCAATGCTTTGGTTTCGACACATCGGTGACGCTGGCAGTCGAGGCGCTTCAGCGTTTGCGCGACACCGCCGACAGCCACAATCGCGTGATCGTGCTGGAAGTTTTCGGTCGCAAAGCCGGCTGGACGGCGCTTTATACCGCCGTCGCCGCCGACGCCGATTATGTGTTGTTGCCCGAACGCAACCCGGCGGATTTGCAGGGCATGTTCGCCAAACTGCGCGAAGTGAAGAAGCGCCGCAATTACGCTTTGGTTGTCGTGGCCGAGGGCGCCGACCATCCCGATTTGGACGAGTGGGCCCGCGAGATCGCCCAAGGTTTGCAGGGCACAAAGTTGGGCGAATCGGCGGTCGAGATTGATTCGTTCGGCCATCCGATTCTCAAAGAGCGTCGCGTCGGCGATTGGTGCGCCTACGAGATCAAGAAAGAGCTGGACTGGGACACGCGCGTCGCGGTCATGGCTCACCTGATGCGCGGCGGCGAGCCAACTTTGGTAGACCGCATCTTGGGCGCGCGCATGGGCATCGCGGCGGCGGATTACGTCGCGGCGGGCAACTTCGGCGTGATGGCGGCCTTGAAAGGTCAGGACATCGTGCCGTTCCCCCTGGAGAATTTGACCGACGACGAGGGCAAATCGATTACGCGCGACGCGACGCCGCAAGCGTTGGAGATGGCGGATATTCTGATGAAGTAAGTTCGGATGCCGGATGCCGAATATTCGGCATCCGGCATCGAAGGACAGAAGGGCGTGAGTCATGCCTGCCTCGCAATCACATATCAAGCGTTTCAACCTGTGGAAACGTTAAAATGAAACAGTGCGTTTTCTCCTCGCCCTCACATTTCTCCCCGCCATCGCTCACGCGCAATCGCAGTGGAACGGCCCCCTGCCCGCCGAAAACGCGCGGCCCTTCAACCAGATTTTCCTGCATCTGCCACCCGCCAATCCCGATGTTCTAAGCGTGGGCCGAAGCGCGATAGGCGTTCAACTCGATATCGCCAACAATCTGCTGATTCCGGCGCCCGATGGCGCGACTGTCGAAGAAGATTTCGAGACCCAACGCGGGTTGCTAAATTACCGTCGCGGATTGGGCCGCGACTTCGAGGCGCGCGTGGACGCCCAACTCATCGCGCGCAACGGCGGCATTTTAGACGGTTTCATTCAGGGCTATCACAATGTTTTCGGACTCGAGGGCAACGGTAAGGACGTGCCGTTCGGGCGCGGCAACATTGATGATGGCCGCAGCGTTTTCACGTTCCAGGACGCAAACGGACGTGGTATCAATCAGGGCAACGCCTTTGGCTTGGGCGATACGACGTTGAGCCTGCAACGCCAACTCAGTTGCGGCCCATTCGCCAGCGCCGCCCGTGTCGGCGTAAAACTGCCGACGGGGAGCGGCAGTAAAGTTCTGGGTTCGGGTGGCTTCGACGCCGGTTTGGGCGTGGATGCGCGCTATAATTTCGCGCGCAACTGGGCGTTGTTCGGCAGCACGGGCGCCACCGCTTACGGCGACGCCGATGTGCCCAACGCCAAAAGTAACGGCTTGAGCGGCGGCCTGGGATTCGAGCGTCGCGTCGGCAAAGGCCAATCGGTCATCGCGCAAATTGACGCAAACAGTCGCGTGGTGACGACGGGCAACGCCTTCGCGGATCGGACGCCGGTGATCGCGTCGGTCGGCTACAAACGCCAGTGGAAGAGCGGCGCTTTGTGGGCGTTCTTCTCGGAGAACGGCGATTATACCAATTATGGCGCGCCGTTTTTCGGCAATATCGGACCGGATTTGACTTTTCGCTTTGGCTACGAATTTCGGCGTTGATTTTGTGCGTCTGGCTAAGTTGTGCGGAGAGAAAGAAGCATTTAAAATTCTAAAGAACGGTCGAGCAATAAATTTTTAATTGTTTCATTCTCTCTGCGCCTCTGCGCCTCTGCGCGAAATCAATCCGCTCAATTAGCAACGCGGTTTGTCGTCACATCTTTTTCGGTTGGGAACGGCGGCGCCATCAGATAAACGATGACATCGCCTTTCTGCAAGCGCAATTCGCCGACACAGGCGAACGGCCAACGCTCTTTGCCGCGCGCCACGCCCAGAATGAAATAGCCCGCTTTGTTTTGCAGCTCCTTCACCAAATGCCCCTCTTGCTGCGGCGTGATGACGTGTTCGACGGCGTCCACGCCCTGCCCGAATGACAACATATCCTGCATAAAATCGGTGACGGCGGGCGTCGAAACCGCCGCGCTCATTAATCTGCCGCCGGTAATCGAAGGCGACACGATCACGTCGGCGCCCGCCGCTTTGAGCAGCTTGATGTTCTCTTCTTCGCGCACCGAGCTGACCAGACGAATTTTCGGATTGAGATGGCGCACCGTCAGGCAAATCAGCACGCAAATGTCGTCGAAGTCGAGCGCGACCAACACCTGCGAAGCCTTCTCGATGGCGGCGGCGCGCAGAATTTCTTCGCTCGAAGCGTCGCCCTTCAAACCGATCAAACCCAACTTTGTCGCCTGCGCAATGGCCTCTTCGTCGGGTTCGATGACCACGATTTGATCGGGTTTGAGGCCATGCGCTAACAGTTCGGCGGCGATGGTGCGGCCCTTGACGCCGAAGCCGCAGATGATGGCGTGATTTTTCAGACGGTCTTTGAGTTTTGTCATTTGCTTGCGCTCGCGATATTGTTGGAGCGTCAGTTCGTAAGTCGTGCCCAGAAATAAGGCCCACAAAAACACCCGAACCGGCGTCAGCAGAATCGCGTTGATGAAACGCGCCAGAGGCGTGACCGGCACGATGTCGCCGTAACCGACCGTCGTCAGGCTGACGATGGCGAAGTAAAGCACGTCCATGAACGTGAGCGGTTTATCGGGATGCGTGTTGTCCGTCAGGCCGTCGCGCGTGAACCAGAGTAGCAACGTCGCCGCGATAATCAGCGCCAGAATGAGAAACACGCGACGCACAAGTCCGGGGACGGGCGATTCTTCGGGCAGGCGCAACACTTCAAATTGTTGCGCCGCGATACTGGAGATATTCATCGAAAATGGCTATTCACGGCTTGAAATCGGGCGCCTCGGTTTGCTCGCGCGCGGCTTGCAGTTCGCCCCATAATTCCAGATAAAGCGCGCGCACCGATTCATCAATTTTCGCGGCGAAATCGGAGTTTAAATCAAGCGCACGAATTAACTCTTGCACATCGCCCAGATCGCGACGGCGCCCCAAACCCGTCATGCCCGACGCTAACTTGAGTTCAACTAATTTCTCCAAACTCACCGTTTTCACGCCATCAATCATCGCAGCGACTTGCGGCGGATCGGGAAACGAAACCGCTTTGGCGCGGCCATCGCCGGGGAATTCGCCGCTCGTGATAATCTCAATCGGCACGTTTTCCACCGTCGCGCGAAACTTGCGCGTCGCGCCCTCAAGCGCCGGACGGTAGCCGCGACCGACTAATTCGGCGCGAAAGCGCTGCAAACCTTCGGGCGTCAGCAGAATGTCTATATCGGAAGTAAAGCGTTGATAGCCATGTTGGTTGAGCGCGACCGCGCCGATGACGACATAATCAATCTGGCGCGCGTCGAGGTCGGTGGCGAGTTGTATTAGGGTTTGGTTCATCAGTCCCTCGCCGCGAAAAAAACGCAAGCCTTCTTGATAAGCGTCGCTGGGATTGCGGATGAGTTTTTCAAAATCGAGGGTCGCTGGCACCTTGGTAGTTTGCCCGAAAATCTGCGCGCGTGGCGCCGCACATGATTTACTTTGCGCCGATGATTTCTTACTCCAATCCCGTATGGAACGGCTACTGCGCCGACCCATTTGTGCTGCGACACGACAATTTTTATTATGCCTATGGCACCGGCCCGCGTGGGGATGATGGTAAACAATTCGTAGTTTTACGGTCGAGCGACCTGATTAATTGGGAGCAGTTGCCCAATGCGCTCGAACCGGTTGCGGGTCTGGAAGACAAGCCGCACTGGGCGCCCGAAGTCGCCTTTGCGGACGGCAAGTTCTGGATGTATTACTCCGCCGACGAAGCCAGCGACGATCTGGGCCACCGCCTGCGCGTCGCCGTCGCCGATGCACCGGAAGGGCCGTTTCGCGATGTGAATCGCCCGCTCTTGGACGACGCGGGATTCAAAGGTTTTTCGATTGACGCTTCGCCGTTTCGCGATCCACAAAGCGGAAAATGGTATCTTTACTACGCGCGCGATTTCTTCGACGGGCGCGCCGGAACCGGCACGGCAGTCATAGCCTTAAACGACGACATGACGACGATTGAAGGCGAGCCGCGCGTCGTGGTGCGCGCCCAGTCGGACTGGCAAATTTACCAGCGCGACCGCTTTCACTACGAGCGCGACTGGGATAAATGGCATACCGTCGAGGGACCGTTTGTCGTATTCAAAGACGGGCGTTACATCTGTTTTTATGCGGCGGGCAACTGGCAAAATGAAAGTTACGGAGTCTCCTACGCCGTCGCCGATCATCCCCTCGGGCCGTGGACGGACTTTGGCGAGCGCGCCCACGTTTTGCAGGGCAACGCCGAAGTCATCGGGCCTGGCCACTGTTCGGTAGTTCTGGCGCCCGACGATCAAACGCATTTCTGCTGCTATCACGCGTGGAACGCCGAGCGCACCAAGCGGCAATTGTGCGTTGATCCAATTCAGTGGACGCCCGAAGGCCCACGCGTTGCGCCCACGCGCAAAGGCGGCGCGATGCCGGAAAGCGGCGACGCAGAATGAAGCGGTAATTGGATAATTTGGCCGAGTTGCGCCTCACGTTCGTAGTCGCGTCGCCAGACGCGTGAGGAACTTAATATCTTCGGCAACTTAAAGCCTCACCACACGCAATTCACGCGTCTGGCGACGCGACTACGAATGTGAGGCGCAACTCGGCGTCGCTACACTGCGGCCTCTAACGGTTCACCCGAACACTCGAAGCGCCCAACATACGCACTCAAGTCGCCACATAATAAAGTGACATGATTTAAACTGCGTCTCAGTTCAGTCGTGGAATCACGCCATGTCACCTCAATCCGCCCGCCGCCGCGCTTTTACTCTGGTCGAAATTTTGGTCGTCATCGCGATAATCGCCATATTATCGGCCATCATTTTCCCCAGTTTTGCCCTGGTGCGCGCCAACGCGCGGCGCACCAGTTGCGTCTCCAATCTCAAGCAAATCGGCGCGGCGATGGAGATGTATAAAGCCGATTACGATGGGCGTTTTCCCTTCGCGGTTGATCCGTTCGATAAGAAAGTGGTGACAGGCATTCCCTCTCCCAACGGCTTCGATGCGCTCATCCCGACGTTACCCTTGGTCAACGAAGTATTATTGCCTTACTCGTCCAAAGGGGTATTCCAGTGTGCGGGCGATTTCGGCTTCGAGTTTGACGAGCAGACCGGTCAGCGCATGGACGCGTTGCCGAGCTGTTACGAAAAGTTTGGGACGAGTTACTACTATCGCACCGAGTTGGCGGCGCAACAAATTCAGGAGTTTGCCCTGCGCGATCCGGTCAAGTTGAACGTGATATTCGATGCGGCGGGCCGTTGGCACGCGGGCGGATTGCTGCGCAATCAGCAGCGTTATAACACGCTGTTCGCCGATGGTCACGTCAAAAGTTTGAGCGGCGTTCAATTCGATGAAGCCTGGGCGAATCCGGCGCGCTGAGCTTCATTTTTAGACAGGATGGACAGGATGAGACAGGATAGGTTCGAGCGGCGGAAGTGCGAGGATAAAATCAAAAATAAAATGGTTTTCTCTTCGGAAATTCGCCCGCTCGAACCTATCCTGTCTCATCCTGTCCATCCTGTCTAAAAATCAACGTTTATGCAGACGCATTTGGATGCCGTGACGAGGCCGTAGCGTCGCCCACAACGCGAGTTCGATTTTCTGATCGGGCAACAGTTCCAGACGATAACGCTTGAGAATGGCCGCCATGATAATCTGCGCTTCGAGCAGGGCGAAGCCCATTCCGATGCACAAGCGCGGGCCGCCGCCGAACGGATAGTAGGCATAACGCGGGCGCGTCTTTTCGATTTCGGAATCAAAGCGCGTGGGGTCGAATTTTTCGGGATCGGGCCAGAAATCGGGATGGCGATGCGTCAGATAGGGAATCGCGATCAAGATCGTTTTGGCGGGCAAAGTCACGCCGCGAACTTCAACTTCGCGCGTGGTCTCGCGCGCCAATCCCCACACCGGCGGATAAAGCCTCAGCGATTCCAAAAATGTGTTCTTGATATAAGATAAATTTTCCAATTCGGCCAGATTCGGCGCCGCGCCGCTCACCTTAGCGCGCGCTTCGGCGAGGGCGAGCATCTCGCAATCGGGATTTTGGGCCAGCAAATACCACGTCCAGGCCAGCGAGAGAGCTGTCGTTTCGTGGCCGACGAAGATGAACGTCAGAATCTCGTCGTGTAATTCGCCATCGGTGAAGCCTTCGCCAGTTTTTGGATCGCGCGCGTTCAGCAGGGCCGACAGCATATCGGGCGGCGCGCTATTGTCGGCGATTGCGCGGCGGCGGCGCGCGATGATCTCGTCAATGATGACGTGAAGTTTGGCGAGAGCGGCGCGCAATTTCGGGTTGGCGATGAACGAGACAGAGAAATTTTTCACGTTCATTTTGGCGACGACGTAGTGCAGTTCGCCGCCCATGCGGTCATAAAGCGCGCCGAAATCTTCGCTGAATAGCGTCAGCCCCGCGTTGACAATGGTGATGCGCGACATCTCATCGAGAATATCGAAGCTCTCGCCCACGCGCCGCTCCCAACGTTCGAGCATTTGCGCCGTCGCGCGGCTCATCGTCAGGGCGTAGGAGGCGTGAAAATTGGGATGAAAGCTCGGCTGCAAAGCGCGCCGGTGGCCGCGCCACAGTTCGCCATCGTTGGTGAGCAAGCCGTCGCCCAGCACGCGCCGCACGCGATTCCAGAAGGTGCCTTTGTGGTAGGTATGATAGGAACCGCGCAAAAATGGATCGATTTCGTCGGGATGATTAATCAAAAACCAGCGCGCGCCCGGCAGTTCGAGGCGCAGAAAATCGCCGTGTTGCCGTTGCCATTGGAGATAATGATCGAGTTGATCATCGCCCGCGACATCGAGCAAATTTTTAAGCAGCGGCAAACCGCGCGGCATCGGCACATCGCGCCAGGTTTTCGCGGCGGGCACATTCTCGGAAACATTCACGATTCCAGTTTAATTTGAATCAACCGCAGAGGACGCGGAGAAAATGAAAAAACAACTCAAAAACGCACTTTTACTCCCCAGCGATTTTTGATTTTTCTGCATTCTCTCCACCTCCTCTCCGTCCTCTGCGGTTAATTTAATGCTCATTTGGCCTACTGCTCTTCCAAACGCGTGTTGCGTTCCAGTTCGCCCCGCTCTCCGGCGTCCACTAACTTTTCCAACGTCGAATACTGGTCAATCGCGTGCTCGAAACGCCCACTAATTAAACGGGCGCGACGCCGAGCGGCATCTACTTTCATCTGGGCGACGTGAAGCTCGCCCATGCTGCCATAAAAGCTGGCGGCGTCGAACTCATCGTGCGCCGATAGAAGCTCGTCAAGGGCCGATTTCAACGTGACTATCTCGCGCGGCATATTCATTTTCAACTCCCGCAACTTGCGTTGCCTCTCAACCATTATCGCTGACGGCTCCCTCTTCGGCTTCGGCTTCTTCGTCCTCGAAGGGATCGGGTTCGGCGACGAAACCTTCGTCTTTGAGGCGAAATTTACACGACTCCTCATCCGTCCCTTTGTTGGCGCAAACCCAACCGGCGCCGCTACGGCCCTGCACATAACGCGCGGGCAATCCGCAGTCGCAGTGAACGGCGTCCTCATCGGACGATTCCTCGACGACCGCCTCGACCGGAGCCGGAACACGCTTGCGCGTGCGCGTCACTTCCGGCTCTTCTTCGGGGCTGGGCGCGACAGTTTTCGCTTTAGCGATGCGCTCGTCGTCGGGCGCGGCGCCGTCGGTGAGCCAGTTCTTCAGGTCGCGCGCGATTTCGCGGCCCGCCTTGTTGATGACCTGACCGGCCAGGGCCGGACAGCGCGTTTTGCCGACGATCAGGTTGTTGTCGGCGTCAATGGTGGCGACAACGTCGAACTCATATTCCAAGCCGTCGCGCTGAACCGGCGCCAGACCGATTTTGCGCACGGTCGTGCGGCCCGATTTGGGATCTTTCTCCTGCACATATTCGGTCTTGGCGCGCATCGTCGCCAGAATGTGAATGCGCGACGAAACAATCGCATCAACCATCTGGTTATGGAGCGGCGAAACGTCGCGCCAGGCGCCAAACGTATTGCCCGACTGCGCGCGCTTGGCGGCGCGATCCACCATTTCGAGGGCGCCATCTTTACCAGCCCAGGCGTGCGACAGCGAGTCAATAATTAGCACATCGTAACCGGCTTCTTCGGCGGCTTTGATGGCATCAACATACATTTTGGGGCCGTAAGATTCCATCTCCATCACGTCGAACTCGAACAGATCCGAATACTTCGACGCGCTGCCGCGCTCGGTATCAACAACCGCGACTTTTTGGCCGAGGTTCTGCGCGATGGAAAGCGCAGTGTAGGTCTTGCCCGCGCCCGCGACGCCAATCAGCGCCATGCGCAAACGCGCGCTCTTTTTGGTTGCCTTCTGAAATGTCATGCTCATAATTGTGGTGTTCCTCCAGGGGAAATGGCTGCGATGTCTCGCGCGAATCACGCGTGATTCGTGCGGCTCGCCCACAGTATACCGTATTCAGTTCAATGAGTGAAGTCGTTTTACGAAAAATTTTTTGGATGTCAGATTTCGGATAGGGTTAAAGAAAGCAAACGTCTCTGCTCTTCTGGAACTTATCCGAAATCCGGTGTCTGACATCCGACATCTGATAATTACGCCCAGAGGGATTCGAACCCCCAGCCGAAGCATTATGAGTGCTTTGCTCTAACCATTGAGCTATGGGCGCGCAAATAAAAGGATAAGCGATAAAGTCTGAAGACTCAAGGTTGGGGCGAGAACAATTTCAGCCACCAAGAACACCAAGAACACACAAAGGGCACAAAGAGGTCGAAGAAGTTGAATTCGCGAAGAACAAATTAGGAGTTATACCAAGTCCGGCTTGTGAGTTCATGAACCGCGCGCGTAAGCAAGCGGGCCGTTGT
>JAABUN010001857.1_pt1 | contig 42207 bp, 48 predicted proteins | sample 5559311 | NCBI WGS metagenome assembly JAABUN01 (sample SAMN10711877, study PRJNA513370) | rock metagenome | isolation source: Antarctica rocks | place: Antarctica: Victoria Land, Siegfried Peak sud
AGATCGAACCGGGCCACCCACCGGTGGGCGCACTGGCGGGACAGGCCCATCGCCTTAGCCACATGGGCGATCGGCATGTGCTGCTCGCGCACTCGCTGCACGAGCAGACGACGACCATGAAAAGTGACGGGCGTTACGGTGACCACGAAGACCTCCGGTTAGTGAAGACGGCTATCTCCACTGCACCGGAGGTCTTCGCCTCAGGTCAACACGTCACCAACGTCCTGGCCGAGTACACCTAGCCGGCCGGCTCGAGCTGGGCTTTCTGGGACATCGGCCGCCAAGGCGCCGATCACGGTCCGCGTCTGGGCGTAGGCAGCCGGTGGGTACCCTTCCCGCCCATGAAGTTCCGACGGGGTGCACAGCTCGATACGGGCCAGATCGACGATCGCCGGGGTGCCGGCTCGGGGATCGGCGGCCGCCACATCGCGGTCGGCGGCGGAGCCGGGGGCCTGCTCCTGTTGCTGGTGATCACCCTGCTCGGAGGCAACCCGCTCTCCGGAGGCGGCGGGACCAACACGCTGCCCCTGGGGTCCGGTCAGGGCGGTGACAACACTGACCTATCCGCCGAATGCCACACCGGGGCCGATGCGAACCAGAACGGCGACTGCCGGATCGTGGCCGTGGTCAACTCGGTCCAGGAGTACTGGGCCGACGCGGTCCCGAACTACGAGAAGTCCGACACGGTCTTCTTCACGGGCCAGGTCGACACCGGTTGCGGCGCCGCCACCGCCGACGTGGGCCCGTTCTACTGCCCACCGGACGCCAAGGTGTACATCGACCTCGGCTTCTACGACGACCTACGCACTCGGTTCGGAGCCCGAGGCGGACCCTTCGCCGAGGCTTACGTGATCGCCCACGAGTACGGCCACCACATCCAGGACCTGCTCGGCATCGACAAAAGGGTGGGCAACGACCGGCAAGGCCCGAAGTCCGGCTCGGTGCGCCTCGAGCTACAAGCGGACTGCTACGCCGGCCTGTGGGCGGCCCACGCCAAGGAGACCGGGCTCATCGAGTCGCTCACCGCCAACGACATCAACGATGGCCTCGACGCGGCAGCCGCGGTGGGCGACGACCGGATCCAGAAGGCGGCCACCGGCCGGGTCGACCAGGAGGCCTGGACCCACGGCTCGGCCCGCCAACGCCAGCGTTGGTTCACCATCGGCTACCGCACCGGCGAACGCTCCCGTTGCGACACCTTCGCGGCGAACGCGCTGTGAGATCCCGCTGCAGTCATTCGGTTGCTTCGGCTTGGCGCTTGCGCATCATGTAGGCCACGACCAGCCCGACCAGCACGGCGGCGACCAGCCCCAGCCCGATCGGACCGACGACCCGCTCTATGACCTTGTATGACGGGCCAGCCACATAACCCACCCCGACAAGCAGGCAGGCCCACAGGATGCCGCCGGCCGCGTTCCACGCCAGGAACCGCGGGTACTCCATGCGGGCGTCACCGGCCAGCGCCGGCACCAGCGACCGGGCGAAGCTGACGAACCGGCCGAAGAAGATGGCCTTGCCGCCCTTCTCCTTCAGGTAGGTCCTGGCACGTTGCCAGCGCTCCTTGCCGATCCAGCGGCCGATGCGGGTCGCCTCGAGCCGGTGCCCGACATGACGACCGATCTCGTAGCCGATCGAGTCCCCGACGATGGCACCGAACGCGGCGGCGGCGATTGCCCCGAAGAGGTCGATGTCGCCCCGGTAGGCGAGGAACCCGGCGATCAGCAGGACGGTCTCGCCAGGCACGAACAGCCCGACGAACAACGACGCTTCGCTGGCGGCCAGAGCAAAGATGATCACGTATCTCCACGGACCCGCCACGCCGCGCATGGTGCGCAGCACATCCAAGGCGATGATCACGGCGCTCCTTCTAGCCGTGCCGGCGCCTCCCCGCACGATGACGCCGCCGCACGCTGGTAGGAATCGGGCGTGCAGGTTCCTTCCACGGATGGTGTGACCCTCGCCGTCCACGACCTCGGCGGCCGCGGTGACCCGCTCCTGATCGCCCACGCCACAGGGTTCTGCGGGCAGACCTACAGACCGCTCGCTGCGGCGTTGAGTGGATCGTTCCACGTCTGGGCGCTCGACTTCCGGGGCCACGGAGACTCGACCTCGCCGCTCAACCGAGACTTCTCGTGGGACGCCATGGGAAACGACGCGTTGGCGGCCATCAACGCGGTGGCGGAGGGGCCGCTCGTAGCCATCGGCCACTCGATGGGTGGCGCCGCGCTCCTCCTGGCCGAACTGGCCCGGCCCGGCGCGTTGTTCTGCACCTACCTGTACGAACCGATCATCCTCCTCAGCCCCTCGGCGGGTTCGCGGCCCGAGCAGGAGAACCCACTCGCTGCTGCGGCGCGACGGCGTCGCGCCACGTTCCCGTCCAAGGCCGAAGCGCTGTTGCGCTACGCCAGCCGTACCCCACTGGGGGCGCTGCGAGCCGACGCGCTGGCCGCCTACGTAATGCACGGCTTCGCCGACCAACCCGACGACACGGCCGTCCTGAAATGCGCCCCCGAGGACGAGGCGGACACGTTCGCGTCAGAGGGCAAGATGACCGTGGACGTCGTCCGGGACCTTTCCTTGCCCACCACGGTGGCGGTCGGCCGACCTTCCGACTCGACCGACCCAGCGTCGTTCGGCCCCGCCATCGTGGCCGCCATGCCGGGGGCGCGACTGGTCGAGCACCGCCACCTGGGTCACTTCGGGCCCCTGCAGGATCCCGACTTGGTGGCCGACGACATCATCGCCGCCGTTTGGAGGGCCTCGTAGCCGCGGCTGTCCTCAGCCGACGAGCGGGTCGTCAAGTGGCGGACGCCGCGCCCACCAGGCATGAAGGTGCGCCGCCGCCGCGAGGTACAGCCTGCCGGCGGCGGGATCGGAGTTGGAGGCGTCGAGGCAGGCCAACGTGTACTTGGCGAGGTGGGCATCGGGATGCACCGCAGCCATGGTCGCCAACCGGGTCACGATCCTCGGCACGACTGAGTCGGCCGCATGCCATGTCGCTCGCGCCGCATCGGGTGGCGACGCCGCGAGGGAATCGAGCGCATCGCCGGCCGGCGGCTCGCCCGGGACCCACCAAGGGTCGAGGTCAACCCGGCCCTGGGTGGACCGGAACCCGAGCACGAAGGTGGCGGCCACCGCGACCGCATCCTGGGGGTCCGCACCGCTTTCGGGAATGCCGGCCACGCCGGCGATGCCGAGCGCGGCCTGGGGCATGGTCAGGCAGTGGGTCCAACCGTACGGACTCTGATCCGGGTCGTCCTGCAGCATCGACCACGCAGCCAGCCGCAGCAGGTCGCGGGTCGCTTCCCCGAGGTCGAGGGTCTGAGTGGCATCGTCGAGCAGGTCGGCCGCCAGTCCGCTGCTCTCGGCCAGAGACATCGTCGGGAAGATGAAGTTGCCCCCCGGGTCGCCAGGAGACGGCGGGCGGGCCAACCGTTCCACCAGGTCGCCCGATCCAGGCGAGACGCGATGCCGCCGCTGGTGCCAGGTCAGGACCCATTCCGGATGCCGGGCCAGTTCCCGCACCAGACCTCGCACCATTCCTGCTGCGGTGACGCTGCGAGGCGCCACCCGCGGAAGGAGGAACAGGAAGATCGGACCGTGCCCGGCGGCCGACAGGCGCGGCAGCACGTCGGCGGCCAGCAACCGGGATAGATCCGAGGGGGTCACGGCGGCAGCCAGCCAGTGGGCCGCCCGGTCGGCGTCGTCGAGATCGCCGGCCGCCACCGCGGCTGCGAGGTGAGCTACCGCCGCCTCGGCACCGTCGTAGGAACCGATGACCGGCTCATCGATGTCGGCGCCGGCCGATCCGTAGGTGGCCGCCAGCCACACCAGGCGTTGGCGCGCCAGGTCCCGGTCCTGCGGTTCGACCAGTGGAAGCAGGGCCATCCTGGCCAGCAGTTCGAGGGGTGCATGAAGGACGAATGAATCGGCTGCCGCGACCTTCGGTCGGCTGATGACGTCGGCCGCCAACTCGAACAACCGAGCATCCGAGATCAAGTCGAGCCCTTGCGAGAAGTAGCTCTCGGCCACGTCGGCCGGGACGATGCCGGCCAGCGCCGGATCAGCCGCTTCGGTCATGAGGTGAGACATGGCGGCAAACTAAGACCTGAACTTCACTTGAGGTCAAGCATCCCCGATGGTTGACTTCTGCCGTGATCACCGAGTGGTTGTCCATCGGCGATGTCGGCGAGAGGGCGGGCATCGCAACTTCGGCCATCCGTTTCTATGAAGACCAAGGCCTCGTCAGCAGCGAGCGCACCGCGGGCGGCCAGCGGCGGTTCCACCGCGACGTCCTCCGGCGCCTCGCCTTCATCCGGGTCGCCCAGCGGGTGGGGCTCAGCCTGGAGGAGATCCGGGACGCGCTGGCCACGCTTCCGGATAACCGCACGCCGACCAAGGCCGACTGGGCGCGCCTGTCCCACTCGTGGAAGCCCCGTCTGGAAGACCAGATCGCCGTGCTGAAGCGGCTGCGGGACGAGCTGACGTCGTGCATCGGTTGTGGCTGCCTGTCGTTCAAGGTGTGCGCCCTCTACAACCCGGGAGATGTGGCAGCCCGGCTCGGTTCGGGCCCCCGGTACATCCTCGCTGACCGCTCGGCTGACCAGACAGCCGGTTGATCCACTACTCCTAGAGCCAGCGGCCGACCGCCGCCCAGCCGGGACTTGACAGACTGCGCTGGCCGGACAACCAGGGAGCTGCCGCCGTGGCCATGAACGTCAAGCCGATCTCGACCATCGACGGGCGCATCAACGATCTACGGATGCGTACCGCCGAGATCGTGAACACCGACATCCTCCCCAACGAGAGCCAGTTGTGGGCATCTCGGCGGGGCGTCGACGGCGAGGTGAGCGACGTCGATCGCACGGAAGCGACCGAGCTGCGGGCTGGCATCAAGGAGAAGGTGAAGAAGGCCGGGCTGTGGGCGCCTCACCTACCGAAGGAGTACGGGGGCATGGGTCTCGACTTCCTCGCCCACGCATACATGAACGAGGTGCTGGCCTACGCCATCGGCGCCGCGTCCTTGTTCGGCGTGGTTGCGCCGAACTCGGGCAATCAGACGATCCTGGTCAAGTACGGCAGCGAAGAGCAGAAGCAGAAGTGGTTGCTCCCCCTGATCGATGGGGAGATGGAGTCGGGCTTCTCGATGACCGAGCCACACAACCCCGGGTCCGACCCCCGTTCGCTCACCACGTCTGCCGTGCGCGATGGCGACGACTGGGTCATCAACGGCCACAAGTGGTTCACATCCAACGGCCTCGCCGCTGACTTCTTCATCGTCATGTGCCGCGTGGCCGACAGCATCGAACAGGCCGAGGCGCGGCAGGGCCCGATGGCCCAGATCATCGTGCCGACGTCAACGCCCGGTGTGGAGATCGTGCGCGGCATCGGCATCTGGGGGCGGCACACCTCGGACCATTGCGAGGTGCGCTACACCGACGTGCGAGTGCCGGCCGACAACATCCTCGGTCAGGCCGGCCAAGGCCACCAGGCCGCCCAGGACCGGCTCGGTGCCGGTCGCATCTTCCACTGCATGAACTCGGTCGGGCAGATGTGGCGGGCCTTCGATCTCATGGTGGAACGAGCCGACAGCCGCCAGGTCCACGGTGGGCTGCTCAAGGACAAGCAGTTCGTCCAGGGGTTCATCGCCGACAGCTACATCGACATCCAGGCCTCACGGCTCATGACCATCCACGCCGCCGAGAAGATCGACCAGGGTCTCCAGCAGGCCCGCACCGACATCTCGGCCATCAAGGTCTTCGTTCCCGCGGCCTACCACCGGGTCGTCGATCGAGCCATCCAGGTGTGGGGAGCGGCGGGGGTTTCGAACGACCTGCCGCTGGCCGGCATGTACATGGGTGCGCGCACGCTGCGCTTGGCCGACGGCCCCGACGAGGTCCACAAGATCCTCATCGCCAAGAACGTCATCGGCCGCTACGAGTCCGGCGAGAGCCGGGACTTCGGCAACTGACGAGGAGCAGTTGACGTGGTGACCGCTGGCGCCCCTGCCGGGGTAAGAGCAGGCGCACCGGGACAGGGGGGTCAACATGTTCGCTTTCCATCATCTGGACGTGGGCGTCAGTCGCCTCGGTGGTCGACCATGACCGAGGCCGCGTCCAGCGCCCCCGCCGAACGGCTGCGGGTCCCGCGTGAGCGTGAAGATGACTACACCGACGCCATCGCCGCCAAGCGACGCGAGTTCGTGGCCGAGCAGAGCGGCGCGTCGCTCTCTCACGTCGGCAGCTACTCGATCGATCCGTCGACGCTCGCCGGGAACGTCGAGAACTTCATCGGCGTAGCCCAAGTTCCGATCGGCCTGGCCGGGCCGCTGCACATCGACGGAGAGCACGCCCAAGGCGACTTCTACATCCCCCTGGCCACCAGCGAAGGCACGCTGGTGGCCAGCTACAACCGCGGTATACGCCTGTTGACCGAGAGCGGCGGCGTGAAGACCACCGTGATCGAAGAGTCCATGCAGCGCGCTCCAGTGTTCATCTTCGACGACGCCCGCCAAGCGCGCGACTTCGGCGCCTGGGTCGATGCGAACTTCACAGAGATCAAGGCGGCGGCCGAGTCCACCACCCGCTCGGGGAAGCTGGTGAACATCGGCCAGTACTCGATCGGTCCGCTCCGGTACCTGCGGCTCAACTACACGACCGGCGATGCCGCCGGCCAGAACATGACCGGCAAAGCCACCCTGGCCGCCTGCGAATGGATGAAGGCGAACTACAAAGGCGCAGCGAACTACATCCTGTCGGGGAACATGGACACCGACAAGAAGCACTCGCGGATCAACATGCTGTTGACCCGCGGGCGGCGAGTCGTCGCCGAGGCGACGATCAAACAGGACGTCCTGAAGAGCCTCATGGGCGTGGACACCGTGACCATGTTCGCCGCCCGCCAGACTCCAACGCCGGTGCGTTCCTGGCGGGGTCAGCCAACAACGGCGCCCACGCGGCCAACGCACTCACCGCGCTGTTCATCGCCACCGGCCAAGACGTGGCCAACGTGTCGGAATCTCACGCCGGCATCGCCTACGTGCAGCTCCTCGGCAACGGTGACTACTACTGGTCGATGACCTTGCCCTCCTTGATCGTGGCCACCTACGGGGGCGGAACCGGTCTCGGCACCCAACGGGAGTGCCTCGAGATGCTGGGCTGCTACGGCAGTGGCAACGTCAACAAGTTCGCTGAGATCTGCGCGGCGGTGGTGCTGGCTGGCGAGACGTCTCTCTCGGCGGCCATCCTGGCAGGCGACTGGGTGTCCAGCCACGACGCCCTCGGCCGCAACCGACCATGAAGGCACCATCTCCACCGCCTCGACCGACGCAGCTCAACCATCCGATCGGACGTTCCAGGGAGGATCTCTCGTGAAGGATCTCGTCTACCACCGCACCCTGCTGCCGGCTGCTGAGCGCTACGCCGACAAGACCGCCACCATCGACGGCGAGTTCACGTCGAGCTACGCCGAACATACCGACCGGGTGCTTCGGCTCAGTCACGCACTGCACCACCAGCTCGGCGTGAACCGCGGCGACCGTTACGCGGTGATGGCCCTCAACAACCACAACTTCTACGAGCTGTGGCACGCCGGATTTCTCGGCGCGGGCGTGGTCAACCCCCTCAACCTGCGGCTGGCCCCGAAAGAGCTGGGGTTCATCCTTTCGGACTCGGGCACCAAGGTCGTGTTCGTCGACACGGCATTCGCGCCCCTGATCGACCGGGTCCGCAAGGCTGCCGGAGTCGAGAAGGTGGTGCTGATCGGTTCGGGTGACGTCCCTCACGACGTCGCCTACGAGGATCTGCTCGGCGCGGGCGAGCCGACCGTCCCTCCGGAGCCCGAGGAGGAGGACCCGGTCATCCTGATGTACACGGGTGGAACGACAGGGCTACCAAAGGGCGTGCTGATCGACAGCCGCGCTGCGATGCTCGACCTGCTGAAGATCGGCGTGCAGTTCCCGTTCGCCGAGGACTTCGTTTACCTGCACCAGACGCCGATGTTCCACGCCGCATCACTCGGCGGCATCCTCACCATCCCGGGGGTGGGCGGTGCCACCACGTTCCTCGCCCTGTTCGACCCGGGACGGGTGATCGAGCTGATCGAAAAGCTCGGGGTGAGCACCACGGTGATGGTGCCGACGATGGTCCAGATGCTGCTCGACCACCCCGACTTCGCGCCTGAACGGCTTGCGTCGCTCAAGTGGTTGACCTACGGCGCTTCGCCCATGCCCACCAAGACCCTCGAGCGTCTGCTGGACGCGCTGCCGGACCTCGACATCTTCCAGGGCTACGGCATGACCGAGAACTGCGGGCTGCTCACCGTGCTCGGTCCAGCGGAGCACCGGGCCGGCGGTGAGCGTCTGAAGTCGGCCGGCCGCGTCGTCGTCGGCAGTGCGCTGTCGATCCAGGACCCGGACGGCAACATCGTGGCGCCGGGCGAGATCGGGGAGGTCTGCGCCAAGGGCGGGAACTTCATGCGGGAGTACTGGAACCGCCCCAAGGAGACCGCCGAAGCCTTCGCCGGTGGCTGGTACCACACCGGCGATGCCGGCCGGCTCGACGACGCCGGGTACCTCTTCCTCGTGGACCGGGTCAAGGACATGATCGTCACCGGCGGCGAGAACGTGTACTCGGCCGAGGTCGAGAACGCGGTGGCTTCTCACCCGGGTGTGGCCCAGGTGGCAGTGATCGGCATCCCGTCGGAGCAGTGGGGCGAGGCGGTGCACGCCATCGTGGTGAAGAACCCCGGAGCCGATGTCACCGAAGCCGGGATCCGGGACTGGGCCAAGGAGCGGATCGCCGGCTACAAGGTTCCGAAGTCGATCGAGTTCCGCGACGAGCCGTTGCCGCTGTCGGGAGCGATGAAGGTCCTCAAGAGGGAGCTTCGCGATCCGTACTGGAAGGATCAGGAGCGCGCCGTCTGAGCGGCCGGTGGGCGAACGCTGATCGTCCGGAACGTCAGGTTGATGCGTGGTCCGACCGAGCGGGACGTCTTTGGAACCTGGTGACGCCAGTGACGCTGCGTCGGTCCCCGCATCAGCAGCAGGCTTCCGTGGGTGAGATCGGTCGAGTGGCGTAGGTCGCGCTGCGCCCTGTGGCGGAGCTGGAACGTTCGGGTGGCGCCGAGGCTGACCGACGCGATCACAGGACGACAGCCGAGCTCGGATTCGTCGTCGCTGTGCCATGCCACGCTGTCTCGGCCGTCGCGGTACAGGTTGCACAGGACGCTGTTGAACTTCGTCCCTGCTTCTTGCTCCACGAGCGTCCGGATCTCTAGCAGCGGCGGTGACCACGGTTCCGGTTGCATGGCGATGTTCGAGTACGTGTAAGCCGCGCCCGGGTCGCCGTACCAGGCGCTGAGCCGGGGTACCGGGCTCTCCCGTCCGTACAACTTGATCGTCTCCTGCCGCCACGCCGTGGTTGCGCTGAGATCGACGAACAGTCGCTCGGCGTCAGCCGAGGAGAGGAAGCCGGGGACGAGCACGATGTCGGCATCGGGAAGGTCGATGGCCCTTCGACCAAGCCGATCAACCCCATCGACGTCGAACAGCCGCCCCAGGTGGACCATGCTGACCAAGCTAGGACCGGAGGCGTCGCCATGGGTCTGGCTGGGTAGACCAGTTCGATCCGTTGCTCTGTCCCACATGGTCCTAGCAGACCAGATCGTGTAGCTCGGTCAGCAGGCGCCATCGATCGTGAGGTCCGACGAGTTGGCGATCCCTTTTCCTCTCATCCTGTTGGTGTTGCTGTTGGGGTTGGGCGCGATGCCCGCACTGGAGATCTCGCAGTTGCGCCGCCGTCGGCGTTTGCAGCAGCGGCGTGGACAGCGGATCGGCGCGTGCGTGGCCCTCACCGGAGCGGCACTGGCACTGATCACCTCCTGCGCCATGACGTGGTGGGAAACCAGCAACGACCGGGTCGATCCACCGGAACGGTCGGTCGGCCAGTTCGGCGGCGACCCGTGGGTGACCTTTACCATCGCCGCCATCTTCGTGGCTGGTCTGCTCCGGCTCCAGATGGTGCTGCGGAGGGTGCTCTGGGGAGCGACGACCGCACAGGTGGTGACTTGGATCCTCTTCATCGTGGGAATCTTCGTGGCCAACCCGCAGATCGGCGGAACCGACGTCAGGGGCGATCTCGAGATCGGGTACTTCGTCGGGCTCGCAGCGGCTGGACTAGTGGCCCTTGCCGGGGTCGTCGACTGGCCGCTGTGGTCCCAGCGATCGCCAAACCGAGAGCGGGGATGACTTAGCCGCCGAGGGCTTGGCGCACCGAGGCCAGTCGGTCGGGCTCGATCCGCCACCACATCCATCGGCCTCGCTTCTCGCCGAGCAGCAGGCCAGCTTCGGAGAGGACCTTGGTGTGGTGCGAGACGGTCGGCTGGCTCTTGCCCAGCGGCGCTTCGAGGTCACATGAGCACACTTCGTCCTGTGCGGCGACCAACGACAGGAGCCGGATCCGTACAGGGTCGGCCAGTGCGGCGAGCACACGGGCCAGCTCGACGGCATCGCTCTCGCTGAGGGGCGCTTCGGTAACGGAGCTGCAGCACACGACGCTCAGCGGGACCGTCTTCATCTTGGCCATCTTCGTCCTCGATTACATATTGACAATGGTCGATTTGACACCCATACTGCATCGACGTTCATCAATCTACAGGAGAGTGTCGTCGTGGCCCGTGTGCAGCTCGCCCTCAACGTTGCCAACCTGGATGAGGCGATCGGCTTCTACTCCAAGCTGTTCGCCATCGGGCCGGCGAAGGTCCGGCCCGGCTATGCGAACTTCGCCATCGCCGAACCGCCGCTCAAACTGGTGCTCGTCGAGGACGCCACCCAGAAGGGCGGATCGCTCAACCACCTCGGTGTCGAGGTTGCCTCCCCCGAAGAAGTCACCGCCGCCCAAGCCCGCTTGGCGGCCGCGGGCATGGCTACCGCAATCGAGGATCAGGTGAGTTGTTGCTACGCCGTGCAGGACAAGGTGTGGGTGAGCGGCCCCGACGGCGAACCGTGGGAGGTCTACACGGTGCTAGCCGACACCGAGATGCCGGCAGGCGAGCTCCGAACAACCGATCCCGGCGGCGCAGTGTGCTGCGCCACCGGCCCTGGCATCGCCGGGCAGGCCACCGCGTCGCCCTGCTGCTGAATCGCGTGGAACGAGAGCTCGCGCGCAAGGCCACCGCGGAGCTGGTCGGCACCGCGCTGCTGGTGGCCATCGTCGTGGGGTCGGGCATCTTCGCCCAGCGCCTATCGCCCCATGACATCGGCCTCCAGTTGCTGGAGAACTCAACCGCGACCGGCGCCGGGCTCATCGCCCTGATCCTGGCCTTCGGGTCGGTGTCGGGGGCCCACTTCAACCCCGTGGTCACGCTGGCCGACCGTCTCCTCGGCGGCTTGTCGAGCGCCGAGGCGGCGATCTACGCGGTGGCTCAGGTGCTCGGTGCGTGCCTTGGGGCGGTAGTCGCGAACCTCATGTTCGGCCTCTCGGCCGTCAACTTGTCGACTCACGCCCGATCATCGGGCGGTGTGTGGCTGGGCGAAGTCGTCGCCACGTTCGGCCTGTTGATGGTCATCCTCGGCGTCGTGCGTTCAGGACGGGCCAGCGCCGCACCGTTCGCCGTCGGCGGGTACATCGCCGCCGCCTACTGGTTCACGTCCTCGACCAGCTTTGCCAACCCGGCCGTCACCGTCGGCCGCACGCTCACCGACACGTTCGCCGGGATCAAACCATCGTCGGCGCCGGCCTTCATCGCTGCTCAGCTGCTCGGCAGCCTCGGGGCGGTGGCCATCGCCCGGTTCCTGTATCCGCAGGTGCAGGCGCAGGACCTGATCGTTCCTCACGAACAAACCGAACCCATCAACTTGGAGCCGCCTCATGGCAGAACGCTTCACCCGCCAACGACTGCAAGCCCTCGCAAAGGTCGAAGGCAAAGGCCATGACGGGGTGCCCGTCGTGCTGTTCCTGTGCGTGCACAACGCCGGCCGCTCGCAGATGGCCCTCGGCTGGTTCAACCGCCTAGCTGGTGAGCGAGCAGTCGCCTGGTCGGGCGGGTCCGAACCGGGCGTGGAGCTGAACCCCGCAGCGGTCGCGGCGATGGCTGAGGTCGGCATCGACATCACCATCGAGTTCCCCAAGCCGTGGACCGATGAGATCGTCCAGGCCGCCGACGTGGTCGTCACCATGGGCTGTGGCGACTCGTGTCCGCTGTTCCCCGGCAAGCGCTACGAAGACTGGGAGCTCGAAGACCCGGCCGGCCAAGGTGTCGAAGCCGTCCGACCGATCCGCGACGAGATCGAAACCCGAGTCCGCGATCTGCTGGCCTCCCTCGATGTCGCTACGGGGCGGGAAACGGTTGGCGGGTGATCGTGGTGGCGCTCATCAACAGCATTCCTCGCCCATCCAGGTCTCTCGCGCCTCTCGAGCGGCGACCGCGGCGATCACCATGCCGGCGACAGGATCAGCCCACCACCATCCGAGGATGGCGTTGAGGACCAAGCCGGCAAGTAGGGCCGCCGACAGGTAGGTGCACAGCATCGTCTGGGTGCCGTCAGCCACCACAGCTCCTGAACCTATGGCCCGGCCGGTGGCCTGTTTGGCCATCGCCAGACCAGGCATCACCATCAACGACAGCGCCGCCAGCACGATGCCTACCGTCGAGTGCTGCGCCCGATCATCGCCGCCGAACGACATGACGGACTCGACGGCGACGTAGAGCGCCAAGGCGGCGAAGCTCAGCGCGATGGCCCGCGACGTGAGATGTTCTCGTCGTTCGTCGTGACGGTTGGCCAACAGCCACAGGACCGACACCGACGCGCTGACCTCGATGGCCGAGTCGATGCCGAAGCCCACCAGCGCCACCGAACCAGCGGTCACTCCGGCGGTGATGGCGACGATCGCCTCGATGACGTTCCAGCCGATCGTGGCTCCCGCCAAGATTCGCGCCCGACGCCGGAGCTGGTGAACCTGGACGTTACGGGTGACCATGATGGGAGCCGGTCGCGGCGTTCTCGATGTCGATGTCGATGTCGCAGGGATGGCATTCGAGCTCGACGGTGGCATGGGCTATCCCGAAGCGATCCGCCAACATGGCCCGGACCGCATCGCCTTGGTTTTGAGCCTCGTGCAACGTGGGCTCGGCATCGACCACCACGTGCACCGACAACGCCGGCACGTCAGAAGCAAGGCTCCAAAGATGCAGATGATGTACAGCGGTCACGCCAGGCTCAGCAGCGATGGCCGATCTGACTGCTTCAGGATCGAGACCTCGCGGAGTGGCTTCGAGCAGAACGCGGGCGGTATCTCGGAACAGACCCCACGCCGACCACAGGACCAACACGCCGATCAGCATTGACACCACCGGATCAGCCCAGCCCGCCCGCAAGACCAACACCAGTAGGCCTGCCACCATGGCGGCCACGGAACCCAACGCGTCAAGGGCCATGTGCACGAACGCGGCGCGCATGTTCAATGACGTGCCCCTTGTGCGAGCCAGAACCACCGCCGAACCCAGGTTCACTCCCAGGCCGATGGTGGCCACGACCAACAAGCCGGCTCCGTCGATGTGGGCACCTCCAGCACCGAGGCGGTGGATCGCCGCATAGACGATCCATCCCGTCGTGGCCAACAAGATGAAGGCGTTCGCTTGCGCGCCCAGCACCTCGGCCCGCTGCCATCCGTAGCTGTGGCTGGCCGAAGACGGCCGGACCATCAACGTCTGGGCCACGAGTGCGACTCCCAGGCCCAAGACATCGGACCCCATGTGAGTGGCATCGGCCAATAGCGCCAGAGACCCGAACATCAGTCCGGCGACGATCTCGACGACCATGAATCCGCCGTTGACGGCCAACACCCACCACAGCACCCGCCGCTGACGAACCCGCAGGCGCGGGTCAGCCGACATGCTGACCCCGACCTCATGGCTTGCTCCGCCAAGGTCGCCGCCATCATGGCCATGGCCATGATCAGCACCAGTCATCGTTCGGGTGCCGCACAACTCGGATCAGCCGGCTCGAGAGCCAGCTCCGTCAAGTCACGCAGTGCATGGGCGAGGCGCGGATCAGCGAGCTCGTAGCGCACCCGACGTCCGTCTGGGGTGGCGGTCACCAGGCGGCAACCTCGAAGACAAGTCAGGTGGTTGGACACGTTGGCCTTGGTCAAGTCCAAATCGTCGGCCAGCGCGCCCGAGAAGGACGGGCCGTCCAACAACGCCACCAAGATGCGCCGGCGCGTCTCATCGCTAAGTGCCTTGCCCACCCGGCCCAAAGCGTCCATGTCGATCGGAGCGACGGTAACGATCATGCGACAACGGTACAGCAGGAGCTGTAGTTTGCCTGTGCCGGTGGCGGCCCTCCGTCCAACGGCACAGAACGTGAGCGTCCCGGGCTAGACAGGTTCGGTCCATATGTCGCTGTCCCACCCTGTGCAACCGATCGTCGAAGACGACGAGACGATCCGCGCCGCGCTCGAATCGGCCTTCGTGCCACCGCTGCTCCCGGCGCTGGCCCACCTGACAGGCGACCTCTCGTTGCTGCGACCCGAGCTGCGGCCTGATCCCGAAGGCATCCGATTGGAGCAGGGCGGCTTGACACCCGAGCAACAGCAAGAAGCTCGCGCCTTGGCCCTCGACGTCCTCGTTCGGTACCGCGATGAGGGCTGCCCACCGGCGCCGGCACTCAGCCACCACGATCTCCAGGGGTTGATGGAGTTCACCACCGGCGGAGCAATAGACGAGGGATACATCCCGTTCCTGGAGGACGAGCTGGGCGCGGACGGCGTCGATCGGGGGGCGCCGACCTGGACCCTCGACACCGTCGCGCCTGGCAGGCCGTTCCGGGTGGCCGTCGTGGGGGCCGGCATGTCAGGCATCCTCGCCGCCCACCGTCTGCGCCAAGCCGGGTTGGATGTCGTGGTGTTCGAGAAGAACTCCGACGTCGGCGGCACTTGGCTGGAGAACACTTATCCCGGTTGTCGGGTGGATGTGCCCAACCACGTGTACAGCTACTCCTTCGCCCGCAAGGACGATTGGCCCCACCATTTCTCGACCCAGGCCGCCCTGCTCGACTACTTCCGCACGTGTGTCGATGAGTTCGAGCTCTCGTACTGCATCCGGTTCGACACCGAAGTCGTGTCAGCCGTCTTCGACGAGGCCCGCGCGACGTGGACGGTGAACGTGCGCGAGAGCAACGGTCGTGAGGAGTCGGTCGAGTCCCATGCGGTGATCAGCGCGGTCGGCCAGTTGAACCGGCCGAACATCCCGGTCATCGCCGGCCAGGAGACCTTCGCCGGGCCGACGTTCCACTCGGCTCGTTGGGACCGCGAGATCGACCTGCGAGGCAAACGGGTGGCGGTCATCGGCACCGGTGCGAGCGCCGCCCAGTTCATACCGATCGTCGCCGACGAGGCGAGCGAGCTACGGATCTTCCAGCGGACCGCCGCATGGTTCGCTCCCACGCCGGAGTACCACGACGAGGTGCCGAGCGGTTTGCAGTGGTTGTTCGGTCACGTGCCCTTCTACAGCGAGTGGCACCGCTGCTGGCTCTTCTGGCGAGGCGCAGAAGGGCTCCTTCCGTACGCGGAGGTCGATCCTGATTGGGCGCTCGACGGGCGGTCGGTGAGTGCAGCCAACGACGAGCTGCGTGCTCTGCTCACCATGTACATCGAGATCCAGTTCCCGGACGATCCCGAGCTAGGCGCCAAGGTGGTCCCGGACTACCCGCCGGCGGCCAAACGCATCATCCGCGACAACGGCATCTGGGCGGCGACCCTGCAGCGCGACAACGTCCACCTCGTCACCGAAGGCATCGCCGAGATCACCCCGGCCGGGATCACGGCCCGCGACGGGGAGCAGCACGACGCAGACGTGATCATCTACGCCACCGGGTTCACAGCGTCACACTTCCTGACGCCGATGCGGGTGGTCGGTCGCGACGGGGTGGACCTGCACGAGCGCTGGGCCGGCGACGCCCGGGCGTACCTCGGCATGACGGTCCCCGACTTCCCGAACTTCTTCTGCCTCTACGGACCGAACACCAACATCGTGGTGAACGGCAGCATCATCTGGTTCTCCGAGTGCGAGGTCCACTACGTCCTCGGCTGTGTCCGGCTGTTGCTGGAGCGCGGCGACGCAGCGCTCGACTGCCGGGTCGACGTGCACGATGCCTACAACGTCACCATCGACGAGGGGAACCGGCGGATGGCCTGGGGAGCGTCGACGGTCAACAGCTGGTACAAGAACGAACGGGGCCGGGTCGCCCAGAACTGGCCGTTCTCGTTGCTCGAGTTCTGGGAACGGACCCGCAAGCCGAACCCCGACGACTACGAGTTCCTGCGCGCTCAGACGGCCGAACCGGCCGGTACGCTTCCGGCATGACAGAGGCCCCCGTCGACCTCGACGAAGCGGCCGCGCTGGATCTCGATCAGCCGTTCACCGACGAGGATCTGGCGGCCCTGGCTCTCGCCGCCGACCCGGATGCGCCCATGGCCGATGATGCGGTGTGCCTCTGGGATCTGGACCGCGCCGACGCCGACCCATTGCTGCCGGAGTGGTACATGCCGTCGGGCTCCCGGGGGACGAACCTGCCTAGGGGCTGGCGCCGCCGCGTGGTGATGATCATCATCATCTCGTTCCTGGCCATCGCCGCATCAGGCTTGTGCAGCACCTACGGCCAGATCGTCATCGCCTGAGCGTTCGCCTTCACTCGTTCGCTTCATGCCGGTCAGCGGGGCTACTTCGTCGCCTGGATGCGATGGACGAGGCGGCGCAGGACCGGTCGCGGCGTGAACCGCACGGACGCGGCCATGACCTTGTTCTGCAGACCGGTCACCTCCACCGCCGAGCCCTTCATCATCGCCTTGTAGCCCTGCTCGGCGACCGCCGCAGCAGTCGGCAGCTTGCGGCCGGCGACGAGGCGGGAATGCTCGAGATCAGCCGCCGCCTGGAACCCTGAGGCAGTCGGACCGGGGCAGAGCGCGGTGACGGTGACGCCACTACCACGGGTCTCCTCGCTCAGTGCCTCGCTGAAGGACAGCACGTAGGCCTTCGTCGCGTAGTAGACGGCCATGAGCGGGCCCGGCTGGAACGATGCGGTCGAGGCGACGTTGAGGATCCGGCCGTTCCCTCGTTCGAGCATCCCCGGCAGGTAGGCGTGGGTGAGCTCGGTCAGCGCCCGCACGTTGAGGTCGATCATGGCGAGCTGCTTGTCGAGCTCGGTCTTGGCGAACGGCCCGAAGTCGCCGACGCCGGCGTTGTTCACGAGGATGTCTACCGACGGTGCCTGGCTGACGATGGTCGACGCGGCGTCCGGAGCAGCCAGATCCGCGGCGATGACCTGCGCGCCACCCAGTTCGGCGGCGATCTTGTCGAGCTTGTCCCCGCTACGGGCGACGAGGGTCAGCGAATGCTGGTCGGCGGCCAGCAATCGAGCGAACTCGAGGCCGATCCCACTGGATGCTCCTGTGACCAGTGCGTGCACGGGTCCTCCTTCCGCGGTGTTCGCCCGAGTCTGCCCCAACCCGCCGAAGCAGCTCGCAATCTGGTCGCCCAGCAGCCACATCTCAACCCGGTTCGATCGGGGCGCGCCCGGTACGTTCCGGTGGGTGGGCCTGATGCTCGATCTGACACCGCTGCGGGTCTCACGGGACTTCCGCCGCTTGTGGGCCGGTCAGGCCGTGTCGTTCGTCGGTAGCACGATCGCCGGTGCGGCCCTCCCCTACCAGGTGTTCCACCAGACCGGTTCGTCGCTGGCCGTCGGCCTCCTTGGCATCGCCCAGATCGCCCCGCTGCTGGCCGGCTCGATACTCGGCGGAGCCCTGGCCGACAGCCTTGACAAGCGCCGCCTGCTCCTTGCGGTCACCGCCGCGCAGCTCCTCTGCTCGGCCGCTCTCGCGGCGAATGCCTCGCTGGCCCACCCGCAGCTCTGGCTGTTGTACGTGCTCGGCGCAGCCTCGAGCGGAGCCTTCGCGCTCAGCTATCCGATCTTGCGGTCCCTGCTTCCGCTCCTCCTCGACGAGCCGCACCGTCCTGCGGCGTTCGCACTCCAGTCGACCTACGGATCGTTCGGCATGATGGCCGGGCCAGCCCTGGCCGGCCTGGTGATCGGAGCGTTCGGGGTCAGGTGGGCCTATGGGATCGACGTGGGCACCTACGTGCTGGCGGTGGTGGCGTTCGGGAGCGTGGCTCCGGCGCCGCCCCTTGGCCCGGCCCACCGCGCGTCACGGTCGTCGATCGTCGCCGGCCTGCGTTTCCTGCGCGGTAGGCCGGTCATCATGAGCGTCTTCGGGATCGACCTGCTGGCGATGGTCTTCGGGATGCCGCGGGCCCTGTTCCCGGCGCTCGCCGAACGGCTGGGAGGTGGTGCTCCCACGTACGGACTGCTCCTGTCCTCGGTGGCGGCTGGCGCGTTCGTCGCCTCGCTGTTCAGCGGATGGACCGGCCGGATCGAACGCCACGGCCGGGCCGTGGTTCTGAGCGTCGCCGCCTGGGGCGCGGCCATCGCGGTCGTGGGGCTCAGCCGGATAGCGGCCCTGGTGTTGGTCATGCTGGCCTGCGCCGGCGCAGCCGACATGGTGTCGGGCATCTATCGCTCGACCATCGCCGCCGACATCACCCCCGACGAGATGCGTGGCCGGGTCAGCGGCGTCGAGATCGCGGTGTACGCCGGCGGCCCGGTGCTGGGTGACATCGAGGCCGGTGTGGTGGGCGGCCTGGTCGGGTTGCCGTTCGCCATATTGTCCGGCGGGTTGGCCTGTGTGATCGGTGCCGCGGTGTTCGCCGTCTGGGTGCCGAGCTTCGCCCGCTACCGACGGCCGGCGAGGTCGACGGTCGGCCGAGCCCCGGCTGACCTCTTCGTGGAATGATGCGTGCAGATCTCGCCGGGGCGACCGACCGTCCGGATCAGCACGACGAACGGAGACGCTCATGGACATCCTGTACACGGCAGTGGCCCACGCCACCGGCGAGGGCCGCAACGGCCACGCCGCCACCGACGACGGCGTGCTCGACGTCGACCTGGCGATCCCCAAGGAGTTGGGCGGTTCCGGCGGCGCGACCAACCCCGAGGAGCTGTTCGCCGCGGGCTACGCGGCCTGCTTCCACTCCGCACTCAAGCGGGTGGCCCAGCAGGACAAGCTGGACGTGACCGGCACCGAGGTCTCGGCCAGTGTCGGCATCGGCATGCTCCCGAGCGGCGGCTTCGGCCTCGCCGTCGAGCTCGACGTCCACGCTCCCGCACTCGACCACGACACCGCGGAAGCCATCGTGGCCAAGGCCCACCAGGTCTGTCCCTACTCGAACGCCACCCGCGGCAACATCGTCGTCACGCTGTCCGTCGTCTGAGAGATGTGCCGAGAGGATCCTTGCGGTCACGTTGACTGGGCCGCCCACCGCGTCGGGGATCACGCACTGGTGCAGTCGCCGCGCCGGCACGAGGCGATGACCAGCGGCGCGTGGCTGGACGGGACCGGGATGGTCACGCTTCCTGGCGGCTCGCAAGTCCGGGGCCGGCGCCTGAGCGACAGCGCCAGCCCCGCCGATTTCGCCCTGCTCCTGGCCGATGGTCTCGTGCCGGCCTGGCCTCACCGGCGCATCCGCTGGCCTGACTTCTGGATCCCCATCGACCGGGCCGACGCCCTCGACGCCCTGCGGGAGGCCCATTGCCGGGCCCAGGCCGGGCAACGGGTCGAAGTCACCTGCCGGGGCGGCATCGGTCGCACAGGAACCGCCCTTGCCGCGCTGGCCATCCTCGACGGTCTCCCGTCGAAGCAAGCCGTCACCTGGGTCCGGGCCAACTACGACCGCCGGGCCGTGGAAACCCCCTGGCAACGACTATGGCTTCGCACGGTCCACTGACCACGCCCATCTCACCACGTGTCGATGCAGGGGCGCTTCTTGGTCGTTCGTGCGGGCGGGGCAGGGGCTGCGGCGAGGGCAGTTGAGATCCACTGTCGGGAGTCGGCAGGATCGATCACGTCGTCGATCTCGAAGTACGACGCGGTGTTCACCGCCTTGCCCTGCTGGTACATCCGGGCCACCATCTCGTCGAACAGCGCGTCACGGGCGTCGTCGTCCTCGACCGCTTCCAGCTCCTTGCGGAAGCCGAGGCGGACGGCCCCTTCGAGCCCCATGCCGCCGAACTCGCCAGTGGGCCAGGCCACGGTGAAGATCGGGGCCTTGAAGCTGCCACCGGCCATGGACTGGGCGCCGAGGCCGTAGCCCTTGCGCAACACGATCGTGACGAACGGCACGGTCAGGCTGGCGCCGGTGACGAACATGCGGCTGACGTGACGGACCAGGGCGGTCTTCTCCGCCTCGGGTCCGACCATGAAACCGGGCGTGTCACACAGGAACAGGATGGGCAGGTCGAACGCATCGCAGAGCTGCATGAACCGAGACGCCTTGTCAGCTGCATTGGCGTCGATAGCCCCTCCGAGGTGCGAAGGGTTGTTGGCGATCAGTCCGAGCGGCCGGCCGTCTACGCGGATCAGCGAGGTGACCATGCCGAGCCCGAAGGCCCGACGCAGTTCCAGGACAGAACCGGTGTCGGCCATCGTGTCGATCACCGCCCGGACGTCGTAGATCCGTAGCCGGTTCTCCGGGACGACCTGGCGGAGGAGCTCCTGGTCGGAGTGGCTTCGATCTTCGGCGCGTCCGTGGAAGTACGACAGGTACTGCTTGGCGACGCTGACCGCTTCGGCTTCGTCGGCCACCGCCAAATCGACCACACCGTTGGGCACCTGGACGCTCATGGGGCCGATCTCCTCGGGTGAGAAGACGCCGAGACCGCCGCCCTCGATCATCGCCGGTCCGCCCATGCCGATGTTGGCGTCAGCCGTGGCGATGATCACGTCGCAGCAGCCGAGGATGGCCGCGTTGCCGGCGAAGCAGCGGCCGGTCGTGATGCCGACCAGTGGAACCAACGCGCTCAGCTCACCGAACAACGCGAAGGCCAGGCAGTCGAGCCCGGACACGCCGTTGGCGTCGGTGTCGCCCGGCCGGCCACCGCCCCCTTCGGTGAAGAACACGACCGGCAGACGGAGCCGTTCGGCCAGTTCGAATAAGCGGTCCTTCTTGCGGTGGTTCTGCATGCCCTGGGTACCGGCTAGGACCGTGTAGTCGTAGGACATCACGATGGTGGAGTGGCCAGCGACGGTGCCGATGCCGGCCACCATGCCGTCAGCCGGTGTGCGCCGGATCAGATCATCGACTGCGCGTCGCCGGCGTTGGGCAGCGATCACCAGCGGTGCGTACTCGACGAAGCTGCCCGGGTCCACGAGATCAGCGACGTTCTCCCTCGTGGTGCGGTGACCCGTGCGCCGCCGGCGCTCGGTTGCGTCCGGCCGTGCCTCATCGGATCCCAATTGGTGGCGGGCCCGGACCTCGGCGAGATCGGCCCTGAGCACGACCGGACCGGCGATCGCCTGGCTCATGGTTTCGGCGGGAGCGGCAGCGTCGGTTTCCGTCATGGTCACCAGAACGTCCCCGGAGCCGACGATCTCGCCCACCGCAGCCGCGATGGCGGTCACAACACCGTCCAGTTCGGCCGCGATGACATGTTCCATCTTCATGGACTCGATGACCACGAGTTGCTGGCCGCGCCGCACGGTGTCGCCGTGTGCGACCTCGATGCGCACGATCGTGCCCTCCAGCGGGGACACGACCTCTCGTTGCCGTCCAGCGTCGACCACCACGCCGGTCTAGTCGCCCGTCATCAGTGGCGGCTCAACGACCTCGGAAATGCGGCTCGCGCTTCTCGACGAACGCCATTGCCGCCTCGCGATGATCCTCGGTCCGGCCGGTGTGGATGTGATGAGCCGCCTCCATGTCCAGGCACTCGCCAAGCTCGCCATGAACCGCCCGGTTCAGGTTTCCTTCATGTAGCGATAGGCGACGGTGGGGCCAGATGCCAACCGCCGAGCCCTCTCCTGCACCTGCTGCTCGAGCTCGTCGGGCGCGAACACTGCGTTGACGACACCAAGCTCTTCGGCCTCCTCGGCGCTCAAGCGGTCCGAGAAGTAGTAGAGCTCTCGCGCCTTGCCTGATCCGACCAGGCGTGTGAGGAACCAGGTCCCGCCGTAGTCACCAGCGAAACCGACCTTGGCGAACGCGGTGGTCAATATCGCACCGCTCGCGGCATAGCGCAGGTCGCAGGCCAATGCGAGCGAGAGGCCTGCTCCGGCGGCGGCCCCCGGCATCGCGGCGATCGTCGGCTTGGGCATCTCCCAGAGCCGGCCGGCCGTCTGGCGTTGGCTGAGGCGTTGGCGGTGGACGGTGGCGTCGTAGGACACCCTCCCTTCCACCGGCTCGCGGCCCCCGGAACCGGCGTCGCCGGCCATGCCCTTCACGTCTCCGCCGGCGCAGAACGCTCGACCCGCGCCGGTCAGCACCACGCATCCGACATCATCGTCGACCTCGACCTCGGCCAGCACCCGGGCCAATGCGCTCAGCATCGGTGTCGAGAGGGCGTTGCGCCGGTCGGGGCGGTTGAGGGTGAGCACCGCCACGCCCTCATCGATTCGACCCAGGAGATCCTCGGTTCCCGTGTCGATCTGTTCCAAGGTCGCCTCCTCTACACCGACGTGACGGTGAACCGCACTCCGCCGATGGTCTTCGAGCGCTCGTGGATCGGGTGGTGGCCCGCCGGGAGGGCCAGGCCGCACTCGATGATGCCTTCCGTTCGGGCATCCAAGGCCGGCACGAACCGCAGCTCCTGGCCAGCTCGTGCGATGCGCAAGGTGTTGTCATCGTCGCCCCCGTCCAGGCCGAGCACGGCCGCCCACCGTGCCGCCATCGCCGGTGGGTCAGCGGCGGCGACGGTGAGCCCGGTGATCCCGCCGGCGCGGTCCTCGGCCGAACCCGGTGCGCCGCCGGTCCAAGCCGGGCCCGCCCAGCGCCACGACTCCGGCGGTTCGGCCCAGTCGAGCGACACGAGGGCCCCCGGCACGTCGGCCGGGTGCAAGTGCGTGGCTGAGATGTCGTCCAGGTCCACCTTCCAGGCCACCCGGATGCCGAGGTCGGTGGCACGCCTGCGGGGCAAGTCGCGATCGTCGACCTGGAAGATGGCCATGTAGCCCGCATCACCACCACGACGTTCCAGGTAACGACCACCTGCGGTGTCCTCGGCGATCGGGCTCAACACCTCGACGAAGCAGTCACCGGCAGCCACCACGCGGTTCTCGAGCCCGAACTGCTCCACTCCCGGATCGCGGTACGGATCTGCGAGACCGAGCTCGGACCGGAGCTCGCCCACGACCGCCTGAAGATCCGACGTGATGAGCACCACCTGGCGCAGGCGCAGTGGCAGGGACACCCGGAGGACGCTAACTCGCGAGCCCCGGTCGGTAGCCGGAGAGCAGGCCTGACCCCACTGAGCTCGCAACCGGTCGTCCCTATGATCGAGCGGTGACCGACTGGGCGACCACCTCCGCGTTGGCGACCGCCGGAGGAACGCTCGTGCTCGCGGCGGCCACGTTCACTTCGGTGCGATCGGCGAACCGGGCGGCGCGAGCCACCGAAAGGGCTCTGCTGGCCGGCATCCGTCCGGTGCTGGTGCCGTCCCGGCTGGAGGATCCATCGGAGAAGGTGGGCTTCGGCGACGGGCATCGGCTCAAGGTCGACGGCGGAAGGGCCGTGGTAGAGGTGACCGATGAGGTCGTGTACCTCGCCATCGCCCTTCGCAACGTCGGCAGTGGCCTTGCCGTGCTCGACCGCTGGGACTTCTCCGCTGATCACGACAACGGGCAGTTCCCTCACCGGGAACCTGACGAGTTCCGCCGTCTGACCCGGGATCTCTACGTGCCGGCGAGCGACCTCGGGTTCTGGCAGGGAGCGTTCCGAGACCCCGGCGACCCGGTCTTTGCCGCGGCCCGTGAAGCCGCCACCGAACGCCACACCTGGCGGTCGGCCTGCTCTACGGCGACCATGAGGGCGGCCAGCGGACGATCAGCCGCATCATGCTCGTCCCGCACACTGATGGCGGATGGATCGCCTCGGCGGTCCGACACTGGAACCTCGACCGCCCCGAACCCCGTTGAGCGAGCTGACGTTGCCCATCGCCTCGGGTGGTGCGGCGATTGCCGTTCAGCTGATCCGGCGCTCCACGCCGGCCCAATACGGCTCCCGCAGCTCACGTTTGAGGAGCTTGCCTGACGGGTTCCGAGGCAACGACGTGGCGAAGACGATCGACTTCGGGAGTTTGAACCCGGCGAGTTGCTCGCGAGCAAAGGCGATCAAGTCAGCCTCGGAGACCTCTGCGCCCTCCACCGGGACCACGATCGCCTTCACCGCCTCGCCCCACCGCTCGTCGGGCACACCTATGGCCGCCACATCTCCCACCGCGGGATGTTTCATGAGGGCGTTCTCGACCTCGGCGGGATACACGTTCTCACCGCCGGAGACGATCATGTCCTTCACGCGGTCGTGGAGGTACAAGTAGCCGTCGGCGTCGCGATAGCCCACGTCACCGCTGCGGAACCAGCCTTCCGGCGTGACCGCATCGGCCGTGGCGGCGGGGTTGTTCCAATAGCCCTTCATGTTCTGATGCGACCGGGTCCACAGCTCGCCCACTTCGCCCACCGCGGCGTCGGCCGCCGACTCGATGTCCACGACCCGCACCTCGACCCACGGGTAAGGCCGGCCGCAGGAGCGGAGGAGGTGAGGACGGCCCTCGGGGTCATGATCCACGCCGTCCAGCTGGGTGACCGCCCCGGTGGTCTCGGTCAACCCGTAGACCTGGATGAACTCACAGCCGAAGATCTTCATCCCTCTGACGAGCACCGTTTCGGTGATCGGCGACGCGCCGTACACCAGGCTCCGCAGGCTGGAGAAGTCGGTGGACTCGACTCCGGGCGTCGCCAGCAGGAACTGGATCACCGCAGGGACCATGAACGCGTTGGTGACGCCGAACTCTGCGATCACCCGCAAGATCTCGGCCGGGTCCACGTCCCGGAGCACGATGGTGCGACAGCCGTTGTAGAGCCCGACCATCGCCCAACCGGCACCGGCGATGTGGAACATCGGCATCATGGCGAGGTTCACCGAGTCTCCGGTGAACCGCCACTGGTCGCCGAGCCCGGCCACGCCTTTGAAGAAGTTGTCGTTGGTCAACATCACGCCCTTGGGCAGGCCGGTCGTGCCCGACGTGTAGAGCTGGAACGCGACATCGGCACCGCCGGACGCCACCCCAGGATCGTCGGGGGGTTGCGACTCGACCCAGCTCGCGTAGGGGATCCACCGATCGTGCGCACCGACCGCGACGATCGTTCTAACCCGCGCCAGGTCGCCCTCGACCTTCTCGATGTGGGGCACGAACTCGGATCCGACGATCACGACCTCGGCTTGGGCGTCGTCGATGATCTGGGCCATCTCGGCGGGAGCCAACCGCCAGTTCACCGCCACGTTGACCGCGCCGAGCTTGGCCAAGCCGAACGTGACCTCGAACCACTCGAGCCCGTTCTTGTCGATGAACGCCACCCGATCCCCGAACCCCACGCCGGCCGATCGCAACGCCTGGGCCACCTGGTTCGAACGCCGATCCAGTTCGCCGAAGGTGATCGACCTTTCGCCGACCTCGAGAGCTGGGGCTTCGGGCCGATCGGCCCCGTGGGCACGGACGATGCCGGCGATCGTGGCGATCGGCTCGTCGATCATTGCTGCGCCTCGGTTCTCCGGCCGAAGCCGAACAGTTGCTGACCCACTTTGCGCATCTGGATCTCCTCGGACCCTTCGGTTATCCGGTACCGGCGATGATGCCGGTAGATGTGCTCGAAGGGCATGTGACGGCTGTAGCCGACGCCGCCGCAGGTCTGCATGGCCCGATCGGCAGCCTCGCAGGCCAGGCGGTTGGCCCGGTAGTTGCACATGGCGACCAGATGGGTCACCTCCATGTGATGGCGACGATCGAGGGCCTCGGCGGTGCGTCGAATGAGCTCCCGGAGCATGGCTGCCTCGGTGTGCAGCTCGACCAAGGGGAACTGGATGGCCTGGTTTCGCGAGAGAGGCTTACCCCACGTGATGCGCTGGTTGGCGTAGGCCACCGCTTCGTTGATGCAGAACTGGGCCGCGCCTAGCGAAGACGCGGCCTGGCGGATCCGGTTCTCGTGCACGAAGTGCTGCGCCAACCCGAGACCCTGGTCGAGCCGGCCGAACACCGCCGATTGCGGCACGCGCACGTCGCGCAGGCTCACCTCGGCATGATCGGTGGGCATGTTGAACGTCCACCAGTAGAAGTCGACGCTGAACCCCGGCGCGTCGGTCGGCACGAGGAAAGCACTGATCCCCACCGGCGAGCCGGCGTCGCCTGACGTGCGGGCGAAGACGATGTCGTGAGTGGCGTGGTGCAACCCGGAGTTGAAGCGCTTCTGCCCGTTGAGCACCCACTCGTCACCATCTTGGACTGCGGTCGTCTCCAGGTAAGTCGCGTCCGAACCGTGGTTGGGCTCGGTGAGCCCGAAGGCCAAGCGGCGGGTGCCGTCTAGGAAGCCTGGCATCCACTCGGCCCGCTGTTCGTCGGTGCCGAAGTCCCGCATCATGAGCACCGTTGGGAAGTTGCCGACGATCGAGCTCTCGTTCTGCAGGTCGTTGTGCAGGCCGAGTCCTCTGGCCGCGAGGTGTTCCCGGATGATGGCCATCTCCAGGTTGGTGGCATCGTGGCCGCCGTGCTCGGCGGGGAGCGCCCAACGCAGCCAGCCGGCGGCATCGGCCCGCCGGCGCATCTCAGCCAAGAGGTCCTCCCAGTCACGCCGTGGGATGCCGTCCGCTTCGAAGTCGGTGCGGGCGAACTCCCGCCGATGATCGAAGAACCGCTGGTTGTCATCTTGGGCTTCCAGCGGCTTGATCTCTCGCTCGATGAACTCATCGAGCGCGTCCAACGTCGTCTGGATCTCCTGGGGGATCTCGAAGTCCACAGTCCCAGCATGGTCGCTCGATCGAGCCGGCGCGCCACGCTGCGACCTCGAGCCGTCCAAGCCGTTGCAACCAGCCTCTAGCGTCGGATGCATGGAGACACGGACGATCGGCAGCCTCACCGTCTCAGTGGTCGGCATCGGCTGCAACAACTTCGGTGGGCGCATCGATCAGGAAGCCACCGATGCGGTGGTGGACGCCGCCATGGAGCAAGGCATCACACTGTTCGACACGGCCGACATCTACGGCGACGGGCGCAGCGAGGAGCTGCTCGGCAAAGCACTCGGGCCGCGGCGGGACGATCTGGTCATCGCCACCAAGTTCGGGATGGGTGACGGCACGAAGTTGCCGGCCGGCGCCAGCGCTTCGTCGATCTCGACGGCCGTGGAAGGCAGCTTGCGCCGGCTCGGCACCGACCGGATCGACCTGTACCAACTTCACACTCCCGATGGCGCCACGCCGGTGGACGAGACGCTGGCCGCCCTCGACCACCTCGTCCGCGCCGGCAAGGTGCGCGAGATCGGCTGCTCGAACTTCGAGGGCAGTCAGCTCGACGAGGCCGCCCGATCGGCCGAAGCCAACGGCACGGCGCGCTTCGTGAGCGTGCAGAACGAGCTGAGCCTGCTACGCCGTCGCGGCGAAGCAGACCTGTTGGCCGCCAGCGAACGCCACGATCTGGCCATCCTCCCGTACTTCCCGCTGGCCAGCGGCGTGCTCACGGGGAAGTACCAGCGAGGAGCTGAGCCGCCAAGCGGCACCCGGCTGGCGGGGATGCCCGCCGAGCGGCGTCAGAAGGCCCTCGCTGATCGGCGCTTCGACACCGTCGAGGCACTTGCCGCGTTCGCCGAGCAGCGTGGCCACACGTTGCTCGAACTGGCCATGTCCTGGTTGGCCGGCCTGCCTCATCTGGCGTCGGTCATCGCCGGCGCGACCAAGCCCGAACAGGTGCGGGCCAACGCCTCAGCCGTCGGCTGGTCGCTCAGCGACGACGAGCGAACAGAGATCGACAGGCTCTCCCCGCCCAGCTGAGCTCGGCCACCCGAGCCCGAGAGGCGGCAGCCGGCAACTGAGGATCAGCCGGCGGAAGCCACCTCCGGCGTCGCTTCGAGTGCGGCGCTTCCGCCTCTCTGGTCGAACGGCTCGGTGTCGAGCTCGTCGAGCTCGATGTCACCGGCTAGCACCGCCTTCTTCCACGCCTGGTGCTCCGGATCGCTGGCTTGGAGCTCGGGCATGACCTCGGTGGCGAAGAGCTCCAGGCTCATGCAGATGTCCTCGTGGGTGTTCTTGCCGGCCTGGTTGAGCAAGATGACCTGGTCGACGTGGCTCTGCTCGAACTTGTGCAACTTCTCCCTGATCGTGGCCGGCGAACCGATGAGGCCCCCGAGGCGCGCCGCCTGACCCTTGGCTGTCTCCCTGAACACGAGGTATTCCTGCCACAGATCGACCGTCCCCGGCTCGACCGGACCGTGGCTGGCGTAGAAGCCAAGGGCGAACTGGAAGAAGGATGAGCCCTCGGCTTTGTCCCGGGCCTCCTCGTCAGTGGGCGCACACATGAACTGGCTCACCACGGCGATCGCCGGGTTGGTCTGGTAGTCGGCCAGCTTCTCCAGGCGCTTGGTGTACGCGTTGTAGTAGGCGTGAACCCACGCCTGGGCTGCCTCGGCCGACACGAACTGGAACCCGAGCGCGCCGATCCCCCGCGACCCGGCCATGCGGATCGTGTCCATCTGGGAGCAGGCGACCCATAGCGGCGGGTGTGGCTTCTGCCGCGGCTTGGGCAGCACGTTGCGCGACGGGAAGTCGAACCATTCCCCGTGGTACTCGGTTGGACCGTCGCCGAACATCGGGATGAGGCAGCGCACGGCGTCTTCCCAGATCGACCGCTTGTCCCTGAAGCGACGGTCGAAGGGATGGAGCTCGGTGACGCTCGAGCCCTCGCCGATCCCGAGCTCGACGCGGCCCCGGGAGAGCAGGTCGAGCGTCGACACGCGCTCGGCCACCCGGGCCGGGTGGTTGGTGGTCAGCTGGACGATGCCATGGCCAAGGCGGATGCGCTCGGTGCGCTGGCTGGCCGCCGCGAGGAAGACTTCAGGGGCCGACGAGTGGCTGTACTCCTCCAGGAAGTGGTGCTCGACCTCCCACGCGTAGTCGTAGCCCAGCCGATCAGCGAGCTCGATCTCCTCCAGCGATTCCTGCATGAGGCGGTATTCGCTGTCGGGTGCCCATGGCCGCGGCAGTTGGTGCTCGTAGAAGATCCCGAACTTCATGGCGGGGAGCGTAGGTCAGGCGCGCCTCAACACTCGTCAATACCGAGACGGTTGCGTTTCGATCCGTATGCGGATAGTAATACGACCCATGAGAGCCGCCCTCCGAGATCCCGAGATCGCCTACCGCCGCCGCTGGCTGACCCTGCTGGTGCTGTGCATCAGCCTCATCGTCATCACGCTCGACAACACGATCCTCAACGTGGCCATCCCCCGGTTGGCCCATCCGCCCGGTGAGGGCGGTCTGGGCGCGTCGGCCAGCCAGTTGCAGTGGATCGTCGACGCCTACGTCATCGTCTTCGCCGGTCTGCTGCTCACCGCCGGCAGCATCGGCGACCGGTTCGGCCGGTATCGGGCTCTGGCCGCCGGCCTGGCCATCTTCGGCGTCGGCTCGACCCTGTCGGCGTTCGCCGATTCCGCCAACACCCTCATCGCCGCCCGCTCGCTGATGGGCATCGGTGGCGCGTTCATCATGCCGTCCACTTTGTCGATCATCACCAACGTGTTCACCAACCCGGCCGAACGGGGCAAGGCCATCGGCATCTGGGCCGGCGTGTCCGCTCTCGGCATCGGGCTCGGTCCGATCACCGGCGGCGTGCTGCTCACCCACTTCTGGTGGGGTTCGGTGTTCATCGTCAACATCCCGATCGTCATCATCGGACTGGTGCTCGGGTTCCTGCTCGTCCCGGAGTCCCGCGATCCCTCCAAGCCACGGCTCGACCCGATCGGAGCGGTGCTGTCCATCGCCGGCCTCACCGCAGTGCTCTGGTCGGTGATCGAAGCGCCATCACACGGCTGGACCTCGCGCGAGATCCTCGTCGGCTTCGTGCTCGGCTTCGCCATCCTGGCGGCGTTCATGGCATGGGAGCTGCACAGCTCGCACCCGATGCTCGACACCCGTTTCTTCAAGAATGCCAGGTTCAGCGCAGCCAGCGGCGCCATCACCCTCACGTTCCTCGCCTTGTTCGGCACGCTGTTCCTGTTGACCCAGTACCTCCAGTCGGTCCTGGGTTACTCGACGGTGAAGGCCGGCGCCGTGTTGATGCCCCAGGCTTTGGTGTTGATGATCTGCGCGCCGCTGTCGAACGTATGGGTACAGCGGCTCGGCAACAAGGTCGTCGTCACCACCGGACTGCTGATGGTGACCACCGCGCTGCTGCTGTTCAACACACTCAACGCCGGCAGCTCGACCTTGCACGTCATCTTGGTCAGCATCCTGCTCGGCGCCGGTATGGCCAACATCATGGCGCCGGCCACCGACTCGATCATGGGTTCTCTGCCGCGAGCCAAGGCGGGCGTCGGTTCAGCGGTGAACGACACGACCCGGCAAGTCGGTGGGGCGGTCGGGGTCGCCGTGCTCGGGTCGCTCTTGGCCAGCCACTTCACCCATACGATGACCAGCAGGCTCTCCGGCGTCGTTCCTCCCAAGCTGCTGGGCCTGGTCAGTGACAACGTGGGTCAGGCGGTGGGGGTCGTGAACGATCCCAGGGCCAAGGCGGCCAAGCCCTTCGCCGCGCAGATCGTCCGGGCGGCCAACGACAGCTTCGTGGGCGGCATGCACATCGCGTTCACCGTCGCGGCCGGCATCACGTTGCTCGCGGCGGTCGGCGTCGCCCGGTTCCTGCCGGCCCGACCCCGTGACGAGGAGCCAGTTGCCGGGTCTCACGAGCCTCTGCCGGACGGCCCCGGTGTTCCACAGCTTCTCGATGTTCCCCAAGGCGTCCAGGTACCGGCTGAGGTCGGCGCACCCGTACGCATCGCGACCGAGGCCGACTGATGCCGATCGCCGCCCATGAACGCCTTCGGCCCGGACGCCGGCGCGATCCCGCCTGCGATGCGGCGATCCTGGCCGCCACGCTTGAATCATTCGTGGAGGACGGCTACGCAGGGATGAGCATCGAGGGCGTGGCGGGCCGGGCCGGCGTCGGCAAGGCCACGATCTACCGCCGCTACCCCAGCAAGGCCGAGCTGGTCGTGGCGGCTGTCCGGACCAATGCGTGCATCACCGACCACCTGCCCGACACCGGCGACCTGCGGGCCGACCTGCGAAGCATGCTGCAGGCACTGGTGGAGCACCTGCGAGGCAGGGAAGGCAAGGTGCTCATCACGTTCATGGCTGAACGACTGCGTCACCCTGAGCTGGCGGCCGAGTTCGAGCGGTCGGTCATCGGCAAGAAGCGGGCCCACATCCGCAAGTTGTTGCGGGCCGCCATCAGGCGCGGAGATCTACCAGCGAACACCGACGTCGAGCTGGTCGCCGAGGCCGGACCGGCTTTGCTCTGGCACAACGCGATCTTCGGGCTCGGCCTCGGGGAAGACCTGTTGGATCGCATCCTGGGCATCGTTCTGCCGGCTTCCGGCTGATCGCGTGTCGCGGCGGTTCCTGTCCGGTTGGCGAGCGTCGCCACAACCGGTAGCCGACGTCACTGGCCTGGGGCGCAGACCTCCAGCTCCATGCCATCGGGGTCACGGAAGAACAAGGACCACACCGAGCCCAAGCGCTGGATCTCACCGATCTCCGCGCCGGCCTCCGCCAAGCGGTCACGCATCGCTTCGAGGTCGTCACGCGAGTCGACGGCCAAGCCGTAGTGATCGATGGCTCCTCGTGCGCCCTGACGGCCACGGTCACCGATGATGTCCTGAGCGGGAACTTCGAAGACGTTGAGGGCAGCTCCCGCACCGAGACCGAGGATGACCATGCGCGGATGGTCTTCTAATGCGTCCATCTCGAACAGCACGTCGGCTTCGAACGCCCGCTTGTAGAACTCGACGGTGCGTGCCATGTCGGTGGTCAACGTCGCGACGTGGTTGAAACCGATGGTCAGTGGCACGAGGCCTCCTCGGTCGAGTCGTTTGGACGATACCGGTCGGGCGCAAATGACCGACCGTCAGATGACTTGCGTGCCGGCCTTCCACACCTGCTCGATGCGGTCAGCCAGCCCCTCCAGCTCGTAGGGGTCTCCGGACACCACGACGAGGTCGGCCAACTTGCCCTCCTCGACTGTGCCCAACTGCTGATCTACGCCGAGGAGGCGGGCCGCCTCCGAGGTCGAGGATCGCAGCACCTCCGCCGGGGTCATGCCGGCCTTGGCCATCAGGGCCAACTCGCGCAAGTTGTCACCGTGGGGACCGACCCCGGCGTCGGTGCCCATGGCCACCTTGACTCCGGCGGCGACTGCCCGGCGGACCGAGTCGGCGTGTACCTCGACCACGTCGCGTGCCTTGCCGATGGACGCAACCGAGATCTGCGCGCCGAGCTCGACCGACTCGATCACCCAGATCGGCGCGATGAGCGTGGGGACCAGCCAGGTGCCGTGGTCGACCATCAGCTCTATCGCTTCGTCATCGAGGAACACACCGTGCTCGATCGAGCGCACGCCGGCGCGCACCGCGTTCTTGATCCCATCGCTCGCCTGAGCGTGGGCCATGACGAAGCGGCCCGCCGCGGTCGCTTCCTCGACCAGGACGTCGAGCTCAGCCGGTCGGAAGTGAGCGCGCCGAGGGTCGCTGCCGACGCTGAGCACCCCACCGCTGCTGGCCACCTTCAACACGTCGGCCCCTGCCCGGATCAGCTCCCGCACCTTGCGGCGCATCTCGTCGACACCGTCCACGATGCATGAGGGTTTGCCAGGGTAACCCGCGCCCATGAGCGGCAGATCGAAGCCGCACGGGAAGTACTCGTCGCCATGCCCGCCGGTCTGGCTCAGGATGTCGATGGCGATCTGCATGCGTGGCCCGGGAATGAGGCCACGCTCCACGGCCAGCTTGACGCCGGCGTCGGCTCCGGCGGCATCTCGCACGCTGGTGATCCCGGTCCGCAGAGTGGCCTCAAGGTTCCGGGCGGCCTGGAAGAACCGGTAGGAGAACGGCGTCTGCAGGTCACGGAGGATGTCGACGCCCGACAACAACACGTGGACATGGCAGTCGAACAGGCCCGGGAGGAGCGTCCTTCCGGCGAGGTCGATGGCGTGGTCGCCGTCGCCTGTTCCGGACGCCCCCACTCCGACGATGCGGTCGCCCTCGACCACCACGTCCGCTTCCCGTGGATCCGATCCGCTCCCGTCGAACAGGGCGCCACCGTGGAACAGCGTGCGCGTCACGATCGAGCCCACCCCCGTCCGACCTGCGTGGCGGGCCGCGAAAGCCTCTGCTCAACCAAGTGAGGTCCAGAAGTCGGTGAGCACCGCCGCCGACCGCGTCGGATCCTGGAGCATCCACCAGTGCCCCAGGCCGTCGAGCTCCACCACCGATGCTCCGGCCTTCTCGGCTGCAGAACGGGTCCGCTCGGCTGATCCGAACGCGTCCTCGGGCGCCGAGACGACGAGGCCCGACGCAGGGATGTCGTGGAAGTCGGGACCCCACTCCCGGCCGACATCGGTCGCCGAGCGGTACAACGCCAGGATGCAGTCGGTCATGGTCCTGTCGATCGCACCGGCCATGGAAACCGCGTCGTCGTGGGGCACGCCGAACAGCTCGAACACGGCGGCCCGCTCCTCGACCGGTTGGGCGAGCTGCTGGTCGAAGAAGTCCTCGCCCTCCCCTGGCTTCTGCCAGATCTTGGCGAAGTCGTGCCACTCGAAGTCGGTGTCTCCTATCCCCGCCGCATCGCTCACCCAGGATCGAACGAGGTCTGGGCGGGTGCTCACCAACCGCACCACCAACCCGCCGCCCCAGTCATGGCCGACTAGATCGATCGGCCCCTCGGTCAGGCTCTCGAGCTGACTGATCAGCCAGGCGACGTACTCCTCCTTGGTGGCGCCGAACCCGTCGGGCCGGCGGCAACCGAAACCGGGAAGCTGCACAGTGACGACGTCTTCGCGGTCGAGGTGGTTGCGCATCGGATCCCAGACCGCCGGGGTCTCGGGAACACCCTGGACGAGGACGGCAGGCATGGACAGCCTTCTCTCGATGGTCGACAGAGACCCACCAGCGTGACACGCGACGGCCGCGGCTGCGCCCGTCGTCACTCCGCTCCGGCCGAGGACGGTGTGGCCGCATGATCAGCGACGAGCCGGAGGCGGCTCGATCTTGAGGAGGTCGCGGGCGGTCTGTCGGAGCTGGGCTTCGGATTGCCCGAGCCGCTCGCGGTAAGGACGCAGATCCCAGAACAGGAACCGTCCGTCACGCGACCGGAGCGTCTCCTGGCCCAGCGTCGTCTTGATGATCTGCAGCTCCGCCGGTGCCCGGCGCCGCCCGGATCAGGCTGATCACGAGCCGCGCCAAGCGCCTCGGTCGCTCCCACGGTCATGGCGGATTGACGCTACTGGACCCCCAGCCTTGGCGGATTGCTGCTATCGCACGACACCTGGCGGACCGAACAACAGCTTCTTGCCATCCCTCGGCCAAATGCGTATGGTGACTGCGCACCCACGCTGAGACGCCGAGCCAAGCAAGCGGCTTCAGGTGCCTTTGCCTGGGCGGGAGATGAAATGGGTCAGGTTGATCCGTTCGAGTTGCGTTGCCTCTCGACGGTTCGGGGTCCAGACAACGCCAGGATCCTTTGTCTCGCCGGAGAGATAGACGGCTCTTCGGCGCCGGCGTTGGACGAGATGATCAGTGCCCTTCCTGGGCCGTTGATGCTCGACCTCAGCGAGGTCGGTTTCTGCGGCTCGTTGGGCATCAGGGTCCTACTCAAGCACTACGCCGAGAAGCTCCACGCGGGTGCCGCGTTCGGGGTTGTCGCCGCGTCGCCGCCGGTGGCGCGACTGCTGAACATCATCGGCATCGCCGACATGTTGGGACTGCCGCCGGTTCGCAGCGTCAGGTTGGTGGCGTCCTAAAGGCTGAACCCGGGTCACGCCGTTCCGAGTGGTTGGGTGTCATGAGTCGCGGCCCGGCAGCGAGCCGGTGCTGGCGACCTCCTCGGCCACGTCACGCAACTTGCGGTTGCGGTCGTTCGAGGCATGGCGCAGCTCGGTGAACGCCGCTTCAGCGGTGATGCGCTGTTGAGCCATGAGGACACCCTTGGCCTGGCCGATGACGTCGCGGCTCTGGAGGGCCTCTTCCATCTGGGCCACCAGCTCCTGGGTCTGCAGTAGCGCCAGCGCGGTCTTGATGACGATGGCGGCCTGCTCGGCGAATGTCGCAGCCTGCTCCTCGGCATCGACGAAGGCCGCCGGCGTGCGACCGTAGAGGTTCAACGCGCCGATGCCCTGCCCATCGATGATCAGGGGCATCGACAGGGAGCTCTGCACACCGTGGCTCGCCGCGCCCTCGGCGAAGTGCGGCCAGCGTGGATCATCGGCGATTCGGTCCATGCGCACCACTTCGCGCACCCGGAAAGCGTGCAGGCAGGGGCCGTCGCCCGCCTCGTACTGCGAGTCGTCGAGCTCCGACGCTTCCTTGCCCCGGTAGGCGACGGTGACCGGTTCACCATCCTGGAGCACCGTGACGCCGGCCAGGTCGGCTCCCGGAACAGTTCCGACCGCCACGCGGGCTATCCGGTCCAAGGACTCGGGCAACGGCTCACTTTCCGCCAGTGAGCGATGCAAGGCAATGATGCCCTCTAGGAGAGGGTCGTTGACGGCCACGACGGGCCTCCGATCAGCACTAGCCGATTCGGAGCCCGTTCCATGAGGGCGAGTCGACGGAAGGCACCCTACTCCCGTTCCGCGGCGCTCGCACGATCCGTGAGCGAGCCGCTACTCGGCGACACGGTCGAGTCACTCGGGCCGACCTAGCGATTCGCCCGTTGCCCCCGGCGAACCGAAATTCGACCACCGTGATCAGGCTGGAGATGCAGGGGCTCCGGCGAGCTGACGGGTCCAGCAGGCGAACTCGAGGAGGATGCCGTCGGGATCTTGGAAGTAGATCGAGCGGATGTAGACGCCGTCGTGCATCTCCTTGCTGATGCCCCACTCGCTGTCGTCGTGGTTGGCGACATCGGTGCAGTCGACGCCGGCGGCCCGAAGCCTGTCCCGGTACTCCTCTATCCGCTCCGGCGGCACCTTGAACGCCACGTGGTTCATCGAGCCGATGGCGCTGGTCAGCTCGCCCTGGTCGGGCCGGCCGGATGGCGCGGAGATGCCAGGTGCCGGTTCAGGTGCGTCGGGAAACCAGAAGAAGGCCACGCAGTCGCCGCCCCCGCAGTCGAAGAAGAAGTGGGTGCCCATGCCCTCCGGCAACTCGATGCTCTTCACCAGCGGCATGCCAAGGACGTTGCTGTAGAAGTCGACGGTGCGGTCCATGTCGCGGCACACCAGTGCCAGGTGGTTGACGCCCCGCAGCTCGAAGCTGCCGTTGGTGGCGGAGGTGAGGTTGGTGGTCACTGGTGTTCTCCCTTGGTGGCAGCCACGGTGAATCGGGCGACTTGCGCCGAATCGAGGTACTCATCTATCCGGGTGATGCGACCGCCGTCGATGGTGGCCACCATGCAGGCCGGGATGGCCACGGCGACACCGTTCGGACCGGTGGCCCGCAGCACATGTTGCTGGACGAAGCCGCTTGGGGTCGGCACGCAGCTGATGTCTTCGTAGCGGAGGTCGGCGAGGTTCTCGACGACCCAACGGAGCGTGCGCAAGTTCTCGTCGCGGGTCTGGGCGATGCCGTCGGTGTTGTGCCAGATGCGAACGTCCCCGGCGTACAGGTCCCGAACGGTGTCGATGTCGCCGGCCTCGATGGCGTGGAACAGTCGCTGGGCCACCTCGACCGCCGAGGCCGGCTCAGGCATGGTGCGCTTCGGTCCAGCCGGCGATCAGATCGGCCACGTCATCGCGTCCACCGTCTTCGAAGTAGTGCTCACCGGGGAGCCAATCGAGGTGCTTGTCCGTGGCGGCCAGCGATTCGTGGATGGCGCGGGCGTCTGAAGGGAACACGCCTCGGTCGGCCGTCGACTGCACCACGAGGCTGGGAACGGCTATCCGTTGAAGGTGGGCCGCTCCCCGGCATTGTGAGTCCTCGAGGCTCCACATGGACAGCCACGTGCGCAGAGTATTCGTTGATCCGATGCCGAACGGGCTGTAGTTGGCGCGTCTCGGGTCGCCCAGATAGCAGCCAGGGGCCCGGGTGGAAGGGTCGATGCTCAGGTCGACGAAACGCAGATCGGCCCACGACCGGCTGACCGTGAAGAGCCGGTCGTGGATGCCGAGCCCCTGAAGCCGGGCGAGCTCCTCGCGCGCCCAACCGGTGATCCGCTGGTTCCGATCCTGCTGACCTTTCCGGTATCGAGCCACGAACTCGGACTCATAAGGGGGAGTGCGAGTTGCGCCGAACATGTCGAGGTCAGGATCCGCGGTGATGGGATCAGTCTCCTCTACTACGGAGGGGTCGAGCCATGCGGTTAGGACTTCGGGTCGTCCGGGATGCGCGTTGAGCGAGACGTAGAGGTCTGCGGCCGGCAGATCAAGAGCGGCGTCGGGCAGGTTCATCCCGAGCGCTGCTTCGATGCTGGGGTCGGTGGCCTGGGACTGATAGGCCGCCATCAACGAACCGCCGCCGGAGTTGCCGAGCAACACCACGGTGTCGACACCGGCCTGCTCGCGCAGCCACCGGACGCCCACGCCGATGTCGACGAGGGCATGTTCGAGCAGGAAGTACGCCTCGTTGCCGCGGTAACGGGTGTTCCAGCCAAGGAACCCGAAGCCGCGAGCGGCGAGATGCTCAGCGAGGTAGTGCTCGGCGAAGTCGACGTTGTAGTGGGTGGCGATGAACGCCACCGAGGGTCTCGACCCTTCCCGACGGTGGTAGAGACCCTGGCATGGTCGACTGCCGTGCCCGGCTCGTGGCATCGTCGGCGATTCGAGCGACACCCACTGGCGTTCGACCCCACTCACGGTCCATTGTCTCCTCGGCCTTCCCGGCGGGTGTTCCTAACAGGGGCTGGTCTGCACCGCAACGCTCCTCTGGCGCGTTGTCACGTGTTGCTCGACCGCGGGCCGCCGACGTGCCAGCATGGGCGTCGGGGTCCCTCGGCAGAGAGCGTCGGCGTGTCGGCATCCGCACTTGTGTCTTTGAAGCAGGTGAACAAGTGGTTCGGCGACCTGCACGTGTTGCAGGACATCGACTTGGACGTGGACACCGGTGAAGTGGTGGTGATCATCGGTCCGTCCGGATCGGGCAAGTCCACCCTCTGTCGGTGCATCAACCGCTTGGAGCCGATTCAGAAGGGTTCGATCTCCGTGGACGGTAAGCCTCTCCCCGAGGAGGGAAAGGCCCTGGCCCGTCTCCGGGCCGACGTCAGCATGGTGTTCCAGTCGTTCAACTTGTTCGCCCACAAGTCGGTCCTCGACAACGTCACGCTCGGGCCGATCAAGGTGCGCAAGCTGTCCAAGGCGAGCGCCGAGGAGCAAGGCCGGGTGCTCCTCGAGCGGGTGGGTATCGCCAACCAGGCCGACAAGTACCCGGCCGAGCTGTCCGGTGGCCAGCAGCAACGGGCGGCCATCGCCCGCGCGCTGGCCATGGAACCCAAAGTGATGCTGTTCGACGAACCGACCTCCGCTCTTGATCCGGAGATGATCAAAGAAGTGCTCGACGTGATGGTGGATCTTGCCGGCTCCGGTACGACGATGATCGTGGTGAGCCATGAGATGGGCTTCGCCCGGTCGGCGGCCCGCCGCGTGGCGTTCATGGACGGTGGCCGCATCGTCGAGGTGGCGCCGCCCGAGCAGTTCTTCTCTGCCCCCGAGACCGAGCGGGCTCGCGACTTCCTGTCGAAGATCCTCGCCCACTGACCCGAAAGGCACACCCATGAGCAATCGAAGCAGCCGACGCGGAATGTTCCTTGTAGCGGTCTTCAGCGTGTTCGCTCTCTTGATCGCGGCATGTGGCGACAAGAAGGAAAAGACCACGGCACCCTCGAAAGCGCCGAAGTTCGCCGCCGGCACGACGATGGCCAAGATCCAAAAGCGGGGGAAGTTGATCGTTGGCATCAAGTTCGATCAGCCGTTGTTCGGTCTCCGCAGTGCAACGTCGGGCGACTTCGAGGGCTTCGATGTCGAGATGGCCAAGCTCATCGCCCAAGGCATATTCGGAAAGGACGGTGCCGACAAGATCACCTTCAAGGAGACACCTTCGAAGATCCGGGAGGATTCCATCACCGGAGGCGACGTCGACATCGTGATCGCCACCTACACCATCAACGACGAACGGAAGAAGGTCGTGGACTTTGCCGGGCCGTACTTCCAGGCTGGTCAACGGGTCATGGTCAAGGCCGACGACAACGACATCAAGAGCGTGAAGGACCTCAACGGCAAGAAGGTGTGCTCGGTCACCGGTTCGACCTCGATCGACAACATCAAGACAGAGGCGCCGAAGGCCGACATCTCGAACCCGTTCGACACCTACTCCAAGTGTGGCGAGGAGCTGAAGAACGGCCGGGTCGATGCCGTCACGACCGATGACTCGATCCTCTACGGCCTCGTCTCGCAGAACAAGGGTGACCTCAAGGTCGTAGGTGACGCGTTCACCGAGGAGCCCTACGGGATCGGGCTCAAGAAGGGCGACGACGCCTTCCGGAAGTTCCTCAACGACCGCATCGCGCAGGTCGAGAAGAGCGGCGAGTGGAAGAAGGCGTACGAGGACACGGTGGGCAAGGTGCGCAAAGAGACCCCGAAGCCACCCGAGGTCAACCGGTACTGAGCCCGGTTCGCTGGACCCGACGATGACCGGCTGACATGCACGTCATCCTCGACAACCTCGACACGTTCACGAAGGCCCTCGGGGTCACCGTGGCCTTGACGCTCCTGTCATTCGCCGGCGCGTTCCTGGTGGGCGCAGCGCTGGCCGCGGCCCGGGTCTCGCCCGTCCCGCCGTTGCGCCAAGCCGCCGCGGTGCTCACCGAGCTGTTTCGAAACATCCCGCTCGTCGTCTTGTTGTTCCTCCTGTACTTCGGCATCCCGAAGATCGACATTCGCTTTTCGCCGTTCATCACCGCGGTCATCGGGATGTCGCTCTACACCGGGGCGTACATGGGTGAGACCATCCGGTCAGGCATCAACTCCGTGGCCGTGGGCCAGGCCGAAGCGGCGCGGTCACTGGGGCTCGGGTTCGGGCAAGTGTTGGGCATCGTCGTGTTGCCCCAGGCGCTGCGCACCGTGGTGCAACCGATAGGGAACCTGTTCAGCGCCCATGCCAAGAACACCGCCATCGCCGCCAGCATCTCGGTGAAGGACCTGACCTATCAGGCCAACCGGCTCGGGCAGGAGAACGCCGACGCCATAGCCACGCTGTTGGCGGTGGGCATGGTCTACGTCGTGGTCCTGCTGGGTGCCGGCTATGGCTTCGCCGTGCTCGAGCGCCGAACGGCCATCCGGCGATGAGCGCGCTGGTGCACCAATGACCCGGCTGGAACCGTGACGGCGCCGGTTCTGGCCGACGCGCTCGGCCCGAGAGGCCGGCGTCGGGTAGCGATCGCCACCATGGTGTCGGCGGTGGTGCTGGTGGCCGTGGCCGCCGTGGTGGTGGCGCGACTGGGTGCCAAGCATCAGTTCAGGAGCGACCTCTGGAAACCTTTCACCACGTTCAGCGTCCTGAAGTTCCTGTTTCTCGGCCTGGTGAACACCTTGAAGGTGGCTGCGGTGGCCATGGCGCTGGCCTTGGTGCTCGGTGGGGCGTTGGCGGTCGGTCGATTGTCCCTGTTACGGCCGGTGCGCTGGCTGTGCACTGGGCTGATCGAGCTGCTTCGCGCCTATCCGCTCCTGCTCTTGATCTTCTTCATGCCGAAGCTCCTCAAGCTGGCCGGTGTGGAGCTCTCGCCGTTCTGGCCCTTGGCCATCGCCCTCATGCTCTACAACGGATCGATCCTGGCCGAGATCTTCCGGGCCGGTGTGCTGTCTCTCGACCGCGGGCAGCGAGAAGCTGCCGAGTCGATCGGGTTGGGCTACTGGCAGAGCATGGCGTTCGTCCTGGCCCCCCAGGCGGTGCGGCGCATGGCTCCCGCCATCGTCAGCCAGCTGATCACCCTGCTGAAGGACACGGCGCTGGGAGCGCTGATCTTCTACGACGAGCTGCTCCGTCGGGCCGACGGGGCCGGGAACGAGTTCGGCAACAACCTGCAGATGTACCTGGTGGTCGCCGCGGTGTACGTCGCCATCAACTTCGCCCTGAGCCGACTCGCCCGCCGCCTCGAGGTTCGCCAGCGTCGTCGGTACGGCGCAGACGCCATCGTCGTCGCCGGCGTGGAAGAGCTGGCGGGAGCTTGAGCCAGCGCAGGCAGCACGCCGGTTGTCACCTAGGTCTACGCGAGGATCGGCACCAATGGGAGCCGGTCACTGTGGCTGCGGCGGGTCGCGAGCCTCCCGGCTGCCGCGAGCGCTGAGGAACGTGATGGGCGGGATGAGGAGCCGGTAGACGGGCCGCAACAACCGAGCTGGGAGGTGGGGATGACGCTCCTCCTCCCAGACCCTCGCTCGCGGATGGCGCATCACCAACGGCCCACGCAACCCCACCCGGGCGATCGCGGACGCGGCGCCCAAGTTCTCTGTCGGCTCGGCGGTGTGGAGCTCGATGTGGCAGAGGTGCTTGGTACTGACGTAGCCGTACTGGTTGGGGCTGACCAGTCGGACGGGCGCGCCATGGTCGCTGTCGAGCGGGCGGCCTCCGAGGCGCTCGGCGATGAGCACGTCCTCGGATAGGGCGTCCTCGATCGACACGACCGACTGGAAGCCGTCGAGACCGCCAAAGACGACGTGAGTGATCGACGTGTCCGGTTCAACGGAGGGCTTGATGATCATGCGATAGAAGGTCTCGAACCCGACGCCCTCCCACTCCAGGTTGGTGGCGGACCATCCAGCCACGCAGTGAAAGTCGGCGGTGAGCTCTCGGCGGGGGAGGGTCGCAAGCTCGGCCAGTGACAGGGCGAAGGGCTCGCTCACCGCGCCGCTGATCTCGATCACAGGATCGACGGGTACAGCGGGAGCGGGCCGGTGGAGGTGAGTACCGAAGCGCGGGAACCCATCGACAGGGCGTTGTCCGGGGGGAAGCCTCACGTCTCTAGTGGTTCGTCGTTAAAATAGCTGGGGTGGCTAGGTTGGCAGGATGCCGGTCATGGTCGCGGAACCGTTGTCGATGTCTGCCGAGCAGCGGCACGCCTTGGGGGTGATGGCCCGGTCTCCTTCGC
>JAABUN010001858.1_pt1 | contig 42179 bp, 33 predicted proteins | sample 5559311 | NCBI WGS metagenome assembly JAABUN01 (sample SAMN10711877, study PRJNA513370) | rock metagenome | isolation source: Antarctica rocks | place: Antarctica: Victoria Land, Siegfried Peak sud
CCTCACCGCGGACCATCGCCTGCAACTCATAGAGCCGGGTAAGTGCCTCGATCGGGGTCATGCCGTCGATGTCCAGCGTCCGGAGCGCATCGAGGACGGGGCTGGGGGCATCGAACATCGTAAGCTGGAAGGTGCCGTCCGTCGGTTCGGCACCGCCAGGCAGCGGGAGGCGCATCGCGGCCCGGCGACTGTTCCGGCCGTCGGCCGTCTCGGCCGGTTGATCCGATTCGCCGGGTGCAGTTGTGGCGTCGGAGCGATCGCCCGTTTCCAGGGTCCGCAGGATCTCCTCGGCCCGGCGGACGACTGCCCGAGGAATACCAGCCAGTTGCGCCACATGGACGCCGTAGGACCGATCGGCGCCGCCCGGCACGATCTGTCGCAGGAAGACGATCCGGTCGCCATCCTCGAGGACGTCCATCCGGGCCGCGCGAATCCGAGGGAGGAGGCGTTCGAGTTCGGTCAGCTCGTGATAGTGGGTGGCGAACAGCGTCCGGCAGCCAAGCCGGGGGGCGTTGTGGATGTACTCGACGATCGAGCGGGCAATCGCGAGGCCGTCGTAGGTGCTCGTCCCGCGGCCGATCTCGTCCAGCACGACCAGGCTCCGGCTGGTGGCGTGGTTGAGGATGTTGGCCGTCTCGAGCATCTCGACCATGAACGTGCTCTGGCCGGTGGCGATATCGTCCTGCGCACCGATCCGGGTGAAGATCCGGTCGACCAGCCCGATCTCGGCGTCGGCGGCCGGGACGAATGACCCGATCTGGGCGAGCAGGCAGATCAGGGCAACCTGCCGGAGATACGAGCTCTTGCCGGCCATGTTCGGCCCGGTCAGGATGACGATCTGGGCACCGCTGGCTCCGCTCGCGTCCAGCCGGACATCGTTCGGGACGTACTCGCCAGCCGGCAGCACCGTCTCCAGGACCGGGTGCCGTCCCTGACTGACGACGATGTCGCTTCCGTCGGTCAGTCGCGGTCTGGTGTAGCGCCGGCGGACCGCGACCTCGGCCAGTGACGCCAGCACGTCAGCCAGGGCGACGGTTCCCGCGGCGTCAAGCAGACGCTCGATCGATCCAGCGACCTGCGTGACGACCCCTCGGAAGGCGTCGCTCTCCAGTGAGGCGAGGGTCTCCTCGGCGGTCAGGACGACCGTCTCGTATTCCTTCAGTTTGGGTGTGAAATACCGGGTCGCGTTAGCGAGGGTCTGCCGGGCGATGTACTCGTCGGGCAGGACGGACTTTGCTGTCGCGTCAGGAGCGGAACCCTGAGAACTGGCCGTGAAGCTGGCGCGGGTGATCGCCCGGGCCGCGTCCCGCTCGGCGCTGGCGAGAGCCGCCGTTGTGATCTCGATGTAGTAACCGAAGACTTTGTTGTAGCCGACCTTGAGGGTCCGGATTCCGGTCCGCTCCCGTTCGCTCCGCTCCAGATTGGCGATGAAGTCTCTTGCCTCGCGGGACCGATCCCGGTACTCGTCGATCTCCGGGGCGTGGCCGGCCCGAAGGACCTGACCCTTGCCGAGCACCTGGCCCGGTTCGTCGGCCAGCGCTCGCTCCAGCAGGTCGAGGGTGGCCGACGTCTCGGGGAGGCGACCAACGCCGGGAAGGTTCGACAAGTGGGCGCCGACGGCCGCGACCGCTCGGAGTGACGTGCGCAGATTGATGACATCGCGCGGGTTCGCATGACCGGTCACGGTTCGATTGGCGAGCCGCTCGATATCCCCGATCACGCCGAGTGCCTGCCGCAGCTCGGCCCGCAGGATGCCGTCGTCAGCAAGGGCCTGCACGCCGTCCTGCCGGATCGTGAGTTCCGCGCAGTCCAGCAGCGGCTGGCCAACCCACCTGCGGAGCAGGCGTGACCCCATTGGCGTCCGGGTCTGATCCAGGACGGCGATCAGGCTGTGGCGGCGCTCGCCCCGGCTACTCTCGGTCAGCTCGAGGTTCCGCCGCGTCTGGGCGTCCAGCGTCATGTAGGCATCGAGTTGATATGTCCGCAGGTTGGTGATTTGTCGCAGTCCGGCGATCTGGGTGTCCTGCAGGTAATGGAGGAGGCCGCCCGCTGCCCGGATCGCCAGTGGCCGACCGGCGCACCCGAACCCGTCCAGCGAATCGACGGCGAAGTGCTGCTCAAGGGCGCTCCGGGCCCGGTCATCCCGCCAGCGCCAGGCCTCGGTTGGCGAGAGACCACGGCCCCCCGCGAACCGTTCGCCAAGCCAGGCCGCCGGCTCGATCCCCGGCGCCCAGTCCTTCAGCTCCCCGGCCGGCACGATGATCTCCGCCGGCTGGATCCGGAGTAGCTCCCGGCCGATCGCCAGGAGCGCCTCCTCGGGAGAATCGGCCGTGATGTCGGTCGTCGCGAACTCGCCGGTCGTGATATCGGCAATCGCGATTCCGGCCCGGCGTCCTTCGGCGATCACCGCCGCCAGGTAGTTGTTGGTACGCGCATCGAGGAGTGATTCGTCCATGACCGTGCCCGGAGTGACGACCCGGGTGACGCTGCGCTCGACGAGACCCCGCTTCGGAATATCGCCGATCTGCTCACAGACCGCGACCTTGTACCCAGCCTGGATCAGCCGGGCGATGTACCCCTCGGCGGCGTGATGGGGTACCCCTGACATTGGGATCCTTAGTCCCTTGCCCATCTCTCGCGACGTCAAGACCACATCCAGCGTGCGGGACAGAACTTCGGCGTCGCCATCGAACGTCTCATAGAAGTCGCCCAGCCGGAACATCACGATCGCGTCCGGATACCGGCGTTTGACGGCGAGGTACTGCTTGCGGAGCGGCACGGCGTTGAGTTCGTCCCGATCGGGCGCGAGCCCGGGACGAAGCGGGATATCCTCGGCGTCGCGATCCTCGTCATCTTCGTCAACCGGACTCGCGGGTGGCTGGGCTGCCGACATGGTTCTGGGCGCGTCGATCGCTGACTCCTCAGAGGAAGGACCGTGAGGGTTGGAGAGGTCTTGGCGGAGTGACGGCTCATTCCGCGGCACGTCGATGGCCAGGGTTGTCGACTGCGGCTCATCTGCCGTACTGGAAGTGTCCACGTCGTCCGGAGCGGATCGGGGCACGCGGAGGGAACGGACGGAGCGCGATCGGGGCATGGTCTGTCCAACTCTCGACGGTGGGCGTCGCAGCCTTCAATAGATGGGCCGGCGTCTCGGGGCTCGGCGGAAACGGGATGAGATGAGCATCGTTGGCTGGCGATCAAACGTCAAGCAAGGGGCGTCCCGGAAAGTGACGGCCCTGGGGTGCCGCTGGCCTCGTGATAGCCGGCGGGCGTATCTCATTCGCTGTCGCCTGCTCATGCGAACAAAATTGGCAATCTCGTCAAAGTGCATCTTCAATCAGAAGGACATCGACCCAGCGCACGTTCCTTCCGGAGTCGTCGAGACGGCCCGACGGACCGAGATCGTTGATCGACAAGCATTGAGGTTCCAAGAAGAGGAGTGCGAACTTTCAAGAACGGACGGCCACGACCCTATTGGGTGGGACCGCGTTCATTGCTGTTCCTGCTGTGCTCGGGCCGTTCGTTCCCGGAGGGCGGCGACGTTGACCCGGTTCTGGCACTTCACACCACAGTAGCGACGGCGGCCATTTTTCGAGGTGTCGACGAAGACATCCTCGCAGCGGTCTGCGTCACAGATCCGGAATCGCGCGACACCCCAGCGCTCGAGAGCCTCGGCAAGGCCCAGTCCGACGACTACGCGAACCCGTTCCAGCAGGTCAGCGTCCGGGCGCGGGCCAAAACCGACGGCGACCTCTCCGACCGACGGCTCATCGACGATCAACCGTGGAGCCACGACCAGTCCCGCGAGCAAATCCCTCAGCAATGTGGCGGCTTCACTTGCCGATTCGCTTGCGAAGATCCGTCGCAGTTCTGACCGAAGTTGCCTCACCCCGGTCAATTCCTGCTCCTCGATCAATGGAGGCGACTCCCAACCATGGTCGTGCAGGAACTCCTCAAGAGCCTGAGTGGAGTTGAGCCTCTCCGGATCGGGGAACCAGATATCCCAGGTGTTCGCGAGCGAGATCGCCATCGCAAACCCCGGGTCGTCTCCCGCGTCATGTGAATAATGCATTTGACGCATGACTCCCAGCCTCCTAGAATGGTCACTGCTGTGATCAGTATAGCCAGTGATGTCGGGGCCGGGAAGGGGTGCGGGTTCATGCGTGCAATGTCAAGCTGGGCAGTGGTGCAATCGGTACTGGGGAAGAGGTCCTCGGCGTGGCCACCGTTGGAGAGGTCCAGGGTCGCCGACGAGGAGGGAAAACTGTTCTCGCGGCTTTGGCTCGCAACCGGGGCCGCCAATCTTGGCGATGGGATTGCTCGTCTTGCGTTGCCGCTGCTGGTCCTTGGGCAGGGTGGTAGCGCGACCTCGGTCGCGGCGGTGGCACTCGCTGGACGGGCGCCATGGTTGATTGGGTCGCTTCCCGCTGGCCTGATCGTCGACCGGCTGGATCGACGGCGCCTGGCGATTGGTGCGAACTTGAGCCGCGTTGTATTGCTGGGGGCAGTGGCGCTGTTTGCCTCCGCCGGTTCGGTCACGGTGCCGCTCGTCCTGGCCGTTACCTTCCTCATCGGACTGGCCGAGGTGCTTGCGGACAGCGCCACGCAGGCGATGATTCCGACGGTCGTGCCACAAGGGGATCTCACCGTCGCCAACCAGCGGCTGATCGGGACCGAGACCGTCGCCAACGAGTTCAGTGGACCCGCACTTGGCGGAGTGGTCTCGGTGATTGGTGGAGCCGTCGCCTTCGGGAGTAGTGCCGGGCTGTTCCTGATCGCGGCTGGTGTCCTGCTCTCGATGCGCGGTCGATTCGTCGCAAACCCAACCCACAGTCGTTCTGTGGCGAACGCTAATCTTCCGCGTCGGGCCGAAGGGCGCTGGGTCGGCGATGTGTTCGAAGGATGGCGCTTCATTCGGGCGACGCCGGTCCTGCGGGGGCTGGTGTTGTCCGTCCTCGGGATGAGTCTTGCCTGGTCGGCGCACCAGGCAGTGCTCGTGGTCTATCTCGTCGCGCCCGGACCAGATGGTCTCTCCCCAGGCACTTTCGGGTTCGTGCTGGGCGGGATCGGTATTGGCGGGCTGCTCGGCACGTTGTTGGTCGGTCGGATTGTCCGCCTGATCGGTGAGACATGGACGATCGCGCTCGACCTGGTTGGCTGCGTCGGGATGGTCGCCGTGCCACTCCTGACCGCCAACCCGTGGTGGGTGGCGGCCGCGACGGTGGGAGCGGGTTTCGGCAGCGGGATGTGGAGTGTGCTCGTCTCAGCGATGCGGCAGCGGCTGACACCGCCGGACCTGATCGGCCGGGTCTCCTCGACGTACCGGCTCTTCTCGATGGGCTCAATGACCCTCGGAGCTGGCGGGGCGGTCGCGATCGTCGCAATGGGAGATGTCAGGATCGTCTTTGGCGTGTTCACAGTCGTCGCTCTGCTGGCGTGCGTGCCCTATCTGGTCTGGGTCCGACCAGCGATGCGAAATATGTCGCCGTCGTCGTCCGACTGATGACGTTGCCCCCAGGATCGGGGATACTCCATGCTTACCCCGGTAGCCGCGGCAGTTCGACGTGGCAGTTCGACGCCAACGACAAGGAGTCACTGATGGCCATCTTCGCCGCATGGGTCACGTTCGCGAATCATGAAGAGCGCCTGCGGATCCGGCCGAAGCACCGCGAGTATCTCGATCAGCTGCTCACGGACGGAAAGCTGGTCGAGTCCGGGCCATTCACCGACGAGACGGGTGCCCTGCTGATCTACGAGGCCGAGAGTGAGGCCGCCGTCCGGCGGATCATGGATGCCGATCCGTACAACTCGGTCGGCGCTTTTGGCAAGATCGAGATTCGGGAGTGGCGTCGACTCTACGCAACCGCGACCCCTGAGCTTCGCCCGGCCCCGATCGGCTAACCGGGATCATCCTCAGGGTTGGGCGAGCAGGGAGAGGAGCGGGCGTCGGTGACTGATGATCAGCTCGGTGAAAGAAGCCCCGACATCACGACCAAAACCAGCTCACGCTCGGTTTCCAACACGGTCGACCGGCTCATTGCCACGGTCGCGGCCAGGGGGATGACGCTGTTCGCCGTGATCGATCACAGCGGTGATGCGGCAGCGGTCGGGCTCCGGCTACGGGAGACTCGGCTCGTGATCTTCGGCAACCCGGTCGGTGGTACGCCGGTGATGGTCGCCTCTCCGCTCGCGGCGCTCGATCTCCCGCTTCGGGTTCTCATCTGGGACGATCATGGGCAGACCACCGTGAGTTCTACCAGCCCCGAAGCGTTCGCTGTCCGTTACGGACTGACCAGTGATCTCGTGGCGAACCTGCGAGCCATCGACTCGGTTACGGACGCCGTCGTCGCTCCCTGACGATCACGCTCATGACGCGTCGGGGTGTCGCTATGTTGGCGACACCCCGACCAGATCCGAGAACGCAAAACGCCCCCGACGCAACTCACGTCAGGGGCGTTTCAATGGCGGTCATTGGTCCTGGAAGTCGTCTACAGTTCCTGGTGGTAGGCGAAGAGCCGCTCGCCATCCAGCCGACGCAGCTTCTGCAGTGCCTCGTTTTCGATCTGCCGAACGCGCTCCCGGCTGATCTGCAACTGCTCGCCAACCTCAGCCAGCGTGTGCTGGTGACCGGCGCCGAGCCCGAAACGAAGTTGAAGAACCAGCTTCTCGCGAGCGGTCAGCGTGTCGAGCGCGGCGTTGATGTCGCGCTTGAGCATCGATTCGCTGGCGGCTTCGTAAGGCGTCTCGCTCAACTCATCGGCGATCAGATCACCGAGGCTCGTGTCGTCCTCGTTGCCGATCGGCGTCTCCAAGGAGATGGTCCGCTGGGCAGCCTGGACGATCTGGTGAATCTTCTCGGGCGGAACTTCCATTGCCTCGGCGACTTCCTCAGCCGTCGGCTGGCGTCCGAGATTCTGAGCAAGCCGATTGAGGGTCTTCCGATAACGGGAGATCGAGTCACCCATGTGGACCGGCAAGCGGATGGTCCGACTCTGGTCGGCGATCGCGCGGGTGATCGCCTGACGGATCCACCAGGTCGCGTAGGTACTGAAGCGGAATCCCTTGCGCCAGTCGTACTTCTGCACGGCTCGCATGAGACCGATGTTCCCTTCCTGGATCAGATCCAGCAGGGTCAGACCACGGTTGACGTATCGCTTGGCGATGGAGACGACGAGCCGCAGGTTCGCCCGGACGAACTGCTGCACAGCTTCCTGATCGGAGTCCTCGACCCGCTTGGCGAGCGAGATCTCCTGGTCGTGGGTCAACAGCGGAGTCTCGGCGATTTCGCGAAGGTAGAGCCGGACCGGATCGTTGATGAAGTTGGGGTCGAGCCGCTGAAGGACATCGAGATCGCGCTCGATATCGACACTGGCAGCCTTCTCGACCTTCTTCTCGACGGCCACCTCGGTCTGGATCTCAGCGGGAAGCTCGATCTGACTGTCGTCGCGCTGAATCTGGGTCTCGACGACCTGGTCCAGTTCAGCTGTGGGTTCGTAGGGCTTCAACGAATCCTTTGGCTCCAATGCATCGGTCATGGACTACTCCTTGAGTTCAAGCGGATCAGGTCTGATGTACGTGGGGGGCTGACGACACAGCAGGGTGCAGTGAGTCTGGGGATGCCGGTGTCAGCGTGAGCATGCGAGAGAGGTGAGACTGAGGGAGCCAACGTCTGGTACGACGGACTGGGGCAATCGGCGGAAGTCTCGAAGCCACCGATTGGCGTTTCCGGAACGCCCCTCATCAGTATTAACGGAGCAAGACGCGGATGGGATGCCACCGATTCGGATATTGGTCACGAACTGGGACAAAAGTGGGGTAGACCGGCAATGAACCTGGCAACCCGGGAACCGCATAACCATGGTGAGACGGACGCAGCACAGCGACGGCGGGTAATCCCGCCGCCGCTCGTGGTGGTCAGGTGGGAGGATCAGGATCAGGATCAGCCGCAGCCACATCCCTGGGTGGTCGTCGCGTTCTCGCCGGTATCGAATGAGTGGCCACAGGAGCAGGAAGCAACTGCGTTCGGGTTGCGGACCGTAAATCCGCCGCCCATCAGGGAGTTGATGTAGTCGATCTCGGAGCCCTCGAGATAGGAGGCACTGAAATTGTCCACCAGGATGCGCACGCCGTTGGACTCGATGATCTCATCGCCTTCCTCGACCTGTTCCTCGACCGTCATGCCGTACTGGAGGCCTGAGCAGCCACCCGGCGCGACGAAGACCCGAAGTCCGAACTCCGGGGTGCCCTGCTCATCGAGAAAGCGCCGAAGCTGATCAGCGGCGTCGTTGGTGATCGACATCATGGTGGAGGTTTCCTTCAAAAGCACTGGCATCCGGGGGGACCGACTACCAGACACACCGAGATAGTGGACGGAGAAACAGGGTACCGCGATACTTACCAAAGTATAGCGGTCACGAAACCGATTGTCAACAGACGATGGCAACGTCGCGGTCGGCCAGTGCCCCGAGTTCCGTCAGAAGCGGCGATCGTGCCAGAACGGGCGGTCAGTTTTTGCTCGGGACGGGAAATACGATGTTATCAGACCTGACAATCAATGTTGGGGCTCGCAGCCAGCTGTAGACACGATTAACCGAATACGAGCGAAACCGACCCTGCTGACACGCGTTACAGAAGATGTGATCAATGCGATGGCCAGCGGTATCGCACGGGGCGGGATGGGATAGGTGCCCACGTCGCAGCCCAGAACTGAGAATCTCGGTTAGGGAGCGGTTGATGGGTTGTGGGTTCGGATGAGAGCTGAGTGGTTGGGATAATGAATCGGTTGTGGTGAACGGTCGGAGCTACAGGGTACTGGGAGGGACGTTTTCGGTGCACTAGGTTCAGGAGATGTTGATCCTCGGGGAGCAGGTGGAGGGGTGATCCTCGCGGACCTGCTCCCCTTTCGCTTTTCTGGCCAGTCTTGCTGGAGAATTTCAGGAATGGAGCAAGGACGTGCCGACATCCGATCGATGACCGATATGGTTCATCAATGGTCGACTGGTAAACCTCAAGGGGGCGAATGCCACGGCTGCTGGGGTGATCTTGGCGAACCGACCCGACCAGCCAAAACCGTGGTAGGTCAGGTGATTCCAATGGGACAGGCACGAAATAGTCGAATGCCAAAGCAGGAATCGGATAGCTGGGGTGTCGCGATTCACTGGCAGTCGAGACGGACGAGAGGAAGCGGCGTCGTCCAACGTGGCGCTTCCTTCGCTCAACTTCGGAATTAGGCCTAGAACTAGATCAGGGCGAGGACGCGAGCTGGACCGCCGGAGCCGCCTGGAAACTTTGGGGCTCCGACGACGATCGTCGAGCCCGCCGCCGGGACATCACCAAGCCCGGCCAGGTTCTCGACGCCGTAGCGTCCAGCGCCGAGGAGGATGCGATGAGACTCGAAGGTGGGTGACGTCGTGTTGTCCATGCTGATCGTATCGACACCGATTCCGACGATGTCGCGCTCATCGATGAGGAAGGCCGCCGCTTCTGGGGACCAGGCCGGGAAGTGCAGGAGTCCGTCGACACCGATATTGAGGAACGCGTCCGGGTCTGTCGCTCGTTCGTCCCAGCCCGATCGCATCGCGACGAACGATCCGGCCACCAACTCGCCATGCTCGTCTTCCCACGACAGGAGATCGTCAATCGTCACGGTCGCGTCGTCATCACCCATCGCTCGCTGCGAGATGTCAACCACGGCCAGTGGCGCGACCAGCCGACCGGGCGGGATCGCGCCCACATCATCGCCGTCCTGGATGAAGTGCGCCGGAGCGTCAACGTGGGTTCCGACGTGTTCCTCCATCGTCACCTGTCGCGACAGCGACCCGATCCCATCGATTGTGCTCGTGACGACTGCCGAGAAGGGGGCGTAACCGGGATAGACAGGAAAATCGGCTGAGAGCGGATGGGTCAGGTCGATGACCCCACCGCTCGACGCCTGCCTGGCGTCTGCTCGGAGACGCGTTGCCGAAGATGCCGCCGCCAGACTGATGGCACCACCGATCGCCGCCCGACGACCCAGGCGTCGCCTCATGGCTGGGCGGCCCGCTCCCGCGACATACCGCATGATCTCGTGATTGCACATTGGCCACTCCATAAGTCTGCTCACCGTCCCCCAGGAGGGACACTCGCTGCGAGCGTCTGCCGCATGGTCTGCGCCGTGCGACCCGAGTACCAGAAGGCTGCCTGCGCCACGATGGCTCGACGAGGCAATCTGATTCAAAGAGGAGCAAATCGAATGCGTGTTGTCGTAACGGGAGGAAGTGGCCAGGCTGGCCGCGAAGTGATTCGGAGCCTGGCCGGTGCCGGCCATGAGGTCATCAACTTCGACCTGATTCCCCCCATGGCCGAGCTCAAGCTGCCGGGAACGTTCTGCCGTGTCCAGTTGACCGAAATTGGTGAGGTGTACGACGCGCTCTTCCAGTTCCGGCCCGACGCGGTCTGCCACCTCGCCGCGAACCCGTCCCCGCAGGGGCAGGCCAGGAGTGATGTCTTCAGCAACAACACGCTGTCCGCCTACGCGTTGATGCAGGCGGCGGGCGATCTGGGTGTCAAGCGGATCGTCTATGCATCCAGCGAGACGGTGACCGGGATCGTCCATGGCCGCCGGCCGGACCAGATCCCGTTTGACGAGTCCCTCCGGCTGGATGCTCCAAACGCCTACGCTCTGAGTAAGTACCTGAGCGAAGTGATAGCCGACTCGCTGGTGCAGAGTTACCCGGAGACGACGTTCGTCGGGCTGCGACTCTCCAACGTGATGCCGAACGACGAGAATGGGCGCGAGATGCTCGCCGAGCGGCGCAGCAACCCGGCCCGTGGAGCTTTCAATCTCTGGAGCTATGTCGATGCCCGTGATGTCGGCTCGGCATTCCTCGCCGCCCTCGATGGCGATACGGTGGGCAACGAGGTATTCCTCGTCGCGGCAGCCGACACGGTGATCGACACCCCGCTGGCCGAGCTCCTCGCCACGCACTTCCCTGGCGAAGGGCTGGAGGCCCGGATCGTGGCAGGACATGGGCCGACGACATCCGCGTTCGATTGCGGCAAGATGGAACGGATCTTTGGCTGGACTCCGCAATTCACCTGGCGCGACGGGCAGGTCTGACCGGCCAGAGCATTGATTGACCGATCGGCTCCTCGCGTACTTCGCGCTTAACAGAACGGGGGAAGTGGATGACGGTCGTCTCCGAGGCGCAGAACGCGGTACAGGCAGTCCTGGATGAGTACGTCTCGACGGGCGGTGAGATGGGGTTGCAGGCCGCGGCCTATCTCGACGGCCGGCAGGTGGTCGATGCCTGGGCTGGCGTTGCCGATCTCGAGACCGGCCGCCCTTACGATGGCGATACGCTGACGACGGTCTTTTCGGTGACGAAGGGTGTCGCCTCAACGGCCGTTCACCTGCTCGCCGAGCGGGGTCAGATCAGGTACGACGAGGTGGTCGCGAACTACTGGCCGGAGTTCGGGGTCAACGGCAAGGAGATGGTGACGGTCGGCCAGGCGCTGTCCCATCAGGCCGGTATCCCGCAGGTTCCAGCCGGGATCGGCCCCACTGACCTGATGGACTGGGACCGCGTCGTCAAGGCGGTCGCGCTCGAAATCCCGCTCTGGGTTCCGGGGACGGCGCCGGGCTATCACTCGATCACGCACGGTTGGATCGTCGGAGGGCTCGTCGAGGCGGTCGATGGCCGGCGAATCGACCGCTTCGTTCGGGAGGAGTTGCTCGCGCCGATCGGGATGGCCGATCACTTTTATCTCGGGCTCCCGGAGTCCGAGGATGGTCGATTGGCGCCGCTGACCATGGATGACGTTCTGCGCGCCGACGCGTCGCCGGTTCCGGAGTCGTACGCCCGGCTCGCGGTCCCACCGGCTTTCTACCCACTGGGCGACAGCGCCAACCTGACCGAGGTCCGACGCGCTGTCGTGCCGGGGTACGGCGGCATCGCCACGGCGAGGGCGCTCGCCAGGTTGTACGCGGTGATGATCAGCGGGGTCGACGGCGTTCGGTTGTTCCCGGATGAGCGGGTCCGGGCGATGTCGGCCCTGCAGACCGATGCCTGGGATCTGGTACTCGACGCCGCCGACCCGAAAGGGATCGGGTACTTCCTCGGCCGGCCTGACAGCCCAATGGGCACCCGTATCTCCACGTTCGGCCACCCCGGTTACGGGGGTTCGATCGCGTTCGCCGATCCGGACTACGGGTTTGCCTTCGCGCTCGTCAAGAACCGCCTCCGGGGCGATTCCCCCGATAGTCGCTCGGTCGCGATGGATGCAGCCCGCGCCGTCCGGCTCTCCCTTGATATTCCGGAAGACTGATCTGAATTTTAGGCGAATCGCCAGAGATCCTGGGCCCGGCGCATGGACGACTCCTCGTCCAGCCACTCCCTGCCGCGGAGGAAAGGGGAGTCTGGGACCTTCCTGGAGCACGAGAACAGCGTGGTCTTTATCCCACCTCTGTCATTCGGCATTGGCAACTGACGTTGGGGCGGCCGGTCTCCCAAACCAGAAGAGATCAGGCGCCACGGTCAAGGCGCTTGGTCTTGCTTTATTCGTTCAGGGGTGTGGCGGCTGCTATTTCAGATGGCCGTCGAACCAGCCAAGGACACGGGCGAGGTAGTCAACGCGGTGCTCCGGCGGGCTGAGGCGCATCAGGCCGTGGGAGGCGCCGGGGTAGCGGGCGAACTCGACTTCACAGCCGGCCTCCTTGAGCGCGACGAACATCTGCTCACCCTGACCGATCGGGCACCGGTCGTCGGCCTCGCCGTGGACGATCAGCGTCGGAGTCATCGCTCGGTGGGCGTAGGTGCTGGGAGAGTGGTCCCGCAGCCACTCGACCGCCTCGTGAGGCTTGCCGCCCCACTGGAGCTTGCCGAAGGTGAAGCCAATGTCGCTCGTCCCATACATCGACTCGAGGTCGAAACAGGGGGCGCCGCAGACGCAGGCCTGGAAGCGGTTGGTCTGTCCGATAATCCAAGAGGTCATGTAGCCCCCGTAGCTGTAGCCGTAGACCCCCGTCTTCGTCGCGTCGGCGTAGGGACGTTCCAGGACGGTGTCGATTACCAGCATCAGGTCTTGGTAATCCTCGCCGCCCCAGTCCTCGATCACGCGCTGGGTGAAGTCGCGGCCATAGGAACTGGAGCCGCGCGGGTTGCTGAAGACGACGATGTAGCCCTGGCTGGCGAGGAGCTGCTGGGTCGCATTGAAGTTCCAGCCGTAGTGGCCGTTTGGTCCGCCGTGGATGTCGAGGATGACCGGGTACGTCTTCGTGTCGTCGAACTCCGGAGGGAACAGGATCCACGCCTCGATCTCAAGGCCGGCCCGCTCGACCGTGATGCGCTCGAACCTGGGCGTCGGTCGTTCCACAAGGACCGCCTCGGCCGTTCGAGCCACCGTCGTGAGGCTGCCCGACGCGCGAGCGAACACCACGATGTCGCCGGTCCGCTGGAGGTCGCCTCGGGTCTGAACGATGTAATGGTTCTCCGCGTCCAGGCTGAACCCGCCGTGGGTGGCCTCCCAGGTCTGGACTGTCGTAATGGCCGCCGTCTCGACGTTCACGGTGTAGAGGCCGCTGCCGCCGGCCCGGGTGGCAGAGAGGAGGACCGTGTTCGTGTCCAGCCAGATCGGGTGGCTCGGGGTCGGCGCGGCGTCCGGTTCGAACGGGAGGTCGTCGGTCAGGCGGCGGGTTTCGCCCGAGGCGACGGCGTAGAGGAACAGATCTGACTGCCAGGTGCGATGCGTGTCCCCGACGATCAGGATTCGGCTCCCGTCCGGTGACCAGGAGTAGAGGCTCAGCGATCCGCGCGCAGCGGTGATCGGCTGAATGCCTCCGGACGCCACATCGACCAGACCGAGAACGGCATCGAACACTTCGTCACCGCTGACCCGGACCGCGAGTGTCTTGCCGTCGGGCGACCAGCGGGGCTCCGTGTGGTCAGCGAACTCCGAGGTGAGTTGCCGCCGGGTGCCGCTTTCCACATCGATCAGGAAGACCTGGGTCCGCTTGTTGCCGAGGTAGCCCTTGCCGTCCAGCTTGTAGTCCAGCCGGGAGTGGACGCGGACCCGGGCGGGAGCGTCCTTGGGTCGCGGAGTCTCGTCCGGGTTTTCGGGATCTACGGTCGTGGTGTAGGCGATCGTGCGGCCATCAGGCGACCAGGCGATCGACGTGATCCCGGACATGTGGCCGGTCAGCGGACGGGCATCGCCGCCGCTCGAGACCGGCAGTAGCAGCAAGCGGCTCTTGATAGTCTCATCGCCATCGCGGTCGGAGACGAAGGCGAGCGTCTGCCCATCGGGGGACCAGCGCGGGAGGCTGTTGCGCTTTCCGCCGTAGGTCAGGCGGCGGGAATTGCCGCCGTCGCGGTCGATCAGGAACAGATCGGACTCCGTCGTCGCGACTTCCCCGGCGGTGACTTTCGGCTGGGTGTAGACGATCCGGCTGCCGTCAGGGCTGATCTGCGGGTCCGAGGCCGGAGCAAGGTCATAGACGAGGGCGTTGGCTGTCCAGGGCAACTGGGTCGATCGAGCGATCTCCGCGGTGGGCATCGTGTGACTCCATGTGGGGTAGGGCCGGACGAAGATACGTTCTGACAGGATCGCAAGGGACGTTGAGTTGGGCAAGACCGGGCTGCCAAACATGACTCCCTGACCAGGGTTCGACTTGATTGCAATGTTTTTGGGCTGGACGCCCGGCTGTAGGCTGTACGCAGGAAGGTATACAGGCGGGCACGGACTGCTTGGGAGTTCTGCATGATTCACGTCGGGCTCGAAGGAAGTGACCTCGTCGTCACTCTGAGCGGGTGGGACACGTTCTTCACGTTGCGACGAACGGTCCGGGTGCCGCTGGACGGGATTGTCTCCGTCCGTCCGGCTCCGGAGATGATCGACAGCCGGCCGATCGGAATGAAGATGCCGGGATCGTTCGTCCCCATGCGACCCGGACCACTCTTCGCCGGGACGTTTCGCGAGCCTGGTGGGCGAAGGACGTTCTGGGCTCTTCGCCGGGCGTCGGCCCCCCAGATTCTGAGGATCGATCTGGGGGACGGTCCATCGGCAGGTCCGTACCGGATGCTCGTCCTTCAGGTCGCCGACCCGGTCACTGATGCCGGAATGATCAGTCAAGCGATCGATGCGGCGAGGCGGTGAAGACACCCACGAACGAGCGACGACACCCGCCACCAAGACCATGGTGGCGGGTGTCGTCATCAGACGCTGTTTCTGGTTCTGCCTTGGGTCCGGTCGTTAGCGGTCGTTGATTGGCCGGAAGTGGAGGTCCGTCGGCCCGACGAACTCCGACTGAGGACGGATGAGACGGTTGTTGGCAACCTGCTCGAGGACGTGCGCCGTGTAGCCAGCGGTCCGGGCAACGGCGAACGTCGGGGTGAACATGTCGCCCGGCAGCCCGACCGCCGCGAGAACCGCCGCGCTGTAGAACTCGACGTTGGTGTAGAGCCGCCGGCCGGGCTTGCGCTCCTCCAGCATCTCCAGTGCCCGCCGCTCCGTGTTGTAGGACAGGGCGAAGAAATCGGGATCACTGGCCCGCCGGGCGAGGTCGCGCAGGATCTCGGCACGCGGATCTTCGGCCTTGTAGACCCGGTGCCCGAAGCCCATCAACCGCTCGCCCCGATCCATGGCCGAGGTCAGCCAGGCATCGACGTTATCGGCGGAGCCGATCTCGGTAAGCATATCCAGCACCTTCGACGGGGCGCCGCCGTGAAGCGGGCCCTTGAGAGCGCCGATCGCTCCGGTGACCGAGGAGCAGATATCCGAGCCCGTCGACGCGATCACCCGCGCGGTGAACGTCGATGCATTCAGACCATGGTCGGCGAGCAGGATGAGGTAGGTCTCAAGCGGCTGCCAGTGATCGGTCGTGGGCTCCTCGCCAAAGAGCTGGTAGAGGTAACTCTGGGCGGTGTTGAGATCAAGCCGTGGCTCGATCGGACTCTGGCCCTGACGGTGGCGATGAAACGTCGCGAGGATGGACGGGACCGCCGCCAGCAGCAACAGCGCCTCATCGAGGTCTGGCTCCTCATCGATCTCGGTGCTGAGGAAGTTTCCAAGTGCTGAGACGCCGGTCCGGAGGGCGTCCATCGGTAGCGTCTCGACTGGAAGCGAACGGATCAGGGTGGTAAGGCCATCAGGGAGCCGCCGGCGGGCGTTGAGCCGGTGCTGGAAGTCGGCGAGTTCACCGGAGTCAGGCAGATGGCCGTGATAGAGGAGGAAGGCGACCTCCTCGAACGACGTTCTGCCCGCAAGCTCGTGAATTTCATAGCCGCGGTAGACCAGCCGGCCCTCTTCGCCAAAGACGTGGCTGAGCGCCGTCGACGCGGCGACGATTCCCTCCAGGCCACTTGGCTTCGGCATCTGTGCCGAGGTGTCGGTGGCAGTCGCGCTGGACATGGGTTCCTTCCCGTTGGGTTCGTGGCGAGCTGCCCCGCTTGGGCGCGTGTGCCGTTGCCGCGAGTAGCGATTGCTCGAAGGACCCGTCGAATTCTCGGCCGCGACGGGCGGTCACTGACGGTTCGGCCCGAATCAGCGCTGCTGCGGAGCGCCCAAACGAGCGCTCCACCTTTCGGATAGATCGTACCACCAATCGGGAAGATGGACGCGGGGCGGACCCCTGCGACTGTCGCGAGGTTCCGGAACATTCGACGAATGCGCGTCGTGACTTCGATGAGATCAGCCAAGCCATAAACGCGCGCCCGTGGAGGCTCGTCGGTCAGTGGGAGCGCTGCTCATTTCCGCCGGGTCAGGCGCTCATCGGGATCCGGTAGACGCTGATCGAGCAGGCCGGCAACTGGAGGGCGAGCAGATCTCCGGCCAGCTCGAGCCGGTGCTCTGTCACACCGACGTTGTCGGGCGCCTCGAACGAGTTGCGAACCGACGGATCGCTACCAGTGACGACCGAAACCTGAGTCGACCCCTCGGCCATCCCGTGAATCAGTTCGAGCGGTACCGTGATTGCCTCCGTCGGGGAACGGTTGACGACGGTCAGCGTGAGACTGCGGCCGTCCTCCGAGCGCGTTCCGGCGGCATGGACCATCGTGAAGGGACCGCGGTCACGGACCTTAATGAGTCCATTGGCTGCCCTCAGTGCGGATTCGATGTATCGGTGCTCTGTCTCGTCGCCCACGATATGGCAATCGAGTGCTACGGGGCCGGTGTGTTCAGCGTAGAGCCGGAGCGGGTGAAAGATCGTCTGAAGGAAGAGCCCGTCCGAGTTCGTGAAGATCGGAGCAATCACGTTGACCATCTGGGCGAAGTTGGCCACCTTCACACTGTCGGCGTGGTGCAGGAAGATGTTGAGGAAGGTTGCGACAGCCAGCGCGTCGGAGAGGGTGTACTGCTCCTCCAGCGGCGAAAGCTTGTTCCGGAACCAGACGTTCCACTCGTCGTAGGCGATTCCGATCTCATGCTGAATGCTCTGATTGAGCCGGGCCCGGTCGATGTGGGTTCGGGTCATCCGGATGGCGCGATCGGACTGCTCCGGCTCGATGACGTTGGTCCAGTGATCGTCGCTGCCGGTGTAGATGTGGATGCTGTGGTAGCGGACGTACTTCGCCAGGCCTTCGATCACTGTCTGATCCCAGTCCTGCCAACCCGTCTGCCCGCAGGAGACGAGCTCGGCGGTCGGGTCGACCCAGTGGATGATCTTGGCGAATTCGGTCGCGAACCGAACGTATTCATCCGCCGTCTTGGCGCCGATCTGCCACGGGCCGTACATCTCGTTGCCGAGACCCCAGTATTTGACGTTGAAGGGTTCGTCATAGCCGTGAGAACGGCGCAGGTTGGCCCAGTAGGTGTTGCCTGCCCCGTTGCAGTACTCGACCCAGCCCGCCGCCTCGTCCGGGGTACCCGTTCCAAGGTTTAGGCAGATGTAGGGCTCGGTGCCAAGGGTCCGGCAGTACTCGATGAACTCGACCGTTCCGAACCGGTTGGGCTCCTCGTCATGCCAGGCCAGCTCGATCCGGCGGGGCCGCTCATCCTTCGGACCGATGCCGTCCGTCCAGTGATACCCACTGACGAAGTTGCCGCCCGGCCAGCGCAGAATCGGCGCCCTGAGCTGCCTGGCCACCTTGAGTACCTCGGTCCGGAAACCGTTGGCGTCGCTGAGCGGGGATCCCTCGTCGTAGATGCCCCCGTAGATGCACCGGCCGAGGTGCTCGATGAACTGGCCGAAGATCCGGGGATCGACGGTGCCGACCGGGCGCTGGAGATCGACGGTGATCCGTGACACTGAGTGTGTGCTCTTCCTGCTGCCATGCAGCCATGAGGTCGATGCCCAAGGCATTCGTGCTCCGTCATTCCACCTTCGGGTGACATATGTGTGACCGTATCCTTATCGGAGATCAGGCGCAAGAGTCACGGGAAAGGCCTAGTCACACGGTGAATACGGGCGGCAGCCCATAAGCTGGCCAGCCGCGTGCGACATTCGAGGTTGCTGAAACGGGAACGAAGGACGGGACAACAGGGTGACGAATCGACAGCAGGACGGACAGGGGCAGGCCAGCGACGATGCCTTTCTCGGAGCGCTACTCGGGATGGCGATCGGAGACGCCCTCGGAATGCCGACCAACGGGGAGGGCGATCGGTCGGGGTTACCGCCGATCAAGACCTTTCTGCCTCTGACCCTGCCCGACGGGACGGTCGTGGAGGCGGGAGAGTTCACCGACGAGACGGAGTTCGCGCTTTCTATCATCGAGGTCGCGACAACCAATCGCGGTCGGCTCGATCCCGACCTGATCGGTCCAAGACTTGTTCGGCTGGCGCAGGGCGACGCTGGCCACTGGCAGGATGCGGTGACTCTGACGGCCCTGCGACGGGCCGCGGAGTCGCTGGAGTTCGAGGTACCGCTGGACGAGGACGGGCCGGTGTCCGTAGCGGTCGCTTCGAGGGGTCTTGCCGTCGGACTGCTGGCCGCGGTGGGCCCACTAGACGTGGCGGAACTGCGAGCGGACAGCGATCTCGTTGCCCGGCTCACGCACGGAAGTCCGGCCCAGTCCAATGCCCTCGCCGCGGTCGCCTTTGTCACCCAACTGGCCGCGCGGCAGACCGTGCACCCGAGAGAATGGGCCGGGACGACCGCCGACATGCTCGGCGTTGGCGCGATGCATGACGCCCTGCGCCGAGTAGAGGCGATGTTCGACGACGATCACGCCACACGGGTGAGCCAGTTCGCTGGTGGGACGCCAGAGGAGCAGGTAGTCGCTGCGATCCTCGCCGTCGCTGCCACCGAAACGTTCGAGGGGGCGGTCCTGATGGCGGTCAACGCCGGAGGGCCGTCGGATGCAATCGGGGCGATCACCGGTGCGCTGGCCGGTGCTCACCGCGGGTCGGCCGATATCCCGCAGTGGCTGATCGATGGCCTGGGCGGCCGGATCTACGTCTCGCTGGCGGCACCGTGGTTCCGCCGCGCAGCGCGCTACCGAGCCGGGGTCGTAGTCGATCTCCCCATGGACGGTGGTCCCCCTCCGCCCCGGCCGACACTACCCCCCCGGCGGTGATCTCGACCCGGTGCACATCGAAGACTGGCCCGGGCATCGTCGCCTCGGCCGGTCCCCGTTTTCTGTTCCCAGAGCGATGGGCCTACGAGAACCGCTCCTCCTGCCAGGGGTCCGCGTGGTTGTTGTAGCCGTACCTCTCCCAGAATCCGAGACTGTCCTCGGTCATGAAGCGGACTTCCCGGATCCACTTCGCGCTCTTCCAGGCATAGAGTGGAGGGACCACGGCCCGGAGCGGGAAGCCATGCTCGGGAGTGAGACGCTCGTCATTGTGACTGACGGCGAGCAGGACATCGTCCCGTTTGAACGTCTGGTAGGGGACGCTGGTCGTATACCCCGCCTCACAGATGAAGTTGACGAAGGCGGTCTCGGGTTTTACCCCAGCGCGCTGAATCAGCTCGTGAGCCGAGACCCCGCGCCAGTCGTTATCGAGCTTGCTCCAGCGCGTCACGCAGTGCATGGCGGCGTGGCTCGTGATCATCGACAGTTTCTGGAACTCGGCCCAACCGAAAGAGAGTTCGTTCTCGACCGAACCGGTCACCTTGAGGGTCCAGAGGGACTCGTCGAACCGGGGGATCGAGCCGGAGTGGAGAACCGGCCAGCGCTCGGTCAGGTACTGGCCTGGCGGCGTGCGGTCCGCAAGCTCCGGGTCGACTTCAGGCCGGCGAAAACCAAGGGCGCGGAAGACCATCGTTCACTGCCTTTCTGTAGAGAGGGGGGATGCGGGGTGCCAGGGTCGTCGCCACTGGTCAGGGAGCACGGGCGAGTTCGATGAGGAGGTCGGACAGGCGGGCAGCGGCGTCAAGGTTGCCCAGCAGGCGAGCTGCCTCCGCCATCCCCTGCCTGCGGGAAGTATCGTGCAGGATCGCCAGAACCGTCTCGTGCAACGTGCGAGGGGTGGCGTCGTTCTGCCTGATCATCACCGCAGCCCCGGCCCGGGCGAGGACCTCGGCGTTCCGGGTCTGCTCATCGCCGCCTGCGTGGGGCAGGGGGATCAGGATCGACGGTAGCCCGAGGACCGCCAGTTCCGCCACGGTCCCGGCACCAGCCCGGGCCAGCACGAGGTCGGTCATAGCGTAGACATCTGGCAATTCGTCCCGGATGAAGTCGCGAATGACGTAGCGGCGCTGAAGCTGCTCTGGCCAGGTCGCCCGCATCCTGCCAAGGTCGGCAGCATCTTCGTTGGCGCTGGCCGGACCGGTCTGATGGACGATCTGGGCATGTTGGAGCAAGTCGGGCAGCATATCGCGGACGCGCTCATTGATGGGAGAAGCGCCTCGTGCCCCGCCCATGACCGTCAGGATCGGCAGCTCGACCGAGAGCCCGAACGCCGCCCGGCCGCGGTCGGCGTCGCCGGCCTGGAGCGATGCCCGGATCGGGTTACCAGTCAGCTCGACGCGCCCAGCCATTCCCCGGGCCACTGCCATGGTTTCGGGGAATGAGACGGCCAGGATGGCCCCAAATCGCAGGTTGATGCGCGTCGCGAGCCCAAGGATGGCGGTCTGCTCATGGGTCACGATCGGTCCGGAGCGACGGGCACCGATTACCGTCGGGACACTGACGAAGCCGCCGGTCGAGAGGATCACGTCCGGTCGGAAGCGTCGGACGATTTGGGCAGCCTGGACGACACCAACCGGGATACGGGCGGCATCTCGCAGGTTCCTGAGATCCGGGTAGCGTCGCAGCTTGCCGTTCTGGATCGCCCGGAACGCCACGCCGGCATCTGCCGCGGCCCGTTGCTCCACGCCGTCCCCTGAACCGATCCAGAGGCAGTCGAGTCGAACCTCTCGTCGCGCCAGCTCCTCCAGCACCGCGACGGCTGGCAGGACGTGCCCACCGGTCCCACCGCCGGCGATGATGAGCCGGAGCGGCCGTTCGCCCGACCAGGGTCGGTTGGTTGACTCCGGCCGCTTGCGTTCGCCTGACGAAGCTACGGGGACAGGGTTGGCCATTCAGGTTCCTCTCAGACCGTTTAAGCGGCGACTCGTTGGATGGTTCGATCGGGCTGCGGACGTGGTCCGTCAGTATAGGAGGGGAGTCATCAAGACCGTTGCGGTCCCGACCATGCGATAAGGTGTGCGAGGGTCGCGGGAGAACCCGCGCTTCAACCGGTGACACGCATCGGAGAAGGGGACCACCATGGACGCGTCGATGATCGAGAAACTGCGCGGTGATCTGGAGCTTCGACGGGCGGACGTCGCCAATCAGTTGGCGGGTCTTTCCGGAGAGGCGAAGGACCTGGCGGACGACGAGGATTCTGAGGGCAAAGGGCTGAGCAATCACCAGGCGGATACTGGTACTGACGTCGCGGAGCAGGAGCGGGTCATGACGATATCGGGGGATCTCACCGACCATCTGTCCCAGATCGATGCTGCCCTGAAGCGCATGGATGAGGGAACCTACGGACTGAGCCTGAAGAGCGGCAAGCCGATCAACCCCGAGCGCCTCGAAGCGTTCCCGTGGGTGGAGTTCGATGTCGAGGAGCAGGCAGACCTCGAACGGAGTGGGATTCCCATGAATAACGCATGACCCTGACCGACTGGCTACCCTTCGAGCAATGACGAATGGTTCCGAGATGCAGGGTCGTCCAGGTCGCCGTCGATCCGTGAGTACCCGCTGGAGGACGCCCGTTGTCCTGGCAGCGATGATCATTCTGGTTGACCAGGCAACGAAAGCGCTGATTCGCAACTGGTTGCCCGATCGCCCGTCTGGGCGTCGCTGGGACGCCGTATCTGATTGGCTTGGCCTCCAGTACGTGGAGAACCGGGGAGCGGCCTTTGGGTCGCTGGTGGGCTACGGTGGGTTCCTGACCGTCGTCGCCCTCGTCGTGGTGGTCATCGCCGTGATCGCGTACGCCCGGATCGACGGGCCTTCCCGGTGGCTCAAAATCGGCCTGGGTCTGCTTGTCGGTGGCGCGATCGGCAACGTGACCGATCGCATGATCTATGGGTATGTAGTCGACTTCGTAGCCGTTGGACCATGGCCGCGATTCAACCTCGCTGACAGTGCGATCACGGTCGGGGTACTCTTGCTGGCCTGGAGACTGAGCGGAGATGAGGTCACGACCGCCACCCGAGCGCCGGCTGACGTCACGTCAGCAGTGCCTGGCGATCGGACCAGCGACGAGCGCACGCCCTCGGCCAGGACCAACGGGAAGTAACGAGAGATGAGCGACAACCAGACCACAAGCAACCTGCGCCGTCGCATTGCCAACCGCAAACGACGGCTCGATATCCCAAACCCCTTCTCGGTCCCGCCCATCGAGGCCTCCCCACCGGAGGATCCGGTCGATCATGTGGCGGTTTCCGGGCGTGAAGTCAGCGTGGGCGGAGAGGTCGAGGCGGTCCTGTTCGATCTCGACGACGCCGGCGAGGATGTCGATCTCTTCGAGGATGAGGGTGAAGACGCGCAGGTGTCGGGATCACCGGCGGCCGGAGCCCGGACGATCGAGCTGCGGCCGGAAAGAGCTGATATCGGCATGCGGCTGGACAAGTACGTTGCTCGCGAGGTCAGTGACCTGAGCCGGTCGTACCTCCAGCAGTTGATCGACGAGGGGCAGATCAAGGTCGATGGGCAGACTCGCCGATCCGCGTTCAAGCTGACGCCGGGCGAGGTCATCGTCGTCGGCGTGCCGGCTCCGGTCATCGACGAAGTGCTCCCCGAGGCCATGGACCTCGACATCGTCTACGAGGACGACGATGTGATCGTCCTCAACAAGCCGGCCGGTCTGGTCGTTCACCCGGCGCCCGGCCACGCTTCCGGGACGCTGGTAAATGGCCTGATTCATCACGCTCCGTCGATGACGGTCGGGGGATCACTGCGACCGGGGATCGTCCATCGGCTGGATAAGGACACGTCGGGACTGATCGTGGCCGCCAAGAACGACCGGGCCAGGAACAGCCTCGTCGCACAGTGGGAGGCCCGGACGGTCGAGAAGCGGTATATCGCGCTGGTCGGTGGACTCCTGGAGGAAGACCAGGTCACGATCGACGCCCCGATTGGACGAGACCCGATGCAGCGGCAGCGGATGGCCGTCATTCCGGCAGGCCGCAATGCCGTGACGCACCTGCGATCGACCGAGCGGTTCCGGAACGCGAACCTGACCCTGGTCGAGGCTGAGATCGAGACCGGCCGAACACATCAGATCCGGGTTCACGCCGCCTTCATCAAGCATCCGATCATTGGTGACGAGGTTTACGGTCGTCTCCGCGCGGACGGCAAGCGGAACGACAGTCGTGTACGTCGGCAGTTCCTCCACGCCGCCGTGCTCGCGTTCGACCTCCCCGACGGAACCCGAATGCGATTCGAGTCGGAGCTTCCGGTCGATCTCGCCAAGGCACTCGGGCGGATCCGACTGGAGAACGAGCGCACGGCGCCGACACACCGCTGATGGCGCCGTCGGCCCTGATTCCGGAACGGTACACGTCGGCTCACCGCCTGATCGCCGATCTGTACGCTGGGGCGATCGCCGCAGTCGACCCAGTTGGCACGACAACCGCCGCCCTCGGTCTCGGTCGCGGTGAGATACGGATTGGGGATTCGAAGATTCCAGTGACGGGCCGGATCGTCGTCGTGGGGACGGGCAAGGCCGCGACACGGATGGCCTGGGCCGTTGAACGGATGCTTGGCGATCGGGTCCGAGGTGGGCTCGTCGTCACCAAGGACGGCCACCGTCAAGCGCCTCTGCCTGATCGCATCGAGGTTATCGAGGCCGCTCATCCGCTGCCAGATGAGCGGTCGCTTGGTGCCGGCGAACGACTTCTCGATCTGGTTGCGTCGGTCGTGCCGGATGACATCGTGATCGCGGTGATCTCCGGCGGCGGCTCGGCGCTGGCTGAGGCGCTCCGGCCACCGCTGACACTCGCCGACGTTCGGGTCGTCACGGACCTGCTGCTCCGGGCGGGAGCGACGATCGGGGAACTGAACCTCGTTCGGCGGACGATGAGCCGGCTCAAGGCAGGTGGCTTGCTCGCCGCGAGTCGGGCGCCGGTTCACGCGCTGATCCTCTCGGATGTGATCGGGAACGACCTCGGTATGATCGCGAGTGGGGCGACCATTCCCGGACCGTCGCTTAGCGAGCAGGCCCGGGACGCGACCTCGGTCCTGCGGCGATATGGCCTTGAGGAGCGCGTGCCAGTGGCAGTCGCCGCGCTGTTGACCCGTCTTGCCGATTCCAACAACGTAGCGTCGCGGCCTGGGGTGACGCGACCGGTGTTCGTTGGTGACAATGCCCGCGCGGTCTCAGCGGTGGCAGACGGCGCCGTTCGACACGGGCTGGTTGCGGCTCGGCCGGCCGACTGGCAGGGTCGCGAGGGAGAAGCGTCCGAGCTCGGGGCCGCCTTCGTCCAGACCTGTCGCGCGGCAAGCGATGACGTCAACGTCCTGGTCGGCGGAGGGGAAGCAACCGTGACCGTTCGCGGTGACGGGGTCGGAGGCCGGAACACGGAGTTCGCGCTTGCCGCCGCGGTCGCTCTCGCCGAGGGCGGGCAGGGGTGGATCGTCGCCAGCCTGGCGACCGACGGCCAGGACGCGCTGACCGGTGCCGCGGGCGCGATCGCCGATTCTGGCACCATTGAACGGGTCAGGGCGGCTGGCCTCGACCCTAATGAGGCGCTCCGGAACAACGACAGTCTCCGTTGCTTCGACGCCGCTGGTGGGTTGCTTTCGCCGGGACCGACCGGTACGAACGTCAACGACCTCTACATCGGTGTTCGGGTTCGCGACAGCGACAGCTAAGGGGCCGCCTGCCCAGGGAGTCACGGTCATGGCGAGTGCATCAGGAGCGAATCGACCGATCATCCTCGACGTCGATACCGGAACCGACGACGCACTGGCGCTGGCCCACGCGGTTGGGACGGCCGGTCTCGAGATCGTCGCGGTCGCGACGGTCGCCGGTAACATCGACGTTTACCGAGCAACGACCAATACGTTGAACGTGCTGTCGTTCCTGGGCCGCGAGGACATCCCCGTTCACCGCGGCGCGACCCGCCCGCTGGCCCGATCGCACCGGGCGGCCACCCATGTCCACGGTGAAGACGGCATTGGCGGTGCAGACCTCCCGGCCAGTGGACGTCCCGTCGATATCACACCCGGGCCAGCGACTATCATCCGGCTGGCCCGTGAACGCCCCGGTGAGCTGACACTGGTGGCCGTCGGGCCGCTGACGAACCTCGCGATTGCCCTGAACGTCGAGCCCCGGATCGCGGAGATGATCCCCCACGTGGTTATCATGGGGGGCGCGTACCATGTTCCTGGCAACATCACGCCGCACGCCGAGTTTAACATCTGGGCCGATCCCGAGGCCGCGGCCCAGGTCTTCTCGGCCGGTTTCGACGACCTGACCCTCGTCGGACTGGACGCCACGGCGCAAGTCGGGTTGCAGCGGGATGACTGGGACCGGCTCGGTCGGCAACCAGAACGTTCACTGTCCGCCGAGCTGACACGGCGGGTGACCCGGATGTCCTTCGAAGACAAGGGGCTGACTCAGATGTACCTGCATGACCCACTTGCGGTCGCGGTCGCGCTGGACCCAACGGTGGTCTCAGTCGAGCGGGTGGGGGTCGATGTCGTTACCTCAGGCGAGCGGGATGGGGAGACGCGGATCACTGGTCCGGGGGCCATCAACGTTGCTACGGCGGTCGACGCCGAACGATTCCTCACGAGCTTCCACGCTGGGCTCGTCCGGACCGCGGAGGGGCGATAGCCACGGTTTCGCCGCATCCGGAGCACATCTCGTTGCTATACCCGTAGCTGGAGCGGTTTCAGCCGGGCACCTCGACTAATGAAGAAGGAGTAGTTGAAGAATGGGTTTACTGACGAAGCGACAGGAGCACACCGGTTATGGGCGAGTCGGTCGACTGCTCGTGGGTCTGGGGCTGGCGGTGGTCCTGATCGGGCCGGCGATCGGTGTCGCTGCCCAGGGCGCGAGTCCCTCGACCGATGTTCCTGAGGCGATCGACTGCACGGTCGATCCCGTTGAGATCAGCGCTCTTCTCAGCGCGGCCGGTGGGGCCGATCCAAACAGCCCCCTGTTCTCGACCCAGCCCGTTGAAGAAGCGACGCTGCCCGACGGGCCAGCCGTGACCGATGAGGAACTGGAGGGCATCACTGACACCGTGCGTCAGCTCGTCGCGTGCGCTAACGCCTTCGATCCGCTCCGGATTCTGGCGCTGATCAGCGATCAGTACACGGGCCAGCTCGCAAACGCGGCGCTGGCGGCTCAGGAACAGCCTGAACTCGCCGAGCAGTTGCTTCTTCGATTCCCCGTTCCACTCGGAGCGGTCTCCGGTGGGGAGCCCGTGGCGATGGTCCCCATCCGCGATGCCCGGTTGCTGCCGGATGGCCGGATCGGTGCCATCCTGGAATCGACGATCGCCACCGCGACCGGCGACGATGTCATGGCACTGTTCTATGTCGCCTTCGTCGAGGGCGACGAGCGCTGGCTGCTGGATGAGGTCCTGCCGGTCGTCGGTGAGGCCCTCGGCACACCGGCGGCGACGCCAGCATCGACACCAGCCGCCACCCGGTAACCAGTCATCGATCCGGATGAATCCGGTTCCTGCCTTGTTGATCAGTCAGGTAGACCGGTCAAGGACGAGGTCCGTGATCTGGGTGAGGTACGCCTGGGTCTGAGAGTCCGGTACGACGGAGAGGTGAGACCGCGCAACCTCGAGGTACTGGCCGGCGATGGCCGCCGCCTCATCGAGTGCTCCTGACCGGCGAATGTTCGCGACGACCTGGTCGATCGCTACGTCGTCGGTCACATCCCCGTTGGCGATGTCGGTCAGCATGGCGCGGTCCGGCGAGCCGTCGGTGAGGCCGGCGTTGTACCGCATGATCGGCAGCGTGACGGTCCCCTCACGCAGGTCGTTGCCAGCTGGCTTGCCAATCGAGACTGTCATCTCCCGAAGATCCAGGATATCGTCGACGATCTGGAACGCGATGCCGAGCTCGCGCCCAAACGCCCGAAGTTCGGCGATGGTCCTGTCATCAGCTCCACCAAGGATCGCTCCCATCTCGGCGGCGCCGGCGAACAGCGACCCGGTTTTGCCAAAGATGCGCTGCTCGTACTCCTCGAAGGTCTGGTCGAGCTTGTGCGAATCCAGCATTTCCCGAATCTGCCCGCGACAGAGGTCGGCCAGCGTCGCCGCGAACACGGAGACGACCCGCGTACTGTTCGTGGAGGCAGCGAGGATGGCTGACTGGGCGAACAGATAGTCACCAATGAGGATCGCCGTCACGGAGCTGACCTGCGTGCCGAGGGTCGGGCGTCCGCGGCGAAGAGTCGAGTGGTCGATGTCGTCGTCATGGACGAGTGAGGCGGTGTGCAGGAGTTCGATCCCGGCGGCGGCGCTAATCATGGCGTGATGATCCGGCGCGAACGCCCGGCCGGCAAGGAGGAGGATCGTCGGGCGCAACCGTTTGCCGCCAGAGGTGATGATCCCCTGGATGAGCTCGTTGATCTGGGGGATTCCGATGTCGACGGTCTCCACGATGCGAGCATCCATCTCATCGAGTTCACGGTGCAGAAGATCGAAGACATCCAGCGATGTCGCGGTACTCATCGAGCGTTGATCCTACCGGTAAGGCGTACGCCCAGGGACGGTTTGTGAAATCCAGAACGAGTGGCTTCATTATCTGGAGTTCGGTCACAGGGTGTCAAATGATGGCTGGGGTGATCGGGACGCTATGCTAGACTCCAGACTCATAAGGGCAGACGGACGACTGCTACCGACCTGCTCATTTGCCGCACCTGACGGGTGCGCGTTCCTGTAAGAGCGGCGCCACCTGAGCCGCGCCGAGAGGGATGGACCGACCTGAACCGCTCCTCAGATCGCCAGCTCGGTGGACCCCGGACGCGTGAAACCCTTCCCCGTGAAACCCGAACCAGCCGATCACAATCCGCCGCACCGGCCGGTCCTGGGCGAAGCCGCCCGTGGCCCAGAGTGAGTTGATGGTATAGCGCTGTTCTCCTGATTCCCCTGCTGATGATTGGCTACGTCCGGTTCAGTGGTGGGACCGACGCGGCCCACCAGATCACGTACCGGGTGGCTGACGCTGCCGGGCCAGTCGCGGGGGCTCGCGTCTCCTCTGGCGCGATCGTCGCAACGACCGACGCAAGTGGCTCGGTCCTGCTGGACGCGAGTTTGATCGGTGCCATGCCCATTACCGTCGAACGCGACGGCTACTACCCGATTTCGGCGACGATCCCGGCGACGGACTCGAGGGAAGTTGCCCTGAAGTTGCAGTCGTCGAGCGTGTCGGGAACCATTTTCGACAGTGTCTCCGGTCAACCGGTGGCCGATGTCGCTGTCGCCGTCGCGGGAACCGATCAGTCAACGACCAGCGACGCGTCCGGGCGGTATCAGCTTGCCGCGATCCCCCAGGCCGCCACGTTGTCGTTCACGGCTGATGGGTATACCCCGACGGAGGCCGCGGTCGGTGATCGGGCGACGGTCGATACGACGCTGGTCTTCTCCCGCGTAACCGGCACAGTCATCGACGGTGAGGGTGAACCGGTCGGGAACGCGCTGGTGCAGGGCGGCGAGGTAACGGCCGTAACAAGGAACGACGGAACGTTTTCGCTGGATGGCGCTGAGGGTGTCAGTGAGGTGCGAATCTCCGCGTCCGGCTTCGACAACGTGAGCCTGCCCGTGGATTCCGCACGGTCGGTCACGGCCCAGTTGGAGCGGGTGTCGATCCGGGCGTCCTACCTCAATCAGTCCGGGTTGTCCGATGAGGCGGCCATCGATCAGATGATCGAGATCATCAACAGCACCGAACTCAATGCGGTCGTGCTCGACATCAAACAGGACACGATCTACTTCGAGTCCAACGTGAAGTTCTTCACGGACGTTTCAGGCATGATCGTCAACGTCTATGACCCCGCGGCTCTCGTCCGGCGCCTCCATGACGAGGGCATCTACGCGATCGCCCGGATGGTGATCTTTCAGGACCCACTCGTCGCGGAGCACTACCCGGAATATGCGGTGAAGAACGAGAACACCGGTGAGTCATGGAGAGATCCGAACGGGGTGGCGTGGGTCAATGCCTTCAACGAGCCCCTCTGGGACGCGAACATCGCTCTCGCGCTTGAAGCGGTCGCCATGGGTTTCGACGAGATTCAGTACGACTACGTGCGCTTCCCGTCGGATGGCGACCTGACTGTGGCGGACTTCGGCCCGGACTACTCGCAGGAAGCTCGCGAGGGGGCCATCACCGCCTTCGTCGAGCGGAGCGCCGAGGAGATTCGGCCAACCGGCGCCAAGCTCGCGCTCGACCTCTTCGGCATCATCGGCCTCTTCAACAACGACCAGGGCATCGGCCAGCGGCTCTCCCAGTTAGCGCCGCTGGTGGACTACGTATGTCTGATGATCTACCCCTCCCACTTCGACGATGATGGCATCATCCGCTCCGCGCCCGGCGCCCCGAACGACTACCCATCCGAGACGATTACCGAGAGCCTGGAGCGGGCAGCTGAGATCGTGCCTGACTCCGTCGACAAATTTCGGCCGTGGCTCCAGGACTTCACCCAGCCACTCGACGGTTTCATGGAGTACGGCCCAGAAGAAGTCCGAGCCCAGATCGACGCCGCGGACGCATTCGGGGGCAATGGCTGGATGCTGTGGAACCCGAATAACGAGCCATCCGTCGAGGCCCTCAGGCCTGAGGAATAGTCGTCAGGTCATCTGGAAGGGCCAAGTCCACACGATCAGGTTCAACTCCGCGGTGCCTCTCACTCGGGATAGTCCTCGCTTCGGGTGGGCACCGGGACGGAGCAATAATCGTGAGGGCACCGCTATCGCGTACGATCCTGCTATTGGGAATGAGTGGACGTCCGCTGACGAACCACACCGGAGGCCGGACGCGACATGAGTCAGAAAAGCACCACGCCAGTCGGATCGTCGGAGCAGCGCTTCGAGTCTCACCCTGTTCAGGCGGCGAATGTGTCCGGTGAAGGCGTGGTGGAGGCTGGTTCCATAGGACTCGTCGCGCAGACTGGTGTGCTCGGAACGCTGGTTCGACTCGTCCGGGCAATGCGGCCCCTCCAGTGGACGAAGAACGCGCTGGTCTTCGCGGCGCTCGTCTTCGACCTGAAGTTTTTCGACCTCGGCCCGGTCACTAACACGTTGCTCGCCTTCGTCGCCTTCTGCCTTGCCAGTAGTTCGACCTACCTCATCAACGATATCCGGGATATCGCCGCTGACCAGGCGCACCCTCGCAAGCGGCACCGGCCGCTGGCGTCCGGAGCGCTTTCGATCCCGGTCGCCCGCTGGTCCGCGGGTGTCCTGGTGCTCGCGTCGCTCGGGATCGGCTGGCTGGTCCGGCCGGAGTTTGCGGGGGTCGTGCTTGGGTATCTCCTCCTGATGAAGGCCTATAACCTTGGGCTCAAGCAGCAACCAATCATCGACGTGATGGTGATCGCGTTCGGTTTCGTTCTTCGGGCAGCGGGTGGAGCGGTCGCCCTGGACGTCCCGATCTCGCCTTGGCTGTACGTCTGCACGGCCCTGCTTTCGATCTTCCTCGGGCTCGCGAAGCGGCGGAGTGAACTGGCGAGTCTGGGCCTGAAAGCAGAAGTCCATCGGGCCAACCTCTCGGCCTACACAGTCCCAATGCTGGATCAGATGATCAGCATGATCGGGGCGGCCACGATGATGGCCTATGCCTTTTACACGTTCGAGGCATCGACAGTCCCATCCAATTATTCGATGATGCTGACGCTGCCGTTCGTCGTTTTCGCGATCTTTCGGTATCTGCTCCTCATCCAGCAGAACCAGTTGACCGGATCGCCCGAGCTGCTGCTGTTCCGGGATCGACCACTCTTCATCTCAATCGTTGGCTGGGGTATCTCGGCAGTGCTGGTGCTCTACTTCCTCAATTAGATCGACGCCCCGCTGCTCCGACACCGTCGGACTCGCCGCTCACCGCTCCCGGCTGGACGGAGCCTGGTCGACGAGCGACGCCTTATCTCTCTCATAGCCTGCCCAGGACGTTCGCTCAAGCCAGCTCACTCATTCCGACCCCCTTGCGACCCTTGACGGGCTGACTCGCACGATTGGGTGCCTGGGTCGAGCCAACACCGCTTCCGGATTCGACTCCGAGACGAGTCGATTGACGCGCGATCAGGTGCGTACCATACTGGCGTTGGTCTGGCTCCGACGTATCGAACGTCTCACTCGGTGGTGGTTTCGGTCCACCCACCGTGTGACGCTCTCTGCGCCGCGGCAGACCCAGGTATCGATGGGGATACCACTGGCCAGTGCACGATGGTCAGCCCGTTTTCTTCGCTGTCAGGAGAGAGACATGATGAAAGTCTGGACGCGGCGCGGTGTGGTTGCGGTCGGTGCCGGCGGGGCTGCCGCTGCGATGCTTGGGCTGCGAATGCCGATCATTGCGGGTGCTCAGCCCCCGCCGCTGGCGCAGAAGGACACCTACGTTATCGGCTACCCACAGACTGACGAGAACAACCCCTGGCGGATCGCTCAGACGAACAGCGTTCGGAGCGAGATCGAGGCCCGAGGCTGGACGGTCGAGTACCGGAACGCCCAGGAGTCCACGCAGCAGCAACTTGCCGACGTAGCGTCACTAATTGCCGCAAAGGTCGATGCCATCTTCCTGCCACCCCGCGAGGAGACACCGCTCGCCCAGGCCGTTCTTCAGGCGTATCAAGCGGGAATTCCTGTCTTCTGCCTCGACCGCAACGTCGACCAGAGCATCGTTCAGGCCGGCAACCAGTACGTCTGCTTCATCGGGTCCGACTTCTATCAGGAAGGCGCCCGGGCCGCGGAGTGGCTGGCAGGCACGACCGGCGGTCAGGCCCAGATCATCGAGTTGTTCGGGACGACCGGCGCAACCGCGGCGATCGACCGCAGTCGTGGGTTCATCGATTTCCTTGCTGGCACGTACACTCCTGCCAACCCCGATTCGGCTACGGCAGCCACCCCGGCGCCGGTGGCTGGCGGGTTCCCCGGCATGACGATCATCGCCAGTCAGACGGGTAACTTCACCCGTGACGAGGGCCGAACCGTCTTCGAGACCCTCTATCAGGCCAACCCGGGCGCGACGGCGGTCTACGCCCACAACGACGAGATGGCGCTCGGCGCGATCGCGGCGCTGGAGGGTCAGGGCAAGGTTCCGGGGCAGGACGTCATCGTCGTCTCGGTCGATGGCAGCCGTGACGCCCTTCAGGCGATCATCGACGGCAAGATGGGGGCGACGGTCGAGTGCAGCCCGTTCTTTGGGCCGATTGCCTGTGACACCCTTGTCGCGTATGCGGCTGGCACTCCCGTGCCGACTCAGATCATCAATATCGATCGCTTCTACGACGCCAGCAACGCTGCCGAGTTCATCGACAGTTCGTACTAGGTCTGGCTTCTGACCGCCGTCAGGAGTTTGGGCTTCCCCAAAGCGGTGACCATTCCGGTGATTTCCCGGAACGGTCGCCGCTTCCGTTGTCAGGTCGCATTCGGCTCGTCGCCTCTCCGGCACTGATGAGGGATTCCATTGCACGGAACGGAAGTTCGATTAGGTCCAGCCGAAAGCGCCGACTCCGACGCGCTCGTTCGGATGACCGGTATCTCGAAATCGTTCGCTGGCGTGCAGGCGCTCAGCAACGCATCGCTCCGGATCGGTCGGGGCGAGGTCCACGCCGTGATCGGCCAAAACGGGGCGGGCAAGAGCACCCTGGTTCGAATCCTGACCGGTGCTCACCGACGAGACGGTGGCACAGTCGTCTTCGACGGCCAGCCAGTCGACTTCCGCTCACCGATCGCCGCCCAGCGTGCGGGAGTAAGCACGATCTATCAGGAGATCAACCTCGTCCCGTACCGGAGCGTGGCCGAGAACATCTACCTCGGCCGAGAACCGCGTCGCCTTGGCGTGATGAATCGTGGGGCGATGAACCGGGATGCCAGGTCCCTGCTGGGGCGGCTGGGTATCTCGATCGATGTGACGCGACCACTCTACGAGCTCAACATCGCGCTGCAGCAGATGGTAGCCCTTGCCCGGGCGCTCTCGTTCGAGAGCCGACTCGTCATCCTCGATGAGCCGACATCCTCTCTCGACGCCCGCGAGGTGCAGACGCTCTTCGACGTCATCCGATCGCTCAAGGCCGATGGCGTCTCGGTCCTCTTCATTACCCATCGGCTGGATGAGCTCTATGCCGTCTGTGATCGAGTGACGATCATGCGTGATGGGCAGACGGTCGCCGAGCGGGAGATGAACGAGATCGACAAGCTCGGGCTGGTCGCGACAATGCTCGGCAAGGAGCTCGGAGAAGTGCGCCGGAAGGGGCAGACCGGGTTCGACGAGTCGCGACGAGAGACGGTCAACGACCAGGCGCCGCTGTTGGAGATCAGTCATCTACGCCGGGAACCCGGGCTTCGTGATGCGAATGTGACTGTTCGACCGGGCGAGATCATCGGGCTTGCCGGGCTGCTTGGGGCTGGCCGGACCGAAGTCGCTCGAGCCGTCTTCGCCGCGGACCGTCCCGAGGGGGGCGAAGTCCGCTTTGACGGAGAGGCGGTCGCTTTTCGAGGGCCGGGAGACGCGATCCGCGCCGGGATCGGGTTCTGTAGCGAGGACCGGAAGGTCGAAGGGATCATTCCGGAGCTGTCGGTTCGAGAGAATCTCACGCTGGCGGCACTCCCGACGCTCTCCCGTGCCGGCATCGTCAACGGCGCCCGCCAGCGGGAAATCGTGGACCGGTTCATCGATCGGCTCGGCATCAAGACTTCCGGACCGGACCAGAAGATTCGGGAACTCTCAGGTGGCAATCAGCAGAAGGTCCTGCTGGCTCGGTCGCTGTGCCTCAATCCTCGTTTGCTGATTCTCGACGAGCCGACCCGCGGGATCGACGTTGGCGCGAAGGCCGAGATCCAGCGTCTGATCGATGAGCTCGCTGGACAGGGACTTAGCGTCATGATGATTTCCTCCGAGATCGAGGAACTGATCGAGGGTGCTGATCGCGTCACCGTCATGCGCGACGGCGCGACTGTGGCAACGATGCTTCATCACGAGATCAGTCAGGATCTCCTGCTGGCCGCCATGGCGCAGGGTCCGGGTGACCGGCCATCGGAACAAGCCGCGAGATTGCCGGGCACAGGAAGTTCCGGCCCTGAATGTGATCCTGAGCTGAGGAACGCCGATGTCCCAGACTAGTCCGGCCCCTTCGGCCCCGAGGATGACGGCCACTTCAGGGTCGTTCCTGGCCGCGATCCGCTCATCTCCCGGGACATGGGGCGGACTCATCGCCCTTCTCCTGCTTGTGTTCTACAACGCGGTCTTCAACGCTGACGCCTTCTTTACCCTCTCCGCCATGCGGGTCAATCTCACCCAGGTCGCTCTCATCGTGATCGTCGCGGTCGGCATGACCTTCGTGATCGCGACTGGCGGGATCGATCTCTCGGTTGGATCCCTGATGGCGATCGCAGGATCGGTTGCGCCGCTGATCCTGCTCAGCACAATGGCACCGTGGGACCTGCCGTGGATCGGAGGGACACTGGCGTACGTCATCCCGATTCTGGTGGTCGTGGTCTTCGGGGCCGCGAACGGGTTCCTCGTCGCGAACCTCCGGATCCAGCCGATCATCGCCACGCTGATTCTCTACATCTCCGGTCGAGGAATCGCGCAGGTGATCGCGGGCGGACGGTTGAAGAGCTTCGACGAGCCGAACTGGCAGCTAATCGGTCAGGGCCGGATCCTGGGCATTCCGGTTCAGGCGATCATCATGGTCGTCATCGTCGTGATTGCCGCCTGGGTGCTGTCGCGGACGGTTTTTGGCCGGTACGTGCTCGCGACCGGCGGCAACGAGGAGGCCGCACGGTTGGCAGGGGTGCCAGTCGTCCGGGTCAAGTACGCGGTCTACATGATTTCTGCGTTGCTGGCCGGGCTAGCCGGGCTGATCTCGATCTCGATCAATTCGGCATCCGACCCCGCCAACGTTGGGGAGAACATGGAACTCAACGCTATTGCCGCGGTGGCCGTCGGCGGGACATCGTTGCTCGGCGGCAAGGCAAGCATCTACGGGACGCTGATCGGCGCCCTCATCATCCAGTTGACGCGCTATACCCTGCTGACCGAGGGCCTCTCCGACGCCACGGTCCGGATCGTGACGGCGGGCGCGATCCTCGTCGCCGTTCTGCTCCAGTTGCGTTCACGGTGATCGTAGGCGAACGTAACATGTCCGGAGGGGGACGATGAGATGGTGTCAGAGGGGGCAAACGGCATGGCGACACTGACCCGGACGGCACCGGCGGCGATCGACCGGCGGCTCCAGATCGCGACGATCGTTCAGCGACAGGGGGCGCTCCTCGCTCTGATCCTGACACTGGTGCTTGGCCAGTACTTCTACGGCGACAAGGGGTTTCTCGGTGAGTTCAACGTAACCAACCTGCTCCGGTTCAACTCCATGATCGCCCTCCTCGCTCTCGGGATGACCTTCGTCATCATGAGCGGGGGGATCGACCTCTCCGTTGGTTCCGTAGCCGTCCTGGCCAGCGTCGTGGCCGCTGATTTTAGCGGCCAGGGTCCGTGGGTCGCGATCCTGGCGGCCGTGTTGGTCGGCGGTGCGGTCGGCCTGTTCAACGGCGGCATCATTGCCGTCTTTGGTGTCCAACCTTTCATCGTAACGCTCGCCACCTTGCTCGCTGGGCGCGGGCTGGCACTCCGATTGGCGGACAACTCTGTCGCCCAGCTCGATCCCGCCGCGTTCAAGAACGGGTTCATCGAACTCAACAGCCGCGAGATCTTCGGTCTGACCTTCGACTTCCGGGACGAGACGTATGGACTAACCATTACGCTGCCGGTTGCCATCGTGATCGCCGCGTTTGTCCTTGGCTCGTTGCTCCTCAACTACACCCGGTTCGGACGGTCGGTCCTCGCGATTGGTGGGAACGAGGAAGCGTCAAGACTGGCCGGAGTGCCGGTGATGCGGACGAAGGTCCTTGTCTACGTCCTCTCCGGTTCGCTGGCTGGGCTGGCTGGCGCGATCCTGGCTGCCCAGACGTTCGCCGGCAACCCGAACGAGGCGATCGGCTGGGAACTGAGCGCGATCGCCGCGGTTGTCGTTGGCGGAACACTCCTGACCGGTGGCCTCGGTTCCGTCTCGTCGACCATGATTGGGGTGCTGTTGCTCGGCTTCATCATCAATCTCCTTGGAGCGGCCAGCCTCAACCCCTATTGGCAGCAGGTCATCCGAGGGCTCTTCCTGCTGGTGGTTGTCACGCTGCAGGCCCGCCTCGTCGGGATCAGCCGTCGTCGATAGCCGAGATCGAGATGAGGAATTACAGGTTCCGGTCCTCGCCAGCTGGGCCGATCCATCGTTTTGCCACTCATGCAGGTTGCAAGTGAAGCGTCTGGGTGGCGGAGACGACCTCTCCCTCAAGCCCTTCTCCGGCTCACTTGCACGCTCATCCGCTGAAGCGGCTCCGGCTTTGCCGGTGCCCGGAGGGGGGTGCAGGGCCACCGATCAGGCGCAGGCATCCCAGTTGGAAACCGCTGTGGTGCGCCGCGTCGACGCGGTTGCCGGCTTCGTCTCACCGTGCTTGGATATTCGTCGAATCACTAATGGTTAGCAACATGTCTTGCCGATCAGCGGCCCGCCGGTTCGAAGGAGGGTGCACTTGCCGTGCGTCCGGCGCAGCGGCCGAAATGAGCGGACGACCCCCCACGGGCTTGTGCACAACCGTATTGCGTAATGCTCTAGATGGTTGATACGGTCCGTGGCAACTTACCGTTGGATAGTATAAAATTCTTTCATCGCACCGGCACCCAGACTCCTATCACAATGTGATTGAGGGGTGGCACCGGGAAAGCGACGAAACGACCAGGACTGTCCAGGTCAAGCTGACTCCATGGCGCAACATGCGATTTCCCTGGAGCGATGACCTGCTACGGTTCCCAACCGCTACGATCAGCTTCGGACCGACTCTTATCAGGGACAGGTAGACCATGACCAACACGGACGACGGTACCCGTCGGGACGAGCAGGACCAGGAGACACCAGTCTCCACCCCCGACCAGAAGGACGCCAATGACGCGACCGTCGTTGAAGCCGAGCAAACAGCGAGCTCGACCGACGTCAGGTCAGCCGAGGCCGGCCCGGCGGCAAGCGATGGCGATGAGCCGACGAGAATCGAGACTGAGCCTGAGGATGCCGTGACTGCTGAGGAGACGGCATCGTCTGACGCTGACGCTGATGCTGATGCTGATGCTGATGCTGATGCAGAGGATGAACCGGAGATCTTCGAGGTCCCGCTGCTCCCCCTCCGAAACACGGTGGTCTTCCCGATGACCGTGGTTCCGTTGGCTGCGGCCCAGCCACGCTCGCTTCGTCTGATCGACCATGTCATGTCAGACGACCGAACTGTGGCGCTGGTGCTCCAGCACGACGGCGAGCTCGAGAACGCTGGGCCCGACGACGTGGTCCGGATCGGGACGCTCGCAACCATTCATCAGATGATGCGCGTCCCCGACGGGAGTGTCCGGCTGGCAGTTCAGGGCGTCGAGCGCATCCGAGTGATCGAATTCACCGGAGAGGCTCCGTTCCTCAGGGCCCGGGTTCAGAAGATCCCGGAGGCCGCCGACGATTCCGTCGAGATTCAGGCGCTGATGCGGAACACGCTGGAGATGAGCCAGCGGCTGGCTTCACTGATCTCCAACGTCCCGGATGAACTGATGACCGCGGTGATCAACATCGACGATCCGCGGCACCTCGTCTATATGATCGCTTCCAACCTGCGGATAGAACCGGAGGAGCGCCAGGCGCTGCTCGAGGAGGATTCCGTCCGGGAGAAGCTCACTCGTCTCAACGCGTTCCTGAGCAAGGAACTAGACGTATTGGAACTGGGCAAGAAGATCCAGTCCAACGTCCAGGAAGAGTTGAGCAAGACGCAGCGCGATTTTTATCTTCGCGAACAGCTCAAGGCGATCCGCAAGGAACTCGGTGAGGACAGCGAGTCCGAAGCCGAAGCCACGGAGTTGCAGACCAAGATCGACGAGTCGGGGATGCCTGATGAGGCGCGCAAGGAGGCCCAGCGCGAACTGGACCGGCTCCAGAAGTTGCCGCCCGCTGCCGCTGAGTACGGGGTCATCAAGACCTACCTCGACTGGCTGACGACGCTGCCGTGGAGCAAGAGCACCGAGGGGGAGATCAATATCTCCGAGGCGCGGCGCATCCTCAACGAAGACCACTGGGGTCTGGACAAGATCAAGGACCGGATCCTCGAGTATCTCGCGGTGCGCAAGCTGAAGCAGCAGAATGAGCTCCGTGCGATCGAGAACGGCGAAACTATCGTCAGCGGACCGAACCGCGAGCCGATCCTCTGCTTCGTCGGCCCTCCGGGTGTTGGCAAGACGAGCCTCGCCCAGTCGATCGCCCGAGCCCTTGGCCGGGAGATGACCCGGATGAGCCTCGGTGGTGTCCGGGATGAGTCCGAGATCCGCGGCCACCGGCGCACGTACGTTGGAGCGATGCCGGGTCGGATCATCCAGGCGATCCGTCGGGCGGGGACCAACGATCCCGTGTTCGTTCTCGATGAGGTCGACAAGCTGGGTAACGACTGGCGCGGCGATCCCTCGTCCGCCTTGCTCGAAGTGCTCGACCCGGAGCAGAACAACTCCTTCCGCGATCACTACCTCGACGTGGCGTTCGACCTCTCAAAGGTCATGTTCATCGCGACGGCGAACGTGCTCGACACCATCCCGGCTCCGCTTCGCGACCGGATGGAGATCATCGACCTCAGCGGCTACACCGATGCCGACAAACTGAACATCGCGAAGCGGTACCTGGTGCCGAAGCAGATCCTGGCCAACGGGCTCAAGGACCACGACGTCCCCTTCACGGACGACGCCTTGAGTGCCCTGATTCAGCACTACACTCGTGAGGCGGGTGTCCGAAACCTCGAGCGAGAGATCGGGAGTGTCGGCCGAAAATTGGCGACCCGCGTTGCTGAGGAGAAGGAGTTGCCGAAGGAGGTCGACCGGGCATTGATCCGCGAGTATCTCGGCCGGCCACGGTACTTCTATGAGGAGGCCGCGGCGCGAACCGCCCAGCCCGGCGTTTCGATTGGTGTGGGTGTCAACGCCTTTGGTGGCGACATCATGTTCATCGAGGCCAGTCGAATGGACGGCAAGGGCTCCATGATCGTGACGGGCCAGCTTGGTGATGTCATGAAGGAGTCGGCGCAGGCCGCTCTGTCGTACGTCCGCTCCCGCGCCAGTGAGTTGAACGTCGATCCGGAATTCTTCAAGTCCTCCGACATCCACGTCCATGTTCCGGCGGGGGCGACCCCCAAGGACGGTCCGTCAGCTGGAACGGCGATGACGACGGCGTTGATCTCCCTGCTGAGCGGCGTGCCAGTGCGCGATGACGTCGGGATGACCGGCGAGATCACCCTCCGGGGGCAGGTGCTTCCGATCGGTGGCGTCAAGGAGAAGGCGCTGGCGATGGACCGGGCCGGGCTCAAGGTTTTCGTCCTGCCGAAGCGCAATGAGGCCGACCTCGACGACCTGCCACAGGAGCTCAAGGATTCTCTGACCTTCGTGCTGGCCTCAACGATGGATGACGTGATCAAGGCGGCATTCCCCGCTGGCTCCGTCAGCCGTGCGGCAAATCTGCAGGCCGCAGTGATCGAATCGCGTCACCCCGATCACATTACGGTCGCCTGAGGTCTGTGAACAAGCGAATCAACGACAGAGCGGCCGGCGAGCAATCGCCGGCCGCTCTGTCTCTCATTGAATTCGCCGATAAGTCAGTTATGTCTGAGCAACGCCTGCCATCCGGTTCACTCGCGTAGCCTCGATCAGCGCCGTGAAGATCTGGGCGTGCTCCGTGTGCCGCCGGTAGAGCGTCTCTGGGTGCCATTGCACAGCCACCAGGAATGGATCACCCGGCATCTCAAGACTCTCGACCGTGCCGTCCTCGGCCCACCCGGTAATGACCAGACCTTCGGCCAGATCGTCGACCGATTGATGATGGTAGGAGTTGGTCATGATCCGGGTCGCACCGTAGATGTCTGCCAGTCGGCTACCAGCGACGAGATCCACCGGGTGGGAGACATCGTCCCGCGCCAGACCGTCCAGATGCTGTCGGTGCTGCGAGGACTGGGGCCGTTCGTCTGGAATGTCCTGAATCAACGTTCCGCCCAGCGCGACGTTGATCAATTGCAAACCACGACAGACACCAAGGACAGGTAGCGACCGCTCCCTTGCAGCTTCGAATACGCGCAGCTCCAGATCATCCCGTTCCTCTAAGATCCCGTCTGTCTGGGGATGCCGTGGTCGGTCGAAACGATCAGGATGAATATCCCCGCCGCCGCTAAGGATCAATCCGTCGAGCAAACCCATGAGTTGATCCACATTCGCCGGCAGTACGGGCACGATCAGCGGCAGACCCCCAGCGTCGAAGACCGCATTCACGTAGGTCTCGTTCATTTGCCAGCGTGGGTGGCTCACGATCGTATCAGGGGCCGGTGCGAAATCTGCTGGTATCCCGATTACGGGACGGTACCAATCGGAGAACCCTGTTGCGGTCACTGCTTGCTCCTGCCTCTCGGTTGGATGGATCACCGGCGTCTCTTCCCGTCATCATAGACCAGGACCCCGATATCGGCGTCGAATAGCTGTTCGCGACACGCGGATGACGGATCACTGATGCTGGTCTCGGGCTTCATGCCGCTAACCGCCGAGAAGGTTGGAGTGGGGCGGTGGCGGGGGGGCAACGGGGGCGGGCAGGGCGGCGCGCATCCTTGACAGGGTGGGGGGTGGGGCCTAGACTCCGTGAGCCCTGCGGACGCGACGCGAACGGGGGGAGGCGGCGGCCCGGACCGGCGACGGACCGGGGGGCTGGGCCAGTCAGGGGAGACCCGGGGCTGGCGGGGGCTGAGGGCCCTGGTGCGGCGGGGGACCCGAGGAAAGGAGTCGGCACGACGCCTTGACACGGGGACGCGGCGGACCTACACTCTTTGAGCTGCGGAGACGCGGCGAGCCGCCGGAGACGGCGGGGACGGGTGGAGCCGGAAGCGGACGCTGCAGAGCGCCGTGACGAGGCCGCCCCGGACGATGGCCCCAAGGGGGTCGGTGTCCCGACATTGACAAGTTGGCGATTCCGGTCGGACTCGGCCCCTCCGCGAGGGGGGACCAGAGGGTTCGGCCAGCGGCGCGCCGAAGACGGAGCAAGAGGCAACGGACGCGGTCCGCATCGCCGGATCACCTTCGGGTGAGCGGGGATGCCGAGCGAGACCGGTCGGACCGGCAGGGGAAGCCCTGACTGGTGGTGACCTGATCGACTCATCCTGATGGAGAGTTTGATCCTGGCTCAGGATAAACGCTGGCGGCGTGCCTAATGCATGCAAGTCGAACGGGGTCCCTTCGGGGGCTTACGTGGCGGACGGGTGAGGAACACGTGGGGAATCTGCCCTGAGGTGGGGGGTAGCCCGTGGAAACATGGGGTAATTCCGCATAGCCTCTTCCGCTAGTAGGGGGGAAGAGGAAAGCCGGGAGCAATTCCGGCGCCTTGGGAGGAGCCTGCGGCCGATTAGCTAGTTGGTGGGGTAACGGCCTACCAAGGCGATGATCGGTAGCTGGTCTGAGAGGACGGCCAGCCACAGGGGAACTGAGACACGGTCCCCACTCCTACGGGAGGCAGCAGCAAGGAATTTTCCGCAATGGGGGAAACCCTGACGGAGCAACGCC
>JAABUN010001859.1_pt1 | contig 42176 bp, 43 predicted proteins | sample 5559311 | NCBI WGS metagenome assembly JAABUN01 (sample SAMN10711877, study PRJNA513370) | rock metagenome | isolation source: Antarctica rocks | place: Antarctica: Victoria Land, Siegfried Peak sud
CAATCTGATATCAGTTTACTGCCTGACGGAAATAACGGAAGTTGTAATTGCATCCCCAAATTAAACGCATATTTAATTTGCGAACAAACCTTTAATTTACGTGTCTAGGTAAGGAGTTCTGAATTTAAAATTCATCATAATTACTTAAAGGTAACTATTCAGGCCAATAATATTATAATAAGAAAACAGGAATGATAATTCTTTGAAGATAAGAAAGAAATGAGCAAATTGCTACGCACCCCAGGGCAAACGCATCTAAATTATAAATGAAGGGAAAAGAAGGGCACTTTGGCAAAATTATATGCCATGCCCAGTTTTCTTGAGTTTTTTGAAACCCTTCCCGATCCGCGTGTCGACCGCATGAAACGACACAAACTCAGTGATATCGTCTTTATAACCATTGCAGCCGTATTAAGGTATGCCGACACAACCAATATTAATACTCAACTGCAATACAACAAAAGAAGATTTGGTTATACTTATTTCTTGTTTGTTGTGGAGTTTTGCATCAAATAAAAAAACAATTATGAAATCAATCATTTTTTGCGGGCTGATCATTTGCCTCTCGGCCGGTAAAACAACAACTACCCTTTTTTGCAGTGGGTCCAAAAGTTTAAGTTTAGACAAATATAGCTGCTGTAATGGTCAAAAATCGTGCGTTTGAAGACCTAACTTCTACTTCTTTTATTTAATCATTTACTTTTAAAAATAACTTTTATGAAATCAATCAAAAAACTTCCTTTAAAGTCAGTGCCATTTAAAGTTTATGATCCTATAAAAATCAGTAAAGAGCTAAACATAAAATACAACCATTTCATAATATATCCAAGTGCGGGCGGGTATAGGTTCCCATTATTCTACAGAGACGAAAAAACAGATCAAATTGAAATTATTAGAGCAAGTGCTAAAGCTTACAAGCTTAAATCAGAAGCTGTTAGGACAATGAAAAAGATCATGTACGGCTTCGGGGACAACTTCATGATATCTTACATTGCCGCTTATGATCCTTAGGGCAATGAAATAAGCCTCAAAGTGCAGTACAATATAAAAAAGTTGCTATAAACTCTAACCACACGGTTAATTACAGGTAATAGACGTGTGTCTTTTTTTACGAACTCCTGGGCTTTACTAAACTTTAAACCTTAATTATATGCCACGCAAACTAAACCCGTTCGAACCACCTAAACGCAAAGCATTGCCACCACATAACAAAGACTTGCTTGAATACCTGCAGGCCGGTAATACGGTAAACTTTGTAACAGCCCGAAAGATGCTCGGTATAACGCAATTGGATAAACGCATACAGGAGATCAACAAGTTTACTACCGTTTACCGGAAGGCTATCCGGATCAATAACATTCAGTGTTATGAGTATGGTTTAAAGCCGCGCAGTGATTAAGATATTTTCCATAGGGTATAGAACCGGCCTGATCACCGGTAGTCCCGGTTTGTTTTTACTTACCGGGTTTTTTCTTAATTACCTAATTTCAGGAAAGTTCCAATTATCTTCTAAATAACCAAGTCCCCGAGACACTATAATGTTTCTTTTGTTATAGTATTCCTGAAGATTTAGTGATGTCCTGTGATATTCGTTTTTATACCAATTACTAACACTTTCAAAGTCAAATAGCTCAAAATACTTTCCTGTGATTTTATTTAATGTTATAAACTCGCATGTTAAATGACTCAAATCGCGTTTAAAAGCAATATATTTTACTATTATTTTAATAACGGAGTCTAGTCCAGTGATTTCCTTATTAGAAAAACTTGTATCTATATTTTCATAAGGAATAAAAACCTCTGGATTTCTCGAATTGATATTCTTCTCAAAACTAAATCGTGCTTTATAATCTGCCTTTTTTTGAGTCAGCAACTGAATGGCTAAATTTCTTATCATCAATAAACGATGGAATTTTGCGATACTGTCGACTGTTACTAAGTATTTTCTATCACCTCGTGTGATTTGATCTCCCGCGAGTGTTAGCCTTGCCAACTCCACTGTTTGTTCTTCCATATCTTTTGTTCTCTCTTTAACTTTTTGGTCAAGTATTGAACCCACCTGTCCTTTTAATCGGTCATCAGCTGTTTGAGAAATAAGGTTGCGAATATTACTACTTTCGAACTGCTCCCTAAGAGTTTTATTAACGGTAGCTTTTGCTGCCAGTTCGGCCTCATCCTTTATCTGCGCAATTCGTATTTCAACCTGCTTATTTAGTGCATCAAGCTTATCCGCGGCGTCTTTCTTTGCATCTTTAATAGCTGTAGAATATTCGTCCTTGGTTTCTTTCATGTCTTTTTTCACGTCTGACACCGTATTCTTCGCGTCATCGTTGAGTTCTCGAACAGACTTATAGGTAAAAAAAGTTGCTACCCCAACTATCAATGTTAGAGCTGTGGCCGCAAAACCAACTATAAACTTAATTGTACCTACGAGATGATTGTAATGTTCTCTATCAAAATTAGGTGGAGAGGACGACGCAGGTGGCGGCGTTGATGATTGTGAACTCACTAAAGGTGTGGCCATAATTAAATAATTTTATTCCCTTAGGGATTCACGCAAACAAAAAAGCAAGAAGAAATAAATTATTTTCTTGATCAGACAACCCAAGAGACAACTAAAAAAAGTAAAAATCCCCCAATAGACTGATCATCAATTCATTGAGGGTAGTTATCAGAGGTCCCGAGCGGGGTCGAACCGCTGTACGAGCTTTTGCAGAGCTCTGCCTAACCACTCGGCCACAGGACCTTTTTTTACAGGTGCGAAAATAAGATATTTTTGATGAAAGTGAAAATTGGTTTATTATGGCTGTTTTACTATAAATCAGCCTTACAGATACAATTGCCTTAAATTACGTGTGATAAGCAATCCTTAATAATAAACACTTTATCATGCAACGCATTGCCGAGTCTGAACTTATTATCAATTCCCGCGGCGCTGTTTACCATCTTGATGTACGACCTGAAGAATTAGCTACCACCGTTATTACTGTTGGCGATCCTGACCGGGTAATACAGGTAAGCAAACACTTTGATATTGTTGAGTCAAAATCCCGGCACCGCGAATTCGTTACCCATACAGGATGGATTGGAAAGAAAAAAGTTTCCATTGTATCAACCGGTATAGGCACAGATAACATTGATATCGTATTAAACGAACTGGACGCTCTTGTTAATATCGACTTTGAAAGCAGGACCATCAAAAAAGAACTCACCACTCTTAATATTATCCGCATCGGAACTTCAGGATCACTTCAAAAAGATATTCCGGTAGATAGCTATGTGGCATCTACTCACGGACTGGGTATCGACAACCTGCTGAACTTCTACCGGCATAATAATAACGATGAGGAAAAACAACTGGTACAATCTTTCATTACACAAACACAATTACATAACCAGTTCGCGCATCCTTATATAAGCGGCTGCAGCCCATCACTGCTGAAACATTTTGTAAAAGACTTCCATCATGGCATAACTGTTACATGTCCTGGTTTCTATGGCCCGCAAGGACGTGTGCTTCGATTAGGACTTAGCAACCCTGACCTTATCGACAGATTAACTCATTTCAGTTTCGGGCAACACCATATCACCAACTTTGAAATGGAAACCGCCGGCATTTACGGACTTGGAAAATTACTGGGTCATCATTGTCTCAGCCTTAATGCCATTGTAGCCAACAGGATCGCAAAAGAATTTTCGACAGATGCCAATGCATCCATGGAGAAACTGATTAAACAATCTTTGGAGGTAATAGAAGGTCTATAATATTGATTCGCTCTACATGTAACCTTAACTTTGTAAGGGTTATACGTATGGCCGAAGTTTTCAAAACTTTGGAAGTCAGCGGATCAACTTTAAGAGTTACCATCAAACGGTTAAGACAATTATCGTAATTTTCCACCAGTTAATCATTTTCTTAACATGAACATCCACTTTTTCAAATATCAGGGAACCGGCAATGACTTCGTAATAATGGATAACCGCGATCATGAGTATGATTTCCTTAGCCGCGAACAAATAAATTTTTTATGTGATCGCAGATTCGGCATCGGTGCAGACGGACTAATGCTGTTAAACCTGAAAACGGGTTACGATTTCGAAATGAAATATTATAATTCAGATGGCAACGAAAGCAGCATGTGCGGAAATGGCGGACGCTGCCTTGTAAAATTTGCCCAACACTGTGGTATACATAAAGACAATTATCATTTTTCAGCCATCGATGGTGACCATGAAGCGGAGATAGATGGTGAAATTGTAAGTGTTAAAATGAAAGATGTAGACCAGATTAAAGACTATTACGGAGATGACATTGTGGATACAGGTTCACCTCATTATGTAAAAGTAGTAACCGGTGTAATGGATATGGATGTTTTTCAAAAGGGCAGGCAAATCAGGTACAGCCATCATTTTGCCGCGAACGGCATCAATGTAAATTTTGTAGAACCACAGGATGAAGATGAAATCATAGTAAGAACCTATGAGCGCGGCGTGGAAGCTGAAACCCTGAGTTGCGGCACCGGCGTAACTGCAAGCGCCCTGGTATGTTACCATAATGAAACAGGCTATAACAGTGTAGATGTTACTACGAAAGGCGGCAGGCTCTCAGTAGAGTTCGACAGGATTAACACAGGCTCTTATCATAATATCTGGTTGTCGGGCCCGGCACTAAAGGTTTATGAAGGCACTATTCAAATTGGAAAGTTGGTAGAAGCCTAGTGACCTGTCATCGTGAACCTACAACGAAATTAGCTATCAGCTGTCAGCTATCAGCTTTCAGGAAGAAACACTTGCAACCATCTGGCTGATACCTGATGGCTGACAGCTGATAGCACTATCTTTATTTTCAGCATTTGCTATTTTCTCACTTCACTACTTTCAAACTATATTTGTTGCACTGTGATACAGTACTTCAAAAATATCAACCACCAGACTATTGCAATTGACAGTCCTGATTCAGGCGCCTGGGTGAACGTATTGCCACCACTTAAACAGGAAGAATTCTCTGAATTATCAAATGGTTTAGGTATACCGCTAGACTTCCTTACTGACTCCCTTGACATTGATGAGCGAACACGTTTTGAAGAAGAAGACAATGTTAAACTCATTGTGATCAAAACACCGACCGAAAATAATTCATTCAATGAAAGCGACGCATTTTACATCACTATCCCTATTTGTATCATTCTGACGCATAACCAGATAGTGACTGTAAACTCATTCGAAAATGCCGCTATCAAAAAATTTCTGAGCACATTTCAAAACCGCCATCCTGATAACCGTAAGATGATGGTGTTAAAAATCTTTGAAAAAGTAGTGCAGAACTTCCTTGATTATCTTAAAGAAATTAACCAGCGCAGGAATATCTTAGAGCAAAAACTGTATGCCAGTAACCGCAATGAGCAATTGCTCGACCTGATGCGCATACAGAAAAGCCTGGTATATTTTATAACGGCCCTTCGCTCCAATGAGCTACTGCTGATGAAGCTGGAACGGACTAATTTCCTGGCATTAAACGAAGAAGAGCGGCAGTTTCTTAATGACCTGATTGTAGATAATTCGCAGGCGCTTGAAATGGCAAATATCTATACTAATATACTTAGCAGCACACTAGATGCTTATGCAAGCATTATTGCCAATAATCAGAATGATGTTTTAAAACGTTTGTCGGTAATCACGATTGTGCTTACTTTTCCCGTGTTGGTGGCCAGTATTTACGGGATGAATGTGCCTATTCCTTATGCCCATTCACCCTTTGCTTTTTACATACCGGTTCTGTTATCATTGATCATATCCCTGGTGATTGGCTGGTTCTTCCTGAGAAAAAAATTATTTTAATAAATGAAGTCATTTAATATTCGTGTTTATGGAATCTTATTGGGAGAAGATAATAGTGTTCTTGTTAGTGATGAATATATCAGGGGGGGATACTACACCAAGTTTCCAGGTGGTGGACTGGAGTTTGGCGAAGGAACCAGAGAATGCCTGAAAAGGGAATTTAAGGAGGAAATGAACCTTGATGTATCAGTCACCGATCATATTTATACCACGGACTTTTTCCAAATTTCCGCATTCAATCCGGGGCACCAGATCATTTCAATATATTATTTCGCTAAACCACTTGAACCCATAACCTGCGCCTTAAGAGATAAACCTTTCGACTTTGACGAAGACCAGATGATTATTTATAAAGAAAAAAATGAGATTGAAACTTTTCGGTTTATTCCCTGGAAGAATTTTTCGGAAGAAGCTGTTACACTACCAATTGATAAAGTAGTAACAAAGATGTTGAGGAACCTTTTATAACCACAGAGGGAAATCCAGAGGTAGGAAGAGGTAACACAGAGGACTCCTCTGTGTTACCTCTTCCTACCTCTGGATTTCCCTCTGTGGTTATCGAAAACTTAAACCTCATCATGATGGATTGCCAGCTTCTTCACCATATCATCGCTCAAAGCATTGGAACTGGCTCCATACCCATTAACAAGCACCCCCTTTAAACCATGTTTTGATTCGATAGCATATACTACCGCTTCATCCGCAGGGTCACTATCACCTTCAAAACGATAAACTTCTGTGATTTCAAATTCAGGTACTTTCAATGGAACAGGCATTTGCCTACATTCAATACCATCAGTTACCAGATTAAAATCTATGTCATAACCTCTTATTTTCAGGTCATCAACGGCTTGTGAAACAGTGTCATATTGATTCATAGTTATTAAAGTTAAGACTTAATTCCAATCCTAATTATTGATAATGTTTAATCGGTAGCTTTAAAATTCCAAACAGAAACAACATAATTGTATATATTAAAGGATAGTTTTAAATTTGCGCCAAATCAAACAATATAAATAATGTCAAGCGTAACAAATGTAACGATCGACTTTGATCTGAAGTATAAAGTGGCAGATATGAGCCTTGCCGATTGGGGCAGAAAAGAAATAAGATTAGCCGAAGCAGAAATGCCCGGACTAATGTCATTAAGAAGCGAATATGGCGCTTCTCAACCTTTGAAAGGTGCGCGGGTGGCAGGTTGCTTACACATGACCATTCAAACAGCCGTATTGATTGAAACCCTTGTGGCACTTGGCGCAGAAGTTAAATGGAGCTCTTGTAATATATTCTCAACCCAGGATCATGCCGCCGCTGCTATTGCTGCCGCCGGTATAGGAGTATTCGCATGGAAGGGGCAGTCGCAGCAGGATGCCGACTGGTGTATTGAACAAACATTATTCTTCGGTGGCTCTGATCGTCCTCTGAATATGATCCTTGACGATGGCGGAGATCTTACCAACATGGTATTCGACAAATATCCTGAGCTGATACAGCACGTGAAGGGATTATCTGAAGAAACTACTACCGGCGTTCACCGCCTGTACGAAAGAATGGAAAAAGGCACCCTGCCGGTTCCTGCTTTCAACGTGAATGACAGTGTTACAAAATCAAAATTCGATAATAAATATGGTTGCCGTGAATCACTGGTGGATGCTATCCGCAGAGCTACCGATATAATGATGGCAGGTAAAGTTGCTGTTGTTGGTGGTTATGGTGATGTGGGCAAGGGTTCCGCTGATTCATTAAGAGGTGCAGGAGCAAGGGTAATTGTTACTGAAATTGATCCTATCTGCGCATTACAGGCAGCAATGGATGGTTTTGAAGTGAAGAAAATGGTAGACGCCGTTAAAGAAGCCGATATCATTGTTACAGCAAGCGGCTGCCGCGACCTAATCACTGAACAGCATTTCCGTTTGATGAAAGATAAAGCGATCGTTTGTAATATCGGTCACTTCGATATTGAGATAGATATGGCATGGCTGAATGAGAATTATGGCCAAACCAAAGACACTATTAAACCACAGGTTGATTTATACAATGTTGAAGGTAAAGACCTCATCATTCTTGCAGAAGGCCGTTTGGTAAATCTCGGCTGTGCTACAGGTCATCCCTCATTTGTAATGAGTAACTCTTTTACCAATCAAACCTTGGCGCAGATTGAATTATGGACCAACCATAGCAGTTACGAAAACAAAGTGTACGTGCTGCCAAAGCATCTCGATGAAAAAGTTGCTCGTTTGCACCTGGCTAAAATCGGTGTTGAACTGGATGAACTTACTTCTTCTCAAAGTGCCTACCTTGGTATATCTAAGGATGGTCCGTATAAGACAGATATGTACAGATATTAATTGTTAATTGTTAATTGTTAATTGTTAATTGTTAACGGTTAGTGGTTAATTATATTGAAATGCTTTCCCGGTTCAAATATGAACCGGGATTTTTTTGCATGTCGGCGAAAGAGGCTAAGTTCTAAAGTCTTAATTCATATTGTATTGAAATGGCTCCCATCTGAGCCCGTTTTTCTTTCATCAATTCCTAACGAATTAGAATAATTGCATGCAATCTTTCCGTTATACCAAAAAGTGTTACCTCTGTACTGCTATATATCATTAAACATTAACCATTAATAAATATTCCATGCTTACCATTCAAAACGAATTATTGAAAATCGATATTAAATTAAAAGGTGCAGAGCTTGATAGCATTTATCATAAACAACACCAACTGGAGTATTTATGGAGCGGAGATCCGGCAGTCTGGGGAAAAAAATCTCCCCTATTATTCCCTGTAGTCGGAACACTTAAAGAGGATACTTATTATTATGAAGGCAAGGCTTACCAACTCAGTCGCCATGGTTTTGCAAGAGAGAATGACTTTATAGTTATGCAGCAATCGGAAAGCTCAGTAAGCCTGTCCTTGAAAAGTAATGAGGATACACTTACGAAGTTTCCTTTTGCGTTTAATATAATCGTTACATATACTGTGCAGGATGATTCTTTAAGCGTTTCTTACAAAGTAATTAATGAAGATAACAAGCTCATCTTTTTTTCAATAGGGGGCCATCCTGCTTTTAAAGTGCCGTTAGCGAATGACTGCAATTATGAAGATTATTACCTTGAATTTGATAAGATAGAAAATGCAGTCCGGTGGCCAATTTCACCGGAAGGACTTATAGAGTCATTACCTGCACCTTTACTTGAAAACACCAACCGTTTAAAACTGACCAGGGAGTTATTTCAAAAAGACGCACTGGTATTTAAACACCTTACTTCCCACCAGGTTTCTTTAAAGAGTGAGAAAACAACTCATGGACTTACATTCGACTTTGCCAGCTTTCCTTATCTTGGAATCTGGGCTGCTAAAAATGCAGACTTTGTATGCATTGAACCCTGGTACGGTATTGCGGATAATGTGACCAGCAGCCAGCAACTGCCTGAAAAGGAAGGGATTCAAAAGCTGGAAGCAGGTCTGGAGTTTGAAGCAAAATGGAATGTTCAACTGTTTTAAAAGATACTTAAATAAAGTAATATGTTACAATTTGTTATAACAGGAAAAGATGGTACCGGCCCGGAAGCACTGGATCGCAGGATGTCTGTTCGTCCTTTACATTTAGATGGAGTACGTAAGTTAAAAGAAAACAATAATTATGTAGTTGGCGGCGCTACGCTGGATAAAGAAGGTAAGATGAATGGTTCTATCATGATCGTGCAATTTGAAACTGAGGAAGATTTAAAGCAATGGATGAATAATGAACCATATATAACAGGTGATGTATGGCAGCACATTGATGTAAAACCTTTTAAGGTGGCGGATGTGTGATGAGATCTTTTATGATTGTGGCACTTAAAATTTTGTTCAACCTGTGAGGTTTCTGAAAACCTCACAGGTTTGAGCGGGGGGATCTCCAAACTCATTGTGATAGCAAACCTGCATTCAAAACCTGTGAGGTTTTTAGAAACCTCACAGGTTGAACCCTATTTTAATCACTCGAAACTTTAGAACTAAGTCTTATGCTTTCTCTCCAAAACCTCACTCTTTGAAAAGGCTGCACTATCACTTACCTTTGCGGCTCGAAATTATGAAGTACACAAACGAGATTAATAAAAGAAAAACATTCGCGATCATTTCTCACCCGGATGCCGGTAAAACAACCCTCACGGAAAAATTGCTGTTATTCGGAGGTGCCATCCAGATAGCAGGCGCTGTAAAAAGTAATAAGATCAAAAAACATGCAACCAGCGACTTTATGGAAATTGAGCGACAGCGTGGTATTTCAGTGGCTACCTCGGTGATGAGTTTTGAATACGATGGCCACCTCATCAACCTGCTGGATACACCCGGTCATAAAGACTTTGCCGAAGACACTTACAGAACACTTACCGCAGTTGATAGTGTTATATTAGTTATTGACAGCGTGAATGGAGTGGAAGCCCAGACGCGCCGTCTTATGGAAGTTTGCCGCATGCGCAATACTCCTGTGATTGTTTTCATGAACAAGCTGGACCGGGATGGTAAAAACCGTTTTGACCTCCTTGAAGAAGTGGAAAAAGAACTTAACCTGCCCCTGCACCCAATGGCCTGGCCTATCAACAGTGGAAAGGAATTTAAAGGAGTTTATAATTTGTATGAAAAAAGCTTAGTATTATTTACAGCAAATACAAAAGCCACCGGTGAAGAAGTGGTGAAAATCAGCGACCTGGCTGAACCTTCACTTGATGAAAAATTAGGTGACAGAGATGCGGCCACGCTGCGCGAAGATGTGGAACTGGTTGATGGCGTGCACGGACAATTGAATGTGTCTGATTACCTGCAAGGCAAAGTGGCGCCTGTTTTTTTTGGCAGTGCCGTTAATAATTTTGGTGTAAAGGAGATGCTGGATACTTTTGTGCGAATCGCACCAATTCCCCGAAGCCGTGAAACTTCTACCCGTTTGCTGGATGTTAATGAAGATAAATTCAGCGGTTTTGTTTTTAAGATTCATGCTAACCTCGATCCTAAACACCGCGACAGAATTGCATTCCTCAGGGTTTGCTCAGGTAAATTTGAAAGAAATAAATATTTCCATCATGTGCGGTTGCACAAAGACGTTCGGTTCAGTAACCCATACACTTTCCTGGCACGTGACAAAGATGTTATTGATGAAGCATTTCCCGGTGATGTGATAGGCTTGTTTGATACAGGAAATTTTAAGATAGGTGATACACTAACGGAAGGTGAAGACTTTTTCTTTACAGGCATTCCATCCTTTTCACCGGAAATTTTTAAAGAAGTAGTGAACAAAGACCCCATGAAGACCAAGCAACTCGAAAAAGGATTGCTTCAATTAACCGATGAAGGGGTTGCGCAGTTGTTTACGCAGTACGGTGGCAATAAAAAGATCATTGGCTGTGTGGGTGAACTGCAATTCGAAGTAATTCAATACCGTCTCCTGCATGAATACGGCGCTTCTGTTCAATTAAACTCTTTGCCCTTTTACAAAGCCTGCTGGATCACAAGTAAAGACGCTAAAAAGTTGTTCGACTTTACCCGTTTTAAAGCTGCGAATGTTGGAGAAGATAAAGACGGCAACCAGGTTTACCTGGCACAAAGCGAATGGTTCCTGAACACGGAAAGGATCAACAATCCTGATATCTCGTTCCATTTCACTTCCGAAATTCATAAATAGTTTCAATAAAGCCATTGGTCATGGTAGAAACAGATCGCCTAAAAATTATTCCGCTAACTTATCCCCAGCTTATTAAATATCTACAAGCCGATGATAAACTGGAGGATGAGCTGGGACTGCCTAAAACAGGTCGCATCATTTCAGAAGACGTAAAGGACATGGTTGAATATTTCACGCTGCCTAAAATGAAAGGGATTAATAAGCACAATTATCTGTTCTATACTTTTTGGATTGTAATTGATAGATCAACCAACGTGATTGTTGCCGAGCTTGGCTTTAAAGGAGCTCCGGACAAGGTTGGAGTAATTGAGATCGGCTATGGAACCATGCCCGGCTACATGGGTAAGGGCTACATGACAGAAGCTGTTGGTGGCATGTTATACTGGGCTTTAGAAAGAGAAGATGTAACATGTGTGCTGGCTGAAACAGATGAAAGGAACCTGGCTTCTATTCGTATTGTGCAGAAGAATGGCTTTGAACAGTTTGATAGGCGGGGGGTGATGTTGTGGTGGAGGAAGACTAAACCCTAATTTTTTTAACCACGGAGAAAATACCAGAGAATAGGAAGAGGTTACACAGAGGACTCCTCTGTGTAACCTCTTCCTGCTCTCTTCCTACCTCTGTGGTTAAAAAAAATTAATAATCAATCAGTATCCCCGTATAATTCTGCGGTGTAATTTTCTTCAGCTCTTTTTTTACAGTAACCGGCACCGTTAGTCCGTCTATAAATTGATGAATAGTTTCTTTATTAATCTTACCATTACCTCTTGTAAGTTCTTTTAAGGCCTCATAAGGTTTCGGATAATTTTCACGCCGGAGAATTGTTTGAATAGCCTCTGCAATAACAGCCCAGTTATTTTCAAGATCCTCGATGATCTTGGCTTCATTAAGCAGCAGCTTCTCCAATCCCTTTTCTATTGATTTAATGGCAATCATTGTATGAGCAAATGGCACACCTATGTTTCTTAAAACGGTCGAATCCGTCAGGTCACGCTGCATACGTGAGATAGGTAACTTCGAAGATAAGTGTTCGAACAGCGCATTAGCTACGCCCAGGTTTCCTTCTGCATTTTCAAAGTCAATAGGATTTACTTTATGCGGCATAGCGGAAGATCCTACTTCACCTTTTTTTACTTTCTGTTTAAAATAATCCATGGATACATAGGTCCACAAGTCACGGCAAAGATTAATTAAAATGTTATTAATTCTTTTCATAGTATCAAAATGCGCTGCCAGGGTATCATAATGTTCAATCTGAGTAGTAAACTGCTGACGTTGCAATCCTAATGTTCCTTCTACAAATTCATTAGCGAGTTTAATCCAGTCTTTCTTCGGATATGCCACATAGTGCGCATTGAAATTGCCGGTGGCTCCGCCGAATTTTGCAGAGAAAGGAATATGTATAAACAGCTCTACCTGGTTCTGTATTCTTTCAACAAACACCATTATCTCTTTACCTAATCTTGTAGGACTGGCAGGCTGTCCATGCGTTCTGGCAAGCATAGGAACATTCTTCCAATCCTGCGCCAGCAATTGCAGCTGCTGGTTAAGATTTAGAATTAAAGGAAGGTATTCAATTTCAATCGCATGCTTCCAGGCCAGTGGTACGGAGGTATTATTAATATCTTGTGAGGTTAGTCCGAAATGAATCCATTCATTTCCTTCTTCAGCACCTGCATCGCTTAGTTTTGATTTTAAAAAGTATTCAACCGCTTTAACATCGTGATTGGTTATTTTTTCAGTCTCTTTAATTTGCAAGGCATCGTCCAGGCTAAAGTTTTCGCCTACAGCCTTCATAAATTTTTTCTGTTTGGCATTAAGGTCAAAAAACTTTTTATCAGAAAGAAAAAGGAAATATTCAATTTCCACCATCACTCTATATTTCATGAGGGCATATTCAGAAAAATAATCTTCCAGGTGGTGCACCTGTTTACGATAACGCCCGTCAATAGGTGAAATGGCAGTAAGTGTATTAAGTTCCATGGCAAGAGTTAAGGAGCTATGAAATATTAATGGACGATGTACATTTGCGAAATTAAATTAAACCTGTGATACATGCAGGAAAAGTTAAGGTGTGAGGAATGAGGAATGAGGAATGAGGAATGAGGAATGAGGAATGAGGAATGAGGAATGAGGAATGAGGAATGTTAAACTTGAACTACAAATATCATATAAAACCCCGCAGGGGTAACATGATTATAGAAAAATGATAAATGGGAAACGCGAACCCTGAAAGAGTGGCATTGAGCGTCTTAAACACAAAGAATAATGCCACCTCTTCGGGCAATATCATTAAGTTAAGATTTTGATTGAAAGCATTAAGTGAACAGACAGGGTGGTTGTCAATCCCATCCCTGGAGGGGACGTTTGAGCCGGAGGCCAAACGGGGGGTGGGTTTTACTGTGGCTTCTCCAAAAATACCACCCGAAACGCTTATAAACAAGCACAAAATTGTTACACCCGTTAGCACGCTGCCACGCATACCCACCCCCGTTATGTCCTGCGGACGTAACGTCCCCTCCAAAAGGAGGGGAAAGAAGACCACCATGAGTTGCACTTTGTGCTTCTATTATTAAAGAACTTCTTAACTTAATGACATTGCCCGTTGGTGTTTTATTCAAACGCATAAATTTCTATAATCATTTCACCCCTTTAGGTTATAGAGGCCATATTTAATATTTAAACTGAATAGACAGTTTGGTGTTATAACAATCAAGCAAGATCAATCAATGAATAAACATAAAAAAATCAGGGTAGGGGCAGTGAGCTACCTAAATACAAAACCTTTGGTTTATGGTTTTGAACAGGGAATGATGAAAGAGGAGATAACGTTAATCAATGATTATCCTGCACGCATTGCTTCAATGTTATTAAATGATGAGATAGATGTAGGATTGGTGCCTGTTGCTATCATACCTGAAATGGAACAATGGCATATTATTTCAGATTATTGTATCGGCACTGAAGGCGAGGTGGCTTCTGTATGTTTGTTCAGTGAAACCCCTCTTGAAAATATTGAAAAAGTATTATTGGATTATCAAAGCAGGACTTCCGTTGCGCTTGCCAAAGTGCTGATTGATAGATACTGGAAGATCAGTCCTGAACTGATCCATGCAAAAGAAGATTTTCGCGATCATATCAAAGGCACCACAGCCGGACTGGTAATTGGCGACAGGGCATTGCAGCAGCGGAAAATATCTCCTTATATCTATGATCTGGGCGCGGCCTGGAAAGCCCATACCGGCCTGCCTTTTATCTTCGCAGCTTGGATCAGTAACAAACAACTGGATGATGATTTTATTGAGTCATTTAATAAAGCCAACAAAGTTGGATTAGATAATATTGATGAAGTGGTAAGACTAAATCCTTATGAGTTGTTTGATCTTAAAAAATACTACACTCAGTATATTAATTATAACCTGGATGATCAGAAGAGAAAGGGGATGGGATTATTTCTTCAACAACTACCCGCGTTTCAGCTTGGCCTTTATTGAATTTATAATAGGAATGAAATCCGGTGTCAGGTTCAGGTAGTACACTATTGCAATAAACAAGCTTGAAAAGAGTACTGATTTGCCGATCATACCACTCCACCCACCCAGATTTCTTGATGTAGCGTAAACAATAAAATATACGCCGATTGCACAAACGATAGCCCAGATGGTTTTAACAGTAAAAGGCTGCATGTTGTATTTTTTGTAAATAAACAGAATGCGTATCATGTTGTAAATAGAGAGAGCAATAATATTTGAATATGCTGCACCCATTATTCCATAACGCCTGACCAGGAAATAATTTAATGGTAGGGCCAATGCTGCCAGGATCATTCCGGCATAAAATTCAAAGCGCCATGATGGAGAGGTATATAACAACTGACTATTGACTCCCGTACCCATATCTATTATTTTTGTGATTCCTAGTATAAGAATTACATATTTGCCTTTCTCATAAGCTTTGTCTATATGGAATAGTTTATAGGCGTCATCTAAATTCAACCAGATATTACAAAAGATGAACAGTGAAATAATCAGCAGGTTAATGGAACTGCGAAAATATATACGTTGAATTTCAGCATAGTTCATGTCCTTCCATGCCTGAGCCATATAAGGTGTAGCAATGGATACCATACTGCGTTGCGGCACCTGCACTACCGTTGCAATAAATGAGCTTAATGTAAAAATCCCCAGCTCCGCTGCTCCCCGCTGGCTGGTGATAGCAATACTATCCGCCTGTTGTGCCAAGGTAAAAACTACAATTCCTAAAAAAACATATCCTACAAAAAGCCCCATCTCTCTAGCTTTTTGGCGAGTAACAGAACTGATCTTAAACACAAGTGTGACTTCACCAAATTTTTTAAGGTACAGGTAAAGCATTATCACAGTCACTCCATAAACACAGGCAAACAACTTAACAAAGAGATCAAAAGAAATTACTTTAAAAATGTACAGTACAATCAATAATGTAGTGCACATCCTCACAACACCTTCTTTCAAAAAATTAGGGAACACAGTTCTTTTAAAGATAGCCGCATGAGCTTCCAGAATAGAAAATATCAGGTAGAAAAAAGTAAAAGGGAAAAGCCAGAAATAGTAATTAACTACCTGTGGCGATTTCTCAGAAAACTTCCGGATAAATAATGGCTTAAAAACAATTCCTCCAACCACCACCAATACAAATCCGATTATTGCAATGGTAAAAGCAAGAGCAAGCAGGTCGTTCTGATTTTTCTTCAGGCTATCATAGTAGTAAGGATAAAACCTGCCCATGATGCTAACCATTCCCAGGCAGGCAACGGAATAAAACACCAGGTTAATGCTCGCCATCGCTTGTATCAATCCATACTGAGCCGGATCGAAGAAGCCTTGTTTGGTATATAAAAATGTGTTAAGGGCGCCGAAAGCAAAGCCTATGTAAATAAATACCGATGAAGAAATGCTTTGTTTCCGGATATCTCCCATGCCGCTAAAATTTATTCATTACCTCTATTACCTGTTGTACATCAGAAGGTGTATGAAAATATGAAATTGGTAAACTTAAAGTAGTTTGATGAATTTCTTCAGAGATAGGTGTTAATTGTTTATCCAGTATTCCCTGCATAGCTTTTTGTTTATTTGGAGGAACGGGGTAATGAATCTCCGTTTTTATATCATGTTGTAACAAGTGCTCTTTCAGCGCGTCTCTTTGCGGATGCCTGATATTAAATATGTGATACACATCAAAATAATCATGTTCTACTACAGGCTTAATAAAATCATCTTTTAATCCTTGAAGGTATAATGCAGCCAGCGCTCTTTTATGTTCATTAATTGTATCCAGTTGCTGCAGTTTTATGGAAAGCAAAGCAGCCTGTACTTCATCCAGTCTTGAATTATAGCCCACTTCTTCATTGTAATATTTAACAGTTGATCCGTAATTACGGAGGTTACTGATCATTTGCTGCAGCGACTCATCATTACAGGTAACTGCTCCGGCATCGCCTAACGCGCTAAGGTTTTTGGTAGGATAAAAACTAAATCCACCTAAATCTCCGAAGTTTCCTGCTCTTACCCCTTTAAAAGCAGCACCATGAGCCTGCGCACAATCTTCAATAATTTTTAAATGGTGTTTGCCTGCTATATCTTTTATTTTATCCATACTACACACTTTGCCATACAGGTGCACCAGCATGATAGCCCTGGTTTTTGAAGTAATTTTTTCTTCAATTTTTTCCGGGTCGATATTATATGTTTTGATATCGGGTTCAACCAGTACCGGTTTCATCTGGTTGTGCAGGATAGAAAGAATGGTGGCGATATAGGTATTTGAAGGAACGATCACTTCATCGCCTGCCGTAAAACCCAATGCTTTCAGGGAGATTGTAAGTGCATCCAATCCATTTGCTACGCCAACGCAATATTTTGTGCCGCAGTAAGCAGCAAATTGTTCTTCGAAGGTTTTTACACTTTTTCCTAATATATACCAGCCACTTGTGAGCACCTTATCAAAAGCCTGGCGGTATTCGTCAAAAAAACGCTGGTTTGCTTTACCAAGGTTTTCATATTCAATCGTTGGCATAAGGTTCAAAGATATAATCGTTCTGGTTAAAATACTCGGAAGCCAATACCATTAAGATAGCATTTGATGAAAAAGCATTCATGGTATGCCAGTCTTCAGGTTCCAGGACCAGGCATTTGTCGGGGCGGTCTAAAATAAATTCAGATTGTGTTTTACCGTTATTGTTCCGAATCCTGCATGAGCCCTGGATGCAGATAGCCGCTTGGCGTGTGGTATGATGGCGGTGCCCGCCACGTACAGATTCATCAACACCATAAATATAAAAGATCCGTTTTATCTCAAAAGGAATCGTTTTTTCAATAACGGTCAGGTTACCGCGCTTGTCAGTAAATGTTTTCAGGTCTATGAGGTATGCCATTTTAAAGTTTGAAGTTGCTCTAATGTTTGTAGTTTTTTTTTAACACAGAGAACAGCCGGAGGAGGAAACACAGAGAGCGCTTCTCTGCGCTCTCTGTGTTTCCTCCTCCAGCTGTTCTCTGTGTTAAAAAAAATTGTCATCTAAGTTATGCAGGTGGTAATGATTTTTAAAGTTATAATTTTTTAGAGAGAAGGCAGCAAAAGGATATCGTGCAAAGCCATGCAACTGGTCAATGATAAACTGTTTGAATACTTGTTGTTTTGAAGGCGCAACTTTAAAGGCGCCATTAGCATTAAGTGATGGATCTTGTTGATGAATATCACCAGTAATCCTCATTAGCTGGTTTATATAAGGGAAGTAAATTAGTTTTTTAACGTCAGCACTGATCTCATACAAAGGCCCGGCAAGGGAAACTTTTTTATCTATGAAAAACTGTACTCCATGGAAATGAAAGAAAATTACATCGTACGCTGTTACGGTTTTCTTCTCTATGAGCTGTAAACCCCGCCTATTCAAAAAATCATACAAAATTAAATTCCATGGTGCTACACCACCGCCGCGATGTTGCATCACATGAACACAATCAAAACGTGTTGTCCAATCATCAAGATATTTCTGATCACCGAACTTACCATCTTCCAGTCTGCTATAACACCATTCAAGGCAGCGGTCTTTCCACCAGTTCAGTACTTTCAGTCCGGCTTTATTATTTTTAAAGCACATAAATTGTACGCAGTAAATGCCACTATACCACGACTGGTCATAAATTTTCGGGTACCGGTGTTCACTGATCAAAACAGATTTATCACCCATTTCATCTATCAGCACTTTGGGATCGTTGTAAAAAATCATGTCTGCATCCAGGTAAGTGCAATCGGTAAGGTTAAATTTTTGCAGGCAATATAAAATGGTAAAAGGTGTGCTCGTCCAGCAGTATTCAGCCATAGACCTTGTTGGCTTAATATGTAGTAAAGAAGGGCTTTCAAAATCATGCATTGAAATAGCGGTAAGATGAGAAAACGGATTATTGTTTAAATAAGTATAACAATCATTATCAAATGCAAATACATATAAATGAAATGACGGACAAACTTTTTCAAGTGATTGATACATGGCCAGTCCGCGCGACAGATAGTTAGTATTAAAAAGTGTGCAGAAATTAAGCATTGATATCAGTGAATAACTTATTGAATTGTTTCTTCATTATTACCAGTGGTAGTTTGAGCTTTTCTTTTTTCAACTGTTGTAATACTGCGTTTTTACAGGTTAAGAAAATGGGGTCATGTGATTGTTGCAACGCAAGGTCGCACACTTCCAGTGCAAATCCATATTGCCTTTCAAGCAATGCAAAGATATACAATAGTAAAAGCGCCCGTGGATTGGAGCCGGAAGGGTTTTGAAGATAAGTCAGTTCGGCCCAGCAGGGTGATTTTCGAACCATGCGATTAGTCTTAAAAGCACCAAACTCTTTAATGTAGCTTTCATGTAATCTTTGTGTTCCCTTAACTTCCATAGAAGATAGCCAATAACCTAACCGGTGCATCTCCTGCATGATGGTAAATAATTTGTCTTCTCCGATGTAAGCATCCATAATGCCGGGTTCAAACTCGGCTGCCAATATATTACTGCGAACATCATCAGTTACGCTAAGGAACAAACGAAGGTCAGTGCCCTGGGTATCTGTCTTAAACCAGTCAATATAATTGATGCCTGCAACAAGCATTGTTTGTTGCAGGGTAGTAGCTTGTAATTGTAATGTTTTCTCTACTTTAAAAAGTGATTTGAATACCCATGGCTGCAATTTCTCCATATCTGGTTTTAACAGGCTTGAGCAAAATGGTGATGCAGTAAGATTGAAATCAGCAACCAGCGTTGCTTTTGCTGTAACAATCCTGTTAATGACCAGTAGTTTTTTGTAACCGGAAGCCTGTTTCTCACTCACATTAAATTCTCGGTCATCCGCATCAAAAGCAATACAAATTGAATAAGGCGCAATGGCACTCCATTTTTTATTTATTTCTCCTGAAGCGCCAATATCAAAAAGTACCGGTGGCTTATTTTCAAAGTAAGAAGATGATAATATTGTATGGATGATCTTCATGTGGTTTCTCTTTTCAGTTCCAGAAGAAATCCTTTGTAGTGAATAATCCTGCCGTCTAATTCTATGTGTTCTTTATTTAAATGCCTGCTTAGTAGCGTATATTTTTTACTGAATGCCTGTTTTACTTTTTCATAGTCAAGGAACCAGCAGGGATAAGAAGCGGTATATATTTCAGGAGGCACTTTCTGCACTGTTATCCGGTCGCGTTCTTCGTAATTAAAAGGAGTATTATCAATGATAATATACGGGATATTGAATTGTAAAATTTTTTCAATTAGCTCATAAGGTTTTTCCGTATAATGAATGGCACATGAAATGATGAGCAGGTGAGCTTTATGTAATGCCTGCGCCTCCTCAAACGTAGCATGAAAACTGATTCTATCATCCTGTATATATTTACGGCCGGTTTCTACAAAGTTGTCTTGTTCAATAATCTGCCAATGAACCTCTTTGATATCATCAAGAAATTTTTTGTTCTGGTAATAAGTGCTGCCAAGTGACCCGCCAAAATCTATAACAGTTAGCTTGCTGTTATTTACCAGGGCTTTCCATAACAAAGCGGATAGCAAGGGGTAGGAGTATTCTATAATATCGAAGAGCACCGAATCTCTTTCATAAACAGCTTCACCATTCTTTACTTTTAAAGTGGCGTTCTTAACTTTTTCAAGGATATTCAAGGCGTCGTATCCGGTGCAGTTTTGCAGGGCTTGCTGCCAGCTTGAATAATCGCCTGACCAGCCATAAGTCTTTCGTTTTAAATATTTTCTATAAAATATTACTGCTTTCTCAACCATACCTTACTCAGTAGATTTTTGGCAAGATGCATTATTTTTTTTGTATAAGATGTTTTTAGCGGGCGTATATGTTTTTCAAAATTAATAAAAGCATCTATGGCGCTATCATCGTTTATTAAAGGGATGTCGTTTAGCTGGATAGGAGTATCAGCCATAACAAGGTCCTCATTATAATCGGCAGTTTTTACATGGGTGGAATCAGCGCCGAAACCTATATGTTTCGACAGTGAGCGTGAGGGATATAATGTAAGGGAGTTGTTCAAAAATGCGGTGGCTGTCCAGCGTATAGCCCAGCTATTGACTTTGCCTTCGAGCTGGTGTTTAAGCATATTTTCATACGGGAATCTGCCTCCAAGGTTAAATTCGTTCAACAGTCCGCGTTCTGTAAGCTGGTTGTAAATGTTTTGAGTGTCAGGTTCAAAATGATCCCAGGCTCTTTTCCAGCTTGCCCAGGCGATGGTATCAGGTAAACGAATGAAGTAAGTGTCGGAAGCAGCTTCATTATAATAATAATTCCAGCTACCAAGACTGAAGACATTGTTTACATCTTTGTATTTTTCCAGTCCTTCATTCATAAAGCGAAGAAAATATTTTGATACCACTACATCATCTTCAATTACGATTACTTTCTGGTATCGGTTAACAGTCTCCGTTACTCCATAAATGATTGAAGGGGCCAAACCTTTGTTTACTGCCGACTCGATGATGGTAACATGCTTGCACCAGTTTTTGCAGCGGATAATTTTTCTTACTTCTTCAATAGCTGCCATTTGGATTGGAGTAGCATTGATTTTTGGGCCGTCTGCATAAATAAATAATTCTGATTCCCGGGCCAGATCATTTTCTAAAATAGATTCAAGTGTGCGCAACGTAAATTGCGGGCGGTTGTAAACGAAAAGAGCTATGGGAGCGAGCGGCATGATAAAAGCAAATGTAGAGACAAATTAATTTTATAATTATGATTATTTGTATTTGTCAGCTAATACAAAACAGTTTTCTCTGCGGTTATATAATTGTGACAAATATTTATCTTATCGTGGAATATTACAAAACAATTCAGATGTTATAATTTTTGCCATACTCCCGTTTGAGTAAAAAAATCAGCGTAGGGACTAGGACTTTTCTGATTAAAAATCAGTTTGAAATTCTTTTGAAGCGCAGTATTTAAATTCTTAAAATAATATTTTCTGTCTGAATTATCAACAATTAAATATCCTGTTTTTTTAATCTTGGTTAGGCTGTGAAAAATACAGGATGGTCGTGATCTTCCATCAACCAGCACTAGGTCGAAGAATTCGTCAGGGTAGCAATCAATATAAGATGCATATGATTTAAATATGTTACCAAGAAAATTCTCGTCGCTTGTGTAATAATGGTCAGGATTTGAAGCATCAAGAGAGTCGCCTGTTTTTTTGTTTTCAGGCAAAATCAGGTTGCCACTCCAATTCTTTGTTGATTCATTCGCTAAGTTTTGTTGCAGCCTGGTAAACCATTCCGGATCATGCTCCACTGTTACGACTTGTTTAACTTTGTTTACAAAAAACAATGTTGAGCCACCACCGCCATATTCAAACACCCTACTATTGGAGTTGATCTTTGATTTTAAAAAGTCAATAACAGGAAATGTGATCCAGGGTTGCTGATCCGTGACGGAATTCATGCCAGGTTTCAAAGAGGTTTTCCATCTATTGAAATATTTAATGTTTTTTATAATGGTGAAGTTGCCCTTTAAAAGCTCCTGCAATACCAGTTTACTAAAACGGAAATATAAGTTAGAGAACATATTAAGTAGTTGAATTTATTATTTTAAATTTTTCTTTTGGTAGCAAGACGCTGCGTTTAAACCTATAAGGTTTTTAAAACCTTATAGGTTTAAACGCAGCATCCTACATATTCTCCAGCTTCAGCCACACTTTGATTCTATATAATAATTTTCCAATAGGACTGCTTAACAGCAAATGCAACATTTTCAGCCTCCATTGCCAGACATACAATTTAACAGATATACCATGATGCTTTTCAAATACTTCTTTGCCTTCTTTTAATGCTGATAAATAATCGCGGTCAGTTGTGCCGCCAGGCGCAAATATCACCAGGGGTGCAGCAATGAATACAAAGGGCTCTCTATAGATACGGCAAACAAAATCGTAATCCATTGCATTTTTTAAGCCCGTATCATACAACCCATATTTTTCATGCAATGTTTTTCTTACAAACATGCTTTGATGAGAGAGGCTTCGCATTCCCCGGTATAATTTTAAAGGATCAAATGTTTTTCCGATGGTTACCCAAATACCACCTCTTTGCAATTGGTATTTACTATGTAACCAGGAAATGCCTGGATGCTCTTTAAAGGTTTTTAAAACAGTTGCCAATACCAATTCATCGTAGTAATAGTCTGCCGCATTCAACATGTTGATAATATCGCCGCTTGCTCTTTGTATGCCTTTGTTAAAAGCATCTGCTATCCCTGAATCTTTTTCGCTGATCCATCTGCGGTAGGTGGGCTGAACGTTTGTTTCCAGGTAATTATTTATTTTATTGTTGGTAGATCCATCTATGATCCAATGTTCATGTGGAGGTAATGTTTGCTTATCTACCGATGCCATTGTAACCAGCAATTCCTGCAGGTTGTTAAAACAAATGGTTATAATAGAGATGTTCATAATGAATTACCTATAAGGTTTTCAAAACCTTATAGGTTTACCGGGCGGATTGCTAATAAAAACCGCTGCCTTCTTCGCAATATTACCCCAATAAAACTTTGTATAAAAACTATCGGGTATATTATTAGCAGGTTCTGACGCTACCTGGATCATCTTCAATGCAAAATGTTTCCAGTCATTATCAGGCACTATTGTTAACTGGCCGGCAGTTTCCGCTTCCGTTACGCCGATACTTCCATTACTGGTTGAAACCACTTTTGTATTATATCCCAGCGCTTCCACCATTTTTGTTTTTATGCCACCGCCTTCCACTACCGGGTTTATAAATATATCGGCACCTATAAAATAGACTTTAATATCATCAACAAATCCTGCATAAATGATATTTTTATCAGCATAATTCTTCAATGCATTCATTTCATCTGGCAATCCTCTTCCACAAATAATAATTTTATAATGAAAGCCAGAAGTGAGCAGGTAAGGATTTATGTTATCTAAAATATTTTTAACAGCACCAAGATTAGGTTTGTAATCCAGTGCGCCATTGAATAAAAAAATAGTTTCCTTATTTTCAATATGATGCTGTTGGTGTAGCTGCAATTTGCAATGCTGTTTTTCTTCCGTTGAGGGTGCCTTGTCTATTTCAATGCCGTAGGTTATCGTAGTGCACTTAGTTTCTTTGAGATGAAATTCTTTTAACGCGAATTCCCTGTCAGCATCATGAATAAAAAAATTATAATCCGCATTGCAATGCGTACTACGTTCATACCACCATAGTATTTTCCACCACCATTTTCCAAGACTCTTCCACCGGGTGGATTCGATATTATGCGAATGAATGATGAGTTTAAGGCCGGTAAATTTTTTTAATAAGATTCCCAGCCAGCCATAATAGGGATGTTCTAAAATAAGATGTGTAACGGCTTGTTGTTTAATTAATTTTTTTATGGTGAAGAAAAGTAAGGGGTTGATGTATCGGTATGCTTTATTAGGTAAGATGTTAATGACGCTATATCCTTTTGCGTACTGAGGATCGTTGTTCTTAACTGTTACGCAGGTGAGTTTGCAGGTTGTTGAGAAGTATTCATTGAAGAGGGCAATGCCTTTTTGTCCGCCTACTTTAGCGGGGAAGATTTTGTAGGGGACTATGGAGAGGACTTTCATCTTTGCAAGAGACCGTATTGTGTGATTTTTTTTAACCACAGAGGAAACCCCGAGGTAGCACGGAGGTCCACAGAGAAGTCTCCTCTGTGGACCTCCGTGCTACCTCGGGGTTTCCTCTGTGGTTAATTTTTTTAAACTAAGCAATGCCTTTGCCTGATTGCGCTCTTCTAAATTCCAACACAATTCCTGCAACAAGCATAATGTATAATAAAATGGATAACCACATCGTGATCTTATCACTAAGTATAACAGAACGCGGTTCAAAAATAAATTCAATCTTATGAGAACCCGCAGGAACAGGCATTCCACGCAATAAATAATTAACACGTGTATACGGTATTTTCTTACCATCTATATATGCATCCCATCCATAAGGATAATATACCTCACTGAATACTGCAAACTGGTTGCTGTTGGCATTCGATTGGTAAGAAATTTTATCATTAAGGTTCTCAATCAACTTAATAGAAGCCGTTGAATCATACACCGGTTTGGTTGCTATCATATCCTGGTACCAGGCATCTATAACTGCACTGTCTTTAGTGTTTAAGGTAGTGAGGATACTCATTTCATCATCCGCATTTTTAGCAATTTTAAAACCTTTTATAAACCAGGCATTTCCCAATGCACCGGGATTAATATGCTCTTCCGGCTGACCGGTCTTTTGATCAGCAGTAATAAAATATTTTGTATTCAGCATATTAAATACCTGCATGTTACCGGCAGACAGCTGACGCTGGATGATGTCCTGGTATAAAGCTAGTTTCACCGGACTGTATCCACCAACCGAGTTATGATGGAAAGAAGCACGTGCATCTTCAAACGGACTATTGGAAGTTTGATCAAACACCCGGTAGTATCCAGGGTCAGTCTTTATTTTAAGATCAGCAGGGGTAGGGACAAACATAGATTCAAAGTCAGTAGGTTCTACAAAGTTGTCATTGTTGAGGTAACGCTTGCCAACTGCTAGTAAATCAAAAGAACTCAATAGTACCAGGGCGGATAAAGTCACTATAGTGCTTAGTTTATTTTTCAAATATAAAAAGATGGAGCCGGCTGCCAGTAGTACAAGTAAAAGAGAGCGTAACAGATCTTTCCCAAACAAACTTTGTCTGTCTCCTTTCAATCCACTCATAAGTCCTCGTGCAAATTCATCAGCCTGCTGTTGCATTTGCGGAGTGGGCTGTTGGGTCTGGGATGCCTGTTGCAACATACCGGAAACAAAATTTTGTTTTAAACCGGCATCGTTAGGTCCGGTGTAATCGAAACTAAAATACATAATGACCAATAATGCAAAGACACCCCCGGTTATATAAGTTGCCAATCGAAATTTTTTCCAGGCTTCTTCCTTTTTCAGATTGCCGAACAACACTTCATTTGCGCCCATGCAGGCCAGTACCGCAAAACATAATTGCGGTATTACCAATGACATGGTAGGCGCCCTGAATTTGTTATACATGGGCAGGTAATCAAATAAAAAATAATTGACCGTTTCAAAGTGTCTTCCCCATGATAGAATGAAGGCGAAAATACTTGCAGCGGCCAAACCACATGTGATCCAGTGTTTCACAAACACTAAACATAGTATAGCTAAAAAACAAATTACGGCACCAAGGTAAACAGGTCCTGAAGTGCCCTGTTGTTGCGGTCCCCAATAGGCAGTGCTATTGGCATAGCGCAATGCGGTATCCTCCGGCTGCCCTATCTCCGTTAATTTTTCCGCAAACTTTGAATTTCCTGAAGTAAGCTGGTTACTACCAGAGCCCCCGCCATACAATCCGGGCACCAGGATAGTGAGCGTTTCCGAAATACCATAGCTCCAGGTAAAAGCATAATCTTTATCGAAGCCACCCTTGGTTTTATTTTTTGGATGAGATGGATCGGTAAGCTCTGAACGTCCGCCACGCATTGTTTCTTTCACATATTCATTCATTGGCCAGATGTTGATAATGTTTACGCCAAGCGCGATGCCTCCGGCAAACAATGCAAGCGCGCCGGCAATAACAACATCTTTTACTTTACCATTACGAATAGCATGAATAGCGTAAGCAATACCTAACGCCAATGCAATGATCAAAGTGTAATAAGTAATCTGTATGTGATTCTGCCAAAGTATCATCGCCGCGAGCAACGAGGTTAATACGGTGCCGATAATGTAGCGTTTCTGAAATATCAATAGCAATGCTCCAATAACGCCTGGTGCATAACCGATACAGATCATCTTGGTATCATGACCCACCGATATTATAATAGGGTCATAAGTAGAGTAGGCATAAGCGATAGCTCCCATAATACCCAGCCATGGATTTACCCTCACCACCATAAATAAAAAATAAGCCATAATGCAGGCCAGAAAAAAGAAGTTGATCGGTTTTGGAAGTCCTAAAGTAAAAATATAGTTATGTAAAAAACCGATAGAGATTTTGTTGGGTGTTTCAAAAGCAATCTGGTAGCCGGGCATACCGCCAAACATGCTGTTTGTCCAGTAAGGATAGAGGCCGTGTTTTTCTTTGAACTCAAATGACTGCTGAGCCATTCCCCGCCATTGCTGGTTATCTGTACTTCCCAACACCTTTCCCTGCAGTGCAGGCTGACAATAAACCACGGCCACTACTAAAAAAATTACCACTGCTATAATATGAGGCGTTGCCTTTTTCAAAAAAGTAGCATTCATACACGGTCATTAATTATTACCCGCAAAATAATGGTATTTTAAGGATAAATGCCGATTTTGGATAAGCTAACAAGGATTTGTGAATACCTGACCGTAAATTGAATAACAATGAAGACCTTGCTATTTCTTTCGAGAGTAACTTTTATTTATAATCTATGTATGATAGCAACGCTGCTAATGGGTTATTTTAATTTTATGCCTGATAAAGAGATGAAATCAAGCATTATAGTGGCCGGGCTGTTTTTGTCTATAGTGTTTAACGGGTTGATCCATTTGTGGATGGGAATGATGTTGCTTAGAAAAAGATCGCTACTGATTTTTCAACCAGCCTGGTTGTTCATTACAAACTTTTGTTGTTTTCTTTACCAAATTTATATGCTGCTGAAGTGATACATCAAATTATTAAAGACAAACCCACCAGGCTGCTTATATTTTTTACAGCCTTCTTTGTAGCCAATGCACTAATAGCAGAATGCATAGGCGGCAAAATTTTTTCTTTGGAAAAAGTTTTTGGACTAGCCTCGTCTCAGTTTGGGTTGTTTGGCCAAAAAGGACTTTCATTTAATCTTACCTGCGGTGTATTGCTTTGGCCACTTGAATTCATTATGACGGATATTGTTAATGAATATTATGGCCCTAAAGCAGTTCGAAGGATCTCTTATATAGCAGTCGCTTTGATTACCTATGCGTTTGTGATGTTTTACATGGCTATTCATATTCCTTCAGCAGATTTCTGGATAGGGTCAAAGGCCCCTGAAATTGCAAACATGCAGGTTGCCTTTAACGGTATCTTCGGACAGGGTATGTGGATTATTGTTGGAAGCCTGGTGGCGTTTTTGGTGAGCCAGGTTGTGGATGTAACGGTCTTTCACCGGATAAAGAGGGTTACCGGTGAAAAATGGGTGTGGCTGCGGGCGACGGGTTCAACAGTTGTCTCACAGTTGATTGATAGTTTTATTGTGTTGTTTATTGCGTTTAAAATTGGTAATAACTGGAGCTGGCAACTGGTACTGGCTATCTGTTTGGTTAATTATGCATACAAGTTTACAATGGCAATCATACTCACTCCATTGATATATTTGATAGAGGGTGGCATTGAAAGATACCTGGGGCATGAGGTGACATTTAAAATGAAGCAGGCGGCTATGGGGAAGCAGATTGCCTAGCTTTTATTAAGACCCGAAACTTCGAAGAAATTTTAACGCAGAGAGCACAGAGGGAAGAAACACAGAGAGCGCAGAGAGTTACTTCTGCGCTCTCTGTGTTTCTTCCCTCTGTGCTCTCTGCGTTAAAAAAAATATCAAACAGTCAACCGCATTACATAATCATTCATAAAGTAACCATTTCCAATATCAATATCTTCTTCCCTTATAACTTCAAACCCTAATCTTTCATAAAACGTAGTAGCTTTATTATTCCGGTTTACATTCAGTTCCAAAGTAGTGCCATCAAGAAGTTTTAACGCATCAATAATAAAATTGATTAACGCCTTTCCAAGTCCGCGACCCTGCATCGGTGTAATTACATAAAGTTTGTGGAGTTTGTGATTTCCTTCGGCAGAAATAAAAGAATAAGAAGCAAATCCGATAGGTTTGCCATCCAGGTATGCAATGAGAAAAGTATGTCTATTAAATTGTTCCTTTAAAGAAGTTTCACTATAAAACAATTCCATCATGTACTCAATCTGGTCAGGAGACAAGATGTCTACATAAGTGGAGGGCCAAATAGATTCGGCCAGTTTTTTAATTGTAGCAATATTTCTTGCTTTGGCCCTACGAATAATTAATTTATTTGTCATTAGCTGCCGTTGATAAGTTATGAGTATGAAAACATAAAAATACACATCATTTCATACTTTGAACTTGGTGCGGCTGAACGCTAACATCCCGTTTTTCCATATATTTACCTGCTATGAGATTTCTTTTTTCAGCTATATTTTTTATCACAACATGCGCTGCATTTTCGCAACGCTTTGGTGGTAACCCGCCATCTATAAAATGGAATCAAATTAATAACCCGGCAACAAGAGTTATTTTTCCAAGAGGCCTTGATTCAGTAGCCCAACAGGTTGCTGGTATCGTTCAGCAATTGAATACTTCCACACAGCAATCAATCGGTAATAAGTTGCACAAGATTGACATTGTCTTGCATAATCAAACCACTTTTTCAAATGCCTATGTAGGACTAGGCCCTTACCGTAGCGAGTTTTACCTGATGCCGCCTCAAAACAGTTTTACTTTGGGAAGCCTTCCCTGGCCGGAACAACTGGCTATTCATGAGTTCAGGCATGTGCAGCAAAACAATAATTTTAATGTAGGCCTGTCAAAAGTATTGCGCATCGTTTTTGGTGAAGAAGGACAGGCACTGGCAAACAGTCTGGTAATTCCCGACTGGTTTTATGAAGGCGATGCAGTATATAACGAAACCAACGTAAGCAGGCAGGGCAGGGGACGATTACCTTTTTTCTTCAATGACTATCGCTCCTTATGGCAGGCAGGTAAAAATTACTCCTGGATGAAGCTGCGCAACGGATCATTCAAAGATTTCACACCCGACCATTACAGGCTTGGATATATGATGGTTGCTTATGGCAGAGAGCAATATGGAAATGAATTCTGGAGAAAGGTTACACAGGATGCTGCTTCTTACAAAGGCGTGTTCTATCCTTTTCAGAAAGCTGTTAAAAATAATTCAGGAAAGGACTATACCGTATTCAGAAAAGAAGTTTTAAATTATTTCAGAAAGCTGAATGATACTGCAAAGATGGCCATGGATAAGCCTTCTAAGGCACACAGACATTTTGTAGCAGATGAGGAATATCCTGCTATTGTGGATGACAGCACAGTGATTTTAATGAAAACGACTTATAAACAGATACCGGCATTTATCATACGAACAAATAACAAAGATAAAAAATTGAGGGTAAGGGATTATTCCCTCGATAACCAATTTTCTTACAGGGATGGCAACATCGTTTATGCATCTTATCGTCCTGATCTCCGATGGGGATGGAAAGATTACAGTGAATTGAAAGTTATAGACATTCATACAGGTAAACAGCGTTCGCTGACAAAGCATTCAAAATATTTTTCTCCTGATATCAGTAATGATGGAAGCACCATTATTGCGGTTACTGTTGATAGTAAAGGCAATAGTGAGTTACAGTTTTTAGATGCAGGTAATGGCACATTGATTAAGTCTGTCCCCAATCCTGAAAAATTATTTTATACCTATCCTAAATTTTATAATGCCAGGGATATTATAACGGCTGTAAAAAATACAGCCGGACAAATGTCACTGGCTTTGATTGATGGCGTTAAAGGAATTGCCAGTTACCTGACTCCATTTTCATTTAATGTGATTGGCTTCCCGGTTATTCAAAATGATACTGTTTATTTCAGCGCCTCACATAATTCAACTGATCAAATTTTCGCCTACTCATTGGCGGAAAAGAAGTTATTCCAACTTGTACCAGGCACTTCGGCTAATTTGGGTAATTATCAACCTGCTGTTGGTTCTGATAAGTTAGGGTGGAGCAACTTTACAGCTTTTGGTTATCAGCTGCAGTCTGCAAATAAAAAGGAGGTAGTATGGGAAAGTATGCCGGCAACGGCTATCAATTCGCCACTGCCAGACTTTGGAATAACTTCAATCAATAAAAACCCTGCCGGTACTTTTGCATCTTCAAAATTGCCGGTAACTAAATATCCGGCCTCTTACAGGTTATTAAATTTTCATAGCCTGCAGCCATTGGTTAACGATCCGGTTTATTCATTATCGCTTGTAGGAGAAAATGTGTTGAATACTTTACAGTCTGAATTATTTTTTAGTTATAACCGCAATGAAAAATCTAAACAGCTTGGTTTTAATACAACCTATGGTGCATTATTTCCGTACTTGTCAGCAGGTGCCAGTTATACTTTTGACAGAAGAAGTTTATACCATGGTAAACGGATCTATTGGAATGAAGGGGAGTTTCGTGGCGGCTTTGAGCTTCCTTTTAATTTGAACAAGGGCAGGAATTTTACCGGACTGAACATTGGCGCCGATTATGTTTTTAATCAGCCAAATTTTAAAGGGGTTTATAAAGATAGTTTGGGAAATCAGTCGTTTGGTTATGTGAACACTTATGTTAGTTTTTACAACCAGGTGCAACAGGCAAAACAGCATATTTATCCGCGTTTAGCCCAATCCCTTTTGATCAATTATAAAAGAGCTGTATCTAATTTCGATGCCAACCAGTTTTTGATATCTGGTTATCTATATTTACCAGGGTTATTTGTAAATCATAACCTGGTTCTGAATGCGGCTTTTCAACAGAAAGACACTTTAAATCAGAGGAGCTTCTCTAATAATTTCCCTTTTTCCCGCGGCTACTCTGCTGAGAACTTTCACCTGATGACAAAATGGGGTGTTAACTATCATTTCCCTATAGCTTATCCTGATGCCGGGTTTGGCAATATAATTTACCTGTTACGGTTAAGGGCAAATGTTTTTTATGATAATACTTATGTGGAGGATTCAAGAAAGCACACAGCCAGTTTCAGATCAACCGGAACAGAAATATTCTTTGATACAAAGTGGTGGAACCAGCTGCCACTGAGCATTGGCTTCAGGTATAGTTATCTGTTAGATAAAGATCTGTTTGGCGGCAGCGGATCAAACAGGTTTGAGTTTGTGCTGCCGGTTAATTTGTTGCAGCGGTAAGCTACAACAGAGAGGTTCGACCTTTGAGGTCTTCAAAGACCTCAAAGGTCTGAAATACACGGTGTTTCCTTCTGTCAAGACCTGTGAGGTTTTTAGAAACCTCACAGGTCGAACCTCATTTGTGATGCTTTGTTGGCTCAGAACGATAGAAAATATCTTTACAAATTCGCCAAACTTTCTTCGATTAGTTTAATTTTTATTTCCACATCCGATTTTTTCTTTTTTTCCAATTCAACTACTGCTGGCTTGGCATTTAGAACGAATCTATCATTGCTTAGTTTTTTATCTACTGACGCTAAGAAGCCCTTTAAATATTCAAGTTCCTGGTTTAATTCATTTTTTCTGATAACGTTAATACTTCTTTCAAATGCCGTGACAAATTCGCCAAGATCAACCTCAAATTTATAATTGCCTACCATTACAAAATCACCTTTCCGGTTTTCAAAATTTTTGTATTCCATAGCCAATTTGCACTCTGCATTTGCAAGTTTAATAATTCTATTATTAATATCTTCAGATTTGAATTTAAGGGTATGCGGATAAATAAAAAGTCTTGTATTTGTCTTTATATTTCTTTTTGCCCTATAGTCTCTTAGTTTTTGTATTAATTGCTTTGAAATTTCTGTCAGTTCAATCTCTTCATTGTTTTTATTGTCATTGAATTTTAAATCTTCTAACTGCTTCACACACAAATCATCCTCTCTGTCCTCCAGTAAATGATACACTTCCTCCGTTATAAAAGGCATGAAGGGATGCAGCAGCTGCATCAGTGAAGTAAAAAAATCAAGCGTTTTATGGTAAACGTTAGCTGGTATTGTTTGCTCAAAACCGGGCTTTACCCATTCTAAATACCAGCTGCAGAAATCATCCCATATCAAAGAGTAGAGCGTCTTTAAAGCTTCACTTAAACGGAATTGTTGCATCAGCAAATCTATCTCTGCCTTCGCTTGCTGTAGCCTGTTTTCAAACCAGCTTATTGCAAATGAACTGGCCTGCTGATGGGCAACTGCATCATCATTGCCGATTCTTTCACTCCACATCTTAACCAGTTTCAGCGCATTCCAGATTTTATTATTAAAGTTCCTTCCTTGCTCCAGGCTGTTCTCATCAAACAATAAATCATTACCTGCCGGTGAAGAGATCATTATGCCAAAGCGTACAGCGTCTGCGCCGTATTTCTCAATCAATTCCAGCAGGTCAGGTGAGTTGCCTAAACTCTTGCTCATTTTTCTACCCAGCTTATCACGAACCATGCCTGTGAAATACACATCGGAGAAAGGCTTTTGTTTTTCCAATTCCATTCCCGCCATGATCATACGTGCAACCCAGAAAAATATAATATCCTGACCGGTTACCAGTACTGAAGCAGGATAATAATATTTTAGTTCTTTATTACCAGGATCACTGACGCCTTTAAAAACCTCTATGGGCCAAAGCCAGGAAGAGAACCAGGTATCGAGCACATCTTCATCTCGACTTAGTGTAGCATCCGAAACCAAATATAATTCTTCATAAATTTTCTTAGCTTCCTCTTCATCACGCGCCACTACAAATCTTCCTGACATATCATACCAGGCTGGTATCTGCTGGCCCCACCATAACTGGCGGCTGATACACCAGTCCTTAACATTCTCCATCCAATATTTATAGGTGGCTAAAAACTTATCACCGGGATGAATAAATATTTTTTCTTCTGTAACCGCTTTTAATGCAGGCGCTGCCAACTCTTTCATTTTTACAAACCATTGAGTGGAAATCCTTGGTTCCACCACAACACCTGTCCGTTGGCTGTAACCTAAACGGGTAGGGTAATCTTCTTCCTTCAACAAATAATCCTGCTCTTTTAAAGCAGCAGCAATTTTCTTTCTTGCCATAAAACGATCCTCTCCAACAAATATTTGTGCTGCATCACTCATGGTTCCATCTTCATTCAACGTATCAATTACTTCGAGGTTGAATTTCAATCCCAAGTTATAGTCGTTGATATCATGAGCGGGTGTTACTTTAAGGGCGCCGGTGCCAAATTCAGGGGAAACATATTCATCAAAGATGATCGGAATACGCCGGTTGATCAGCGGGACAAATGCATATGCGCCTTTAAGGTGAGTATAACGGCTATCATCAGGGTTTACACAAATAGCAGTATCGCCCATGATTGTTTCTGGCCGCTGGGTGGCAATACTGATATAATTTTTCGATGCAGTGCCGGCTTCACCATCATCCAGGTAATATTTAAGGTAGTAAAGGGTTCCCTGCAGGTCTTTATATTCCACTTCTTCATCGCTTAGAGCGGTTCTTGCGGAAGGGTCCCAGTTGATCATTCTTGCTCCCCGATAGATCAGTCCTTTATTATATAGGTCAACAAAAACTTTCATAACAGCTTTGTAATAGTGATCATCCATGGTGAATGTTACTCGGTTCCAGTCTACACTGCAGCCCAGCTTTGCAATCTGGCTATAGATAATGCCACCGTATTTTTCTTTCCATTCAAAAGCATAGCGTAGGAATTCTTCGCGACTCAGATCATTTTTATTAATACCTTTTTCCTTTAGCATATTAACCACCCTTGCTTCGGTAGCTATAGAGGCATGGTCGCTACCCGGAATCCAGCATGCATTGAATCCGCTCATTCTCGCCTTACGCACCAGTATATCCTGAACGGTTTCATTAAGTGTATGTCCCATATGAAGTACCCCTGTTACATTGGGCGGCGGAATAACTACTGTAAACGCGGGACGATCATCCGGGTAGCTGTTAAAGTATTTTTTGTCAAGCCAATGCCTGTACCATTTCTCCTCAATGGCTGCCGGTATATAATTTTTGCTGAGTTCCATGACTACAATAACTTTTTTAAAGGACGGCAAAGGTACAGAAATAGGTAGTGATTTTTTTTGCCAAAAATTTTAGTATTTTTGGCTTCAAAACATTCATTACTTGTTCGCGATCATAGATATAGAAACAACTGGAGGATATGCAGGCGCTAACAGCATTACTGAAATCGCTATAGTTCTTTTCGATGGAAAGAAAATAGAAGGCCGCTATGAAACATTGATCAATCCGGGTATGCACATACCGCATTTCATTACCACCTTAACAGGCATTACAAACGAGATGGTGAATAGTGCACCTAAGTTTGAAGAAGTGGCTGCCAATATTTTCAACCTGTTGCAGGGAAGGGTATTTGTAGCACATAACGTAAACTTTGATTACTCTTTTGTAAAGCATCACCTGCAGCTTCACGGCTTCGAGTTGAACAGTAAAAAATTATGTACTGTACGATTGAGCAGGAAAGTTTTTCCGGGCTATGTTAAATATGGGCTAGGATCTATATGCCGCGAGCTCGGTATTGAAATGGTTAATCGCCACCGCGCTATGGGTGACGCTTCAGCTACCGTTGAATTGTTTTCTAAAATTGTAGATTCCGATAAAGAAGGACATATACAATTGATGCTGAAAGGCAAAAATAAAGAGCAATACCTGCCACCAAATATTGCCGCAGAGCAGGTGGAGCGCCTGCCCTATTTCCCGGGTGTTTATTATTTTCATGATCAGAAAGGAAAGATTATTTATGTAGGCAAAGCAAGGAATTTGCAGCAACGCGTTAAAAGTCATTTTTCCAATAATGATAAAACCAGGCGCAAGCAGGAATTTCTGCGCGATGTTTGCAGTATCAGTCACCAGGTATGTGGCAGTGAATTAATGGCGCTTATTCTGGAATGTGCCGAGATACGCCGTTTATGGCCAGCACATAACCGAAGCCTTAAACGCTTTGAACATGTGTATGGACTATATTCTTTCGAGGACCAGAATGGTTATATGAGGTTAGGGATAGAAAAGAAAAGAAAACACCTGCAGCCTTTGTACACTTTCAATTTGTTACAACAAGGATATACATTACTCCGCAAGCTGGTGAAAGAATTTATGTTAGATGAAGGACTTTGTTTTATAGATAAAAAAAAGGAACTTCCGCAGGAAGATCCTGCAAGTTATAACCAACGGGTACGTGAAGCTATTGAAACACTTCAAAAACAATTACCAACTTTTGCTTTGTTAGGAAATGGGAAGACCGATAATGATCAAAGCTGCCTGCTGATTGAACAAGGAAGGTTTTATGGAATGGGTTATTTGCCGCAGCAATATGCGGTCTCTGACATAAATGAATTGAAGTTGAATCTTACGCAGTATCCGGATAATGATTATGTGCGTGGATTGGTGTATCAATATGCAGAGAAGAACCCGCATTTGAAATTGGCTTTTTCGTCTGAACTATGATTTAAATGATTTTATGATGGACTATGATCCTGATCATAGTCCATCATAAAATCATTTAATTATAGTTCAGGCATCGGCAGTATCAAATTAGTCTTATAATGTTTGTTCATCTCCTTCACTACATAATTACAAGCCTCAGGTGTAAAGGTTTCATCAGGCTGGTGCATGAAAAAGTACAGTTCCTGCAAACCACTATCAAGCCATTTTTTAATACGGTTGATCCATTGATCTATTCTTGTATAATCGGTAGCATGCAGGTTATTACCGGTAAACCGGATGAATGCTTTAGGTACGGTCAATTCCATATGAATGCAATCCCTGCGTCCGGCCGTATCCAGAATAACAGCGCCAACATTAAGTTCTTTAAGAGTCTGAAAGTATTCTTTCCGAATTGCTGCATCAGCATACCAGTCAGGATGACGAACCTCCACAAAGAACTGCAAATCTTTTGGCAGGCTTTTCAGGTAAGCATAAAGGTTATCCTTCTTCAGAGGTGAGAATCTATCACTTAATTGTAGGAACACGGGCCCAAGATGTTCTTTTAATGCAACGATACCTTTTAAAAATTTATCGGTTGATTCATGTGCTTTCGGCGAGACCAGGTCAGAAAAATGACTGATAGCCTGAGGAACCTTCGGACAAAATTTAAAATCGGCATTGCCAGCCTTATTAGTCCAAACAGCAATTTCATCAGCAGTATAAATTTTATAGTGAGTGGCATTTAATTCAATACCGTTAAAATGTTGAATGTAATGATCGAGAAAAACAGCTTCTTTGGTTTTTTGCGGATATAAATTTCCTACCCATTCCTTTCTTCCCCATTTGGCGCAACCAACATAAACCTGGGGAACATTTTTATTTCCTGAACCGGACAAAGAATTCTTAGTAAGTAAACCATCCGGCGGTAAAGAAAATGTTATAGCGTTTAAGTCTTCTTCCTGTAAATGCCCAAATTGCATTGCAGGTGTTTTTGCGGATCGAGCCATAATAATGAAGCGTTAAATGTTTGTCAGGTTAATAATGCTAACTATGCTGAGCATGTATTAATTTAGGAAAGATAATAAAAAGCCGCAATAATGCTAATTACCAGGCAGGGGTTTATCATGCCGTCATTTGTTTCCATTAAAATATATAATGTATTTTCAATCAAAATTATTTATGGATAGACAGCTTACTTCCTGGAATAGTCCTTCGTTGAACAGGCAAATGCCGGTGTCGGTTTATGGATGGCATGGATTTGCGCTTTTACTGATCCCAACAGCCGCTGCTGATTACCTGGAATATGAGCGTTTTCAATTGATAGATGCTATTGCACCGTTTATCAACGCGGGTAAATGCAAAGTGTTTTCCATCAATAGTATCAACAATGAAAGCTGGATGAATTATGGCATGAATGGAAGAGATAAAATGATCCGCCACCTTGCATTCAATGATTATGTGTATAATGAAATAGTGCCTTTTATAAAAAACGCAACTAGTTGGGAAACTCCCATTATAACCTGCGGCGCTTCTTTTGGCGCTTTACATAGCGCCAATTTATTTTTCAAAAGACCGGATCTTATTAATGGATGTATTGCAATGAGTGGGGTGTATGACCTTACAGAGTACTCAAGAGGATATTATGATGAAGATGTTTATTTTAATAGTCCCATTCATTACCTTCCGAATTTATCTGATCATTATATTTTAGAACAGATAAGAAGAAGTAATCATATTCATTTAGTTACCGGCAGCGGAGAGTATGAAGAACCTGAAGCGAACCGCCGTTTTGCCGGCGTATTGTATAATAAAGGAATTAATTACGAGCTCGATATCTGGGGCCAGGATATGCGTCATGACTGGCCAACCTGGAGAGCGATGTTACCGCATTATCTGGGAACACGATTTTAATTGTTAATTGTTAATGGTTAACGGTTAGTTGTTAATACTTGATGTTAATTATTGAAGCATCTTCCCGTTAACAATTAACCATTAACAATTAACAATTGATTAAGATGCTTCATAAACATTTCTCTAGAAATCATAGTTGCGCCTAAACTTTCAAGATGGGGTGTGTACACCTGGCAATCTATCAATGCAATACCTTCCCGGATCAACTGTTGCACATACTTTATAAAGACATATTTGCTAGCATTACTAACGGTGCTGAACATACTCTCTCCAAAAAAAACTCTGCCTATCTTAACTCCATATAAGCCGCCAACAAGTTCATTGTTGAGCCAGGTTTCCGCACTATGCGCATATCCTGCATGATGGAAATTAATATAGGCATCTTTAACATCCTGAGTAATCCAGGTGCCCTTTTGATTTTTTCTTGAAATTGTTTTGCAATTATCAATCACCTGTTTGAAGTCTTTGTTGACAGTGAATTGAAAACTTTCCCGTCGCAATAATTTCTCCATGCTTTTACTAACTTTTAATTCGTCTGGAAACAGTACAAACCTTGGATCGGGGCACCACCATAAAATATTATTTTCTTCAGGCCAGGGAAAGATGCCATTTTGATAAGCTATTAGTAATCGTTTTATGGAGAGGTCACCACCGATCGCTAACAATCCATCGGGCTCGGATAATTCAACCGGAGGGAAAAGAAAGCTTTTATCGAGGGCGAATACAGGCATGCAGGTGTGTTCGTAACTTCATACAGCAGTGAAGATTTAAAAAGTTTTTTCAGGAAACCGTCAATTCAACAGTAGCGCTTATTCCCCTGTCTGTTATAGCATCGCACATTGGTTTGAGTTCTTCATAGTTGCCATGCTTAACAGAATATTTTCCCTGCGTATGAATGAGCATCGCGCATTGTTCCGCCTGCTCGGTAGTGTGTTTGCAGATTTCAATCAATGTATCAATCACCCATTGGAATGTATTCACCTCATCGTTCCAAACGATCAGGTGGTAAGGACTTTCAACGGCCGTCAATACATCCACCTCTTCATATGTAGAAACCTGGGTTTCTTCCTTTGGCATATATCACTCTTTTTCCAAAATTATGGATTTCATGTGAACTATGATGGAAGAAGTATAAAGCTGGCTCTTGTTGGGAGATAGAGCCATAAAAGCTATTTCAAGTTTGGCTGAATCATTAATTTAGATAGAACGTTGCAAGCTGTGGTGTAATGAGTCATAGATTCTGGTAAAAATATTTTGCAGAAATAATTCATCCCTTATCTTTGCACTCCTTCTAAATAAAGGGAGTTTAGCTCAGCTGGTTCAGAGCATCTGCCTTACAAGCAGAGGGTCGGCGGTTCGAACCCGTCAACTCCCACATAATCTGGATAAGGGTTTCAGTGAAAACTGAAGCCTTTTTTGTTTAATAAATCGTGGCACTTTCCCGACACAATTTCTGTATTATTATTGTTTTTAGTTTAAATTCATATGATGTTTAGTTGGAAAGTAAATCAATAAGCATTCATCTCGTCCTGCCATCTTGTTTTATAGAGATACCCATACCTACGCGTAAAGAAAGATAAAACTATAGAGCCTTCAATATTTTCATAAATAAATCAGCCTGTTCTTTGGTTGTAATCACCTTCCCTAAAGAAGATGTTTCACCGGGTTTCAAGGTAATCTTTAGTTCGCCATTATCGATTAGTGTTGCTTTTTTAGTAAGCTCGTTTGCCTCATTTAATATCTTTTTTTTCATTTAATACAAATTTAAATATTCTGAAGAAAATAAAATTAAGAATATACCAACTCATTTCAATTTAAAAATGAAATAGTTGTAAAGTTTAGCAGGTTTTATATTTTCTCCGAATGTAATTAATTTAGGTATTATAAGTACATCCTCCTGCTCATAAACTCTGTTTCCATCCCTTAATATTCTCAAATAATAATTGACTCCATAAATAGTAAAATAGGAATTTAAATACTTAAAATTATTTTGAATGCATCGGTAATACATATATGCTCTCGTAGTATTGGAACCATCAATTCCAAGATACTTGTTTTTATGTTCATTCAGAAATGATAATCCCTCAAAAATAATGGTAGAAAACACTTTAGAATAATCCTGGTGTGTAAGCTTAGCCTGGTCATCTACCTAGTGAACTTCATTTCCGGGACTAAATGACATATTATAAACATCAGGCATATAAAGATGCTCTTCAGTACTAATTTTGATGCCTAGTGTATTGACCATTTAATTATGCAACATTTATTAAAGCCTGTTAGAGCAATGTCATTTATTTTAACGACCAGCCCTGTAAGGGCATAATATATTAGCACAGGGTGAAGCCCTGTGATAACGAAGACGATGCAACAAAGCCCTGTAAGGGTGTAATATTGTTTTTGATACATGCACTTGATCTTCATATCGCGCCCCTACAGGGCTTGCGTTAATGGCAACGTTGTTTCACAGGGCTTCACCCTGTGCTAATATATTATGCCCTTACAGGGCTGGTAGCTTTCTTAATTACATTGCCTGTTAGGGACAACGAAATAAATCATGGTCAACTTTAATTTCATAAGATATAACCTCGATAAATCATGTTGCATAATTAAATAATCAGTACACTAGTGTTACTACACTTCCATCAATCAGTACACTTTCAAATGTGCTATATAGTATTATTTAGGTATTTCTAATCTAAGAAAATCACTTACCTCTTAACAACCCAAACAGCTCCTCATTCAAATAGAAATTATCTCTTCCAACCTTTATCTTCTTTAGTATGCCATCCATCACCAAAGCTTCCAAATACCGGATAGCTGTACTCCGGCTTACTCCTACATCTCTTTGTATAAACTCTATTTTGGTATACGGGTATTTGAATAAATTATTAAGCAAATCCTGGGCTGTACATTTTAGCATGTTGATTCCTTATCTGTTGTTTATATTTTTGCATAAGTATCCTCATACTGCTAATGAGTTCCACGCTTTCATTTGCAGTTTGCTGAACGCCTTCTAAAAAGTATAGTATCCATTCTTCCCATTTACCTGTTTCTCTTACATGTTGCAAAAGACGGTAGTAGTCTTGCTTGTTTTGAATGATATATTTACTGAGATAAAGTACTGGAAGATGTAACAGGTTTTTTTGTACGAGGTAAAGAATATTAATAATTCTTCCTGTGCGTCCGTTACCATCGTAAAAGGGATGAATACTTTCGAATTGGTGATGGATGATGGCCATTTTAACCAGATGATCTGCGTCCATCACGTCATCATCATTTATAAATTTTTCCAGGGTACTCATTAGTTCCACAATCGTTGCATAATCCTGCGGTGGTGTGTAAATTATCTCTCCGGTTTTATCATTTAGTAATTGAGTGCCTGACAGTTTTCTAAACCCAGCCTTATTCTGTTCTACAACGGCCTGAATTTGTAAAATGTAATTGTTGGTTAATAATCCATGAGTTTTTACTAATTAAAATCCTTTTTTTAATGCCTCTGCATACTGATGTATTTCTTTTGAAGCAAGTGTAGCAAATTGCATGGAAAGAAGATTACTTTGGTAAACTTCATCAAAGGTGCTGATGATATTTTCAATCGCAGCGCTATCTTTAGCTTCTCTTAATGTGAGTGTTTCTAAAAGTATGTTTTCGTTAGGGATACTGCTTATAGCACCCTTTAATTCAGCCAGCGCTTTATGCGCTAATGCAGATTTACGCAATACGACTTTACTTTCAACATCCTCAATTATGGGCAAGAGCTTTATCATTGTTTTGACTTGTATTGGCAAACATAAGTCAGGTATGGAGTTTTTTGACTTATGTTTTTAAATACAACTCAATATACTATGGGATAAAATCCCATAGGTTGTTTGATTGGCTAAAGCCATTGGAGCATAGGCTGTAAGCCTATTGAAAACTTTACACTGAAGTGCATTGAAACTATTCCAGAATAAAATTCTGTTCCCCATTCGGACCTTCCTTATGGTGCTCCAA
>JAABUN010001860.1_pt1 | contig 42173 bp, 39 predicted proteins | sample 5559311 | NCBI WGS metagenome assembly JAABUN01 (sample SAMN10711877, study PRJNA513370) | rock metagenome | isolation source: Antarctica rocks | place: Antarctica: Victoria Land, Siegfried Peak sud
CAGCCGCGTCAGTCTGCAGACCGTCCTCGGCGAAGGTTTTGCTCCCAGCACCGGAGCCTTGACGCTTCGGCGATCACTGTCGTTGTTCTGGCCGATGTTCGGCCTGTCACTGTTGCAATATCTCGCGGCCATTGTCATCCAGACCGTGATGTCGGTCCTCTACTACCTCGTCATAGCCGGCAGCTTGCTGACGGGTGGCGACCCCACGGTGTCGGTCGTTTTGGGCGTGATCGTCACCATCGTCGTCTTTGCCCTCACCGTGCTCGCCTACGGCTACATCTCACTCACCGTCCCCGCGTTCGCCACCGAAGGCGCCAAGGCCCCCGGCTGGATCGGCAAGCCCTACAAACCCACTTCCGTCTTCGGCGCCTTCGAGCGATCGCTCAAGCTGGTGGGGCGCAAGCACATGCTGCGAGTCACCTTGATCTTCAGCGGGGCGGTGCTGGTGTCCGGTGGACTGGTGCTGCTGGTGGCGGTGGGGGGGCTGAGCATGCTGGCCCTGTTCGCCAGTGCGATCAACGAGGACGTCGCCAACCTGTTGAGCAATCCGTGGACGATCTTCGGCGTCAGCGCCTTCGCTGTCATCGTGGCGATGTCCGGCGTGTTAGCTTATCTGGCCGCCGTGCAGACGCTGCTGTACCTGGATCTACGGATGCGCCGTGAAGGCCTCGACATGGCGCTGCGCTTCGACTGCGTCCCGATTCCGCAACCGGCCGCTCCGCCGGTCACCTTCAGCCCTCCCCTGCTGGTCCCGCCACCCATCGCGTCTCCCCGCCCGTGGACGCCGTGACGGGGGTTCGTGGCGGGCGGCTCTGGGAGATCCCGGTGGATATCGGTCGCGACGAAGCCCGACAACGGGCCCTGGAGGAGCTGGCGAAGTCCAAATACCGCCAAGGCCTTCCGACGGAGCTGGAGGGATCTCTGAGGAAAGTGCTGGATCTGCTCGAACGCATCGTCGGCTGGTTGGTCGGCTCCCGGATCGGCCAAGGGGGCTCCGGGGTCAACTGGGGCTTCGCCATCGCGGTGATCATCTTGTTGGTGGCGCTGGGCCTGATCATCTGGCGCGTCGGGCTGCCCAAGTGGCGCCGACGGGTCCCCCGGGGCGGGGTGCAGCTCGACCCCACCAAGCCGGCCGATGACTACCGGCTGATGGCCGAGGACCATGCCAGCCGCGGTGACTGGGGTAGCGCCGTACGCGACCGGTTCCGAGCCGTGGTCCGTGAGCTGGAGGTGCGCACCATCCTGGACGTCCGGCCAGCCCGCACCGCCTGGGAGGCCGCCGGGTCGGCCGCTCGCCAGCTTCCCGACAGCCAAGACGCACTCTTCGCGGGGGCCGAGCTGTTCAACGACGTGATGTACGGCGATCGGCGCCCCGACGCGGCGGCGTACGCCCAGATGGTCTCGGTTGATACCACCGTGACCGGCGCTGCGGATGGCGTCGACCTGGCCGCGACCGAGGAAGCCGCCGTGGCTGCGCCGTGACCGATAACCGCCCGACCGCTAACCGCCCGGCCGGGAACCCTCAGACTGATGCGTCCCCGGCCCGGCCAGCGCCGGCCATCGTCGGCAGCAACCCGACGCACTCCGGCGACCAGGTGGCGGTGCTCGACGAGCCTGCTCTGCTCGAGGCGGTGGCGCTGCGGCCACCGCTAGGCCCACGGCTGCGGCGGCTCGGGCGCAACCGCGCGTTGCGCTGGTTGCTGGGTCTGATCCTGGTTGTGGTCTTGGTCCTGGTGACGGCGTCGGTCTTCCTCGGCACGGTCGGCGCTCAACAGGTCGACGATCCACGATCCAACCGGGCGCGCGGAACCGCCGCCCTGAATGCCCTCCTCACGGCGGAAGGCATCAGGGTCAGCACGACCAACCGGGTCTCCGAAACCGTCGACCGCGTCTCCCCGCAATCCACCGTGGTGGTGGCCAACGCCGACCGCCTCAGCGATGCCGAAGCCGCTGAGGTGGCCGCCGCGGGGGCTGGCCGGCTAATCCTGCTGCGACCCAACACCGTCGCTCTGCGGGCCTTCGGTGTGGACGCGGCGGCCGAGGCGTCATCGGCGGCCGTGGTGGTTCCCGGCTGCACCGAGCCGGCCGCCGTCCAAGCGGGGGCAATCGTGATCAACGACGCCCGGGCCACCTATCGAGCCATCGGCGCCGCGGAGGTGTCCTGCTATCGCCACAGCAGCGGATCGTCCTGGCTCCGGGTCGGTAGCCGTCAGGGCTCGGTCGATCTGGTGGGGGGCGGCGTCTCCAACATCGACCTCGGTCAGCAGGGCAATGCCGCGCTGGCCATGAACGTGTTCGGTTCCCACCCCCAGGTCATCTGGCTGATGAGTACGAAGGCGGCGCCGTCGACCGGCGGCGCCGAGAACGGACCGCGACTGTTGCCGATCTGGTGGGACCTAGCGGCCCTGCAACTGGTGCTGGCGATCGTGGTGCTGGGCATCTGGCGAGGGCGACGGCTTGGCCCGATCCTGGTCGAACCGCTGCCGGTGACCGTACGCGCGTCCGAGACGGTGGAAGGTCACGGCCGCCTCTATTACCGGCTGGGGGCTCGTGACCGCGCCGCCGAAGCACTCCGGGTCGGCGCCCGGATTCGGCTCAGCCGGGCGTTTGGGCATGCCGAGGACCCACAGGCGCTGAGTGGAGTGATCGCAAGCCGTACGGGGCGCGACCCATCGGCGGTCCGACAGCTGCTGTACGGGCCGATACCGGAGACCGACGATCAGCTGACCGAGCTCGCCCGACAACTTGACCAACTCGAGCAGGAGGCACGTCAACCGTGACCCAGGCCCATTCCCCCCAGGCCTCATCCCCCCAAGCCTCATCGCAGTCTGCCCCGCTCGCCCAGGGCCCGCCAGCGCAGAGTCCGTCAGTGCAAAGTCCGTCAGCGCAGGGCCCATCGCCGCAGGCCCAGCACTATCAGGACGAGTCGGCACGCCCCCCGGCGTACGCTCCGTCGTCGGCGAATCCACCGCGGCAGTCTCCCGCCCGGGACGCGTTGACCGCACTACGGCACGAAGTCGGCAAGGCGGTGGTCGGACAGGAAGCGGCAGTCACGTCGATGGTGATCGCCCTGCTGTGCCGGGGCCATGTGCTGCTCGAGGGAGTGCCCGGCACCGCCAAGACCTTGTTGGTGCGGAGCTTCTCGAAGGCCCTGCAGATCGAGACCAAGCGGGTGCAGTTCACCCCCGACCTGATGCCGGGCGACATCACCGGCTCGTTGATCTATGACTCGCGGACGTCGCAGTTCACGTTTCGGGAGGGTCCGGTGTTCACCAACCTGATGCTGGCCGACGAGATTAACCGAACCCCGCCCAAGACTCAGGCCGCGTTGCTCGAGGCCATGGAGGAACGGCAGGTCACCGTCGACGGCACGCCCCGGCTGCTGCCCGATCCGTTCATGGTGGCCGCCACCCAGAACCCGGTCGAGTACGAGGGAACCTATCCCCTGCCCGAGGCTCAGCTGGACCGGTTCTTGATGAAGATCCGTATTGATCTCCCCGAGCGGGATGCCGAGATCGAGGTGCTGAACCGGCACAGCCGGGGCTTCGACCCACGCGACCTCGACGCGGCCGGTCTGATCGCGGTGGCCGGGCCCCGGGAGCTGGAGCAGGCGCGCCACGAGGTCCGCTCGGTGATCATCCATCCCCAGGTGATGGCCTACATCGTCGACGTGGTCCGGGCCACCCGGATGTCACCCTCGCTGCAGATCGGGGTGTCACCACGCGGCGCGACCGCGATCTTGAACACCTCCCGGGCCTGGGCCTGGCTCTCGGGCCGCGACTACGTCTCTCCCGACGACGTCAAGGCGCTCGCCTTCCCGACGCTGCGTCACCGCGTCACCCTCCGCCCCGAGGCGGAGCTCGAAGGGGTTACCACCGACTCGGTGATCGAGTCGATCCTGGCCACGGTCCCGGTCCCCCGCTGATGGTCACCTCGCTCGAAAACTGGTGGCAAACTCCAGATCTTCCGGCTCAGAACCGGCAGTTTCCCCCCAGTTCCGGTGCGGAGGCGGCAGCGTGGTCCTGACCGGTCGGGCGGCGATCCTCGCGTTGGCCGCGGCCGTGGCGGTGGGGGTGGAAGGTCTGCTCGGGTCGGCTTCCCTCGGGGCGGTCCTGATTGCTACCGGTGTGGTCGTGGGCGTGATCGCCCTCGACGTCATCCTGTGTCCCTCCCCCGCCCGGGTGGTCGCCCGGCGTAGCGGTGACACGTCGGTGCGGCTGGGTGAACAAGCCCAGACGCAGCTGACCTTGACCAACCTCGGGACCCGGCCGATCGGGTGCACCGTACGCGACTCCTGGACCCCGTCGGCCGGTGCCCGGGGCGGCGTCAACCAGATCCTCATCCCGGCGCGACAGCGGCGGACCCTAGGAGTGACCCTGCGTCCCACCCGACGTGGTGACCGTCCGGCCGGCCCGGTGATCATCCGCGCTATCGGGCCGCTGGGGGTGGCCGGTCGGCAGCGGGCCCACACCGCCCCCTGGAAGGTGCGGGCGCTGCCGCCGTTCAACAGCCGCAAGCACCTGCCCAGCCGGTTGGCGCGGCTGCGCGAACTGGACGGCCGGTCGACAATTCTGCAGCGGGGGCAGGGCACCGAGTTCGACAGCTTGCGGGAGTACGTGCCCGGCGACGACGTACGCTCCATCGACTGGCGCGGGACCGCCCGGTCCACCACCGTCGTCGTCAAGACCTGGCGGCCCGAACGTGACCGGCACGTGCTCATCGTGATCGACTCCGGGCGGACGTCGGCCGGCCGGGTCGGCGACCAGCCCAAGCTGGACCATGCGATGGATGCCGCGCTCCTGCTGGCCGCGTTGGCGTCCCGGGCGGGAGATCGGGTGGACCTGGTCATCGTCGATCGTGAGGTGCGGGTCAGTGTGCTGCGCAAAGCGGCTGCCGAGGTCCTGCCGTCCTTTGTCAACGCCATGGCCGAGATCGAGCCCGTGCTGGTTGAGACCAACCACCGCATCATGGTCACCGAGGTCCTGTCCCGGGTTTCGCAGCGCTCATTGGTAGTGATCTTGACCGGCCTCGATGCAGCCGCCATCAACGAGGGGCTGATCCCGGTGCTCGGGCCGTTGCGCCGTAAACACAAGATCGTCATCGCCGCCGTCTCCGATCCGCGGGTAGAGCAGCTGACTATCGGTCGCGAGGACACCGGGGCGGTGTACGCCGCCGCCGCGGCCGAGGTCGACCGAACCCGCCGGGCCGGCACCACCGCCAGCCTGCGCAACCTTGGTCTGTCGGTCGTCCAGTCGCCTCCCGACCGCTTCGCGCCGGACCTGGCCGACCACTACCTGACCATGAAGAAGGCCGGACAGCTCTGACGGGACGGTGGGTGCTAATTCAGGTCGGGATCCTCGAGCCAGGTGGAGAAGTAGGCGAGCTCGCTGGGTTGGCGGCGGAGTACGCCACGCCACAGATCCAGGGGCCGACGCCCGAAGACGTCGGCGTAGTCGGCGCTGATGACGTGCCACATCCCTTCGCTCAGCTCACTGGCGAGCTGACCAGCCGACCAGCCGGAGTAGCCGGCGAAGATGCGCAGGTCGCGGTACGCTCCGGCGACGATCTCGATCGGCGTATCCAGGTGCAGCAATCCGACGGTGTCGAACAACGGACGCCATCCCGGCGGCTCCTCGCCGACGTCCACCACCGAGGCGAGGCAGATGGCACCGTTCGGAGAGACCGGACCGCCGTGAAACAACAGGTGTGGCTCCGACACCGTGCTCACCCAGTCGGGCAACACGGCGTCCAGCGGGGTCTGGGAGATCTCGTTCAAGATGACGCCCAGGGCACCGTCTTCGTCGGAGTCCAGCACCAGCACCACGGTCTGGTTGAAGACACCGTCGGCGAGCAGCACACTGGCCACCAACAAGTCACCGGGTACGGGATCGCGGTTCGTCATGTGCGCCGCTTCGCAACCACCGGCGCGCGGCCACGGAGCCGCCAGAAGACGGCAACCCCGAGCGCCACCCCGACCCAGTCAGCGACGACGTCCCACGGATCGCCGGTGCGATAACGGTAGAACCGGTGCTGGATCAGTTCACTGACTACGGCGTGCGCTGCAAAGGTCGCGGCCACCACCCCCACCGGCCGTCGACTCACCGGACCGGTACGGGCCGAGAGCGCCAGCAAGATCAACAGCACCGGCAACGCGAATCCGAGTGCGTGCTCGACTTTGTCGGCGTACCCGAACGACAGTTGGGGCGGGGCCGAAGGACGATACAGGCCGTACGCCTGGCCCAGCACGGCCAGCACCGCCGCGGCCGGCCACAGCTGGGGACTCCGGACCCGACGGCGGTCACCGGTCTCGGTTTCGGAGTTGAGCGCCATCGGACTAGATCGCGACTTCGGTGTCGACCGGTACGTCCGCAGGCCCTCCTGCTGCGCGCCGAACGGCGGTGGCGACGGCTTGGTGCACGTCGGCATGAAACACGCTCGGCATGATGTAGGACGCGTTCAGCTCATCGTCGGTCACCACACCGGCGAGCGCTTGGGCGGCGGCCAGCAGCATGAAAGAGGTGATCTCCGCGGACCGGGCGTCCAGCAGGCCGCGGAAGACGCCGGGGAACGCCAGCACATTGTTGATCTGGTTGGGGAAGTCGGAGCGACCGGTGGCCACAACTTCGGCGTACTGTGTGGCCTCACTGGGGTCGATCTCAGGCTCGGGGTTAGCGAGGGCGAAGACGATGGCCCGATCGGCCATTCTGGACACGTCGCCCGCGTTCAATACTCCGGGCGCCGACACCCCGATGAACACGTCCGCCCCCACCACCGCCTCTTTGAGCGAACCGGTCACGCCCAGCTCGTTGGTGTGTTCGGCCAGCCAGGCCAGCTCGCCGCTGAGTCCCTCACGCGACCGGTGCACGACGCCAGCGATGTCGGCAACCACCACGTGTCCGGCGCCGGCGGCGAGCAGCAACTTGATGATGGCGGTTCCGGCCGCCCCGGCGCCCGACATGACGATCCGCACGTGCTCGATCTTTTTGTCCACCACCCGCAGCGCGTTGTAGAGGGCGGCCAGCACGACAATGGCGGTGCCGTGCTGGTCGTCGTGGAACACAGGGATGTCGAGCAGCTCGCGCAACCGGGCCTCCACCTCGAAGCAGCGCGGCGCCGAGATGTCCTCCAAGTTGATGCCGGCGAACCCGGGGGCGACCGCCTTGACGACCAGAATGATCTCGTCGACGTTCTGGGTGTCCAGGCACAACGGCCAGGCGTCGATGTCGGCGAAGCGCTTGAACAACGCCGCCTTGCCCTCCATCACCGGCATGGCCGCCTCCGGCCCGATGTTGCCCAGCCCGAGGACGGCCGACCCGTCGGTGATCACCGCGATGCTGTTGCGCTTGATGGTCAGCCGGCGCGCGTCCTCCTTGTTCTTGGCGATCGCCAGGCAGACCCGAGCCACCCCAGGGGTGTAGATCATCGACAGGTCGTCGCGGTTGCGGATCGGGTGCTTGGAATTCATGGCGATCTTGCCGCCCAGGTGCATCAGGAACGTCCGGTCGCTGACCTTGCCGATCACCACGCCGCTGACCGTACGCATCGTCTCCACCAGCTCGTCCGCGTGCTCGGTGTCGCGGGCGGCACAGGTGACGTCGATCTGCAACCGCTCGTGGCCGGAGGCGGTGACGTCGAGGGCAGTGATCGAGCCGCCAGCCTGTTCGACGGCGGTCGTCAGCTGGCTGACGGCCGGGCCGCCGGCGGGCACTTCCAGCCGGACGGTGATCGAATAGGAGACTGACGGGACGGCGCTCACGGACCTGATCCTCTCACGGACCCCACCCGAGGCAGCGGAGGTGACGCGGGCCGGCTGATCATCGCGATCGCTGCTCCTGTTGGGACCTGGAGGCCCATTGAACGACGTCGCCGTTGGTCAGCGCCACGGCTAGCAGGTCGGGAAACATCTCCGGCGTGCAGGCGAAGGCCGGCACCCCCAGCGCGGCAAGCGACGCGGCGTGCTCGTGGTCGTACGACGGCGCGCCCGAGTCCGACAAGGCGAGCAGAACGATCACCGTGACCCCACTGCTGAGCAGCTGCGCGACTCGGCGCAGCATCTCCTCGGCGATGCCGTTCTCGTACAGATCGGAGATCAAGACCACGACGGTGTCCGCGGGCCGGCTGATCAGGTGTTGGCAGTAGGCCAGCGCCCGGTTGATGTCGGTGCCCCCGCCGAGCTGGCAGCCGAACAACACCTCCACCGGGTCAGAGAGCCGGTCGCTCAGGTCGGCAATCTGGGTGTCGAAGGCCACCAGTGACGTCTTGACCGACCGGATCGAGGCCAGCGTCGCAGCGAAGATGGCGGCGTAGACCACCGACTCCGCCATCGACCCGGACTGGTCCACCGCCACGATCACGTCCTTGGCTACGGCCTGGCTGCTGCGGCCGTAGCCCACCCATCGCTCGGGCACGACGGTGTGGTGCTCGGGCAGATAGTGCTTGAGGTTCTTGGCGATGGTCGCGTTCCAGTCGATGTCGTGCACCCGCGGACGCTGGGTACGCGAGGCCCGGTTCACCGCGCCCGTCACGGCGGTTCTGGTCTGGTTGGCGATTCGACGCTCGACGTCGCTGACCACGCGGCCGACGACCATCCGCGCCGTGGCTTTGGTCGTCTCGGTCATCAGGTGATTGAGGCTGACGAGGGTGCTGACCAGATGGACATCGGGTTGTACCGAGTCGAGCAGCTCGGGCTCGAGCAGCATCGAGGTGAGGTTGAGCCGGTCGATCGCGTCCCGCTGCATCACCTGGACGACACTGGTCGGGAAATAGGTACGGATGTCCCCCAACCAGCGGGCGACTCGGGGGGCCGAGGCAGCCAGGCCGGCGGTCCGGCGACGCCCGCGCGCGCTCGGCTCAGTCTGCCTCGCTTGGTCCTGGTCAGCTTCGCCCTGGTCCGGTTCGAGCTGGTCCGGTTCGAGCTGGTCCGGTTCGAGCTGGTCCGGTTCGAGCTGGTCCGATCCGTACTGGTCCGATTCGTAGAGGGCGGCCAAGGCCTCGTCCATCTGCACGTCCTCAGCGCTCAGCTGGGCGCCGAGGGACTTCTCGGCCGCACCGCCCAACAGCAGCCGCCAGCGCCGCGCTCGCTCGGACGCCGTAATCTCACTCATCCTCCCCTCCTCCTCGTGAGCGGTCGACCTGCGCTGTTTCGGGGGACCCGGATGGCGATGACCGCTCGAGCGGACTGAGGATGGCAGCGACGGTGGCCAGGGCGGCCGCGGCCAGCTCAAAATCGTAGGGCTCCACAAGTTCGCCGGGGCGCTCGACCACGTCGGTGGCCACAATCCGTCCCGCGATCGAACGCCGCTCGGCCACACCGAAAGTGCCGAACGTCCGTCGAATAAGCGGCATCAGGTCCACGAACTCCGCAGCGGCCAAGCCGCCCACCCAGTCGTCCAGCAGGGACCGCAAGGTGTCGTCGTGGATCAGCAGCAAGGCGCCGTCGGCAAAGAAACCGTCGACCCAGCTGGCCTTGGCGGCGGCGTCGACCCCGTGGGATAGCGCCCGCTCGACCCGGAGATCGGCATCATCGAGGACCTCGGCGTCGGCCAGGATGCGGACGATCCGACCCGACAGCTGCGGGTTGACGTCGGCGCGATCGAGGGTGGACATCAGCGTGGACCACCACCGCGGCCGGGGGTCGCCTCCGGCGCTGCCGCCGAGGAGCGACACGGACGCGTGTACCGCGTCGATCCGACGACGCATCACGGCGGCGGCCTCATCGTCCAGGCCAGCGACGGCCTGGGGCAGGCCGACGCAGATTCTCAGCAGCAGTGCCGCGCTGACGTGGGCGAGAGCCGAAGTGTCGGTGGAACGGACATCGCCGTAGCGTTGTGCTCGCGCCAGCGGCGGCAGGGCATCCATCAGGTGCACCACGTCCACGTCCAGGGCGGCCTTGGCCTCGAGTGCTCGCAGCAGACGGGCCAGCGTGCCGGGTAGGTCGGCGAGCAGGCAACGTTCCACCGTGGCAGTCAGCTCGGCGAGGGTGCCGCCAGCGACGACCTGCTCGACCTTCGCCGACGCGGCCGTCTCCACCGTGGTGCCCCATACCGACGCCTCGACCACCGCGATCGACAGCTCGGGCCGCCACCGCGACTCCCAGGTCTCGCGAAACGTGCCGGTGCCCTGGATACCGCTGTCGGCCGGAGCGATCCAGGTCAGCCCCAACAGGCGGAGCCGGTGGAACAGCTTGGACTTCTCCTGGTCGAACGGTTTGCGCAGATCCAGGTCGTGCCGGCGGGGTTGGGGCTCCCGCTTGACGCGCAGCCGGCGGCAACGAGCGATCAGGTCGGCCTCCAGCGGCACAGTGGGAACTCCCGGGTCGACCGCCCCGATCCGCTGTCCCACGACGAGCTGATCGGTCACGAAGCGCACCGCCAGCTCGTTCCCGTCGCACAGCACCGCCCGGGTCGCATCGGTGACCTCGGCCAGCCCCGCCAGCGGACGCCGACGCAGACCCGCCAGGGTCTCGGCTAACCGAACCGCCTCGATCACATGAGCGCTGGATACCGCCAGATCGCGATCGCGCAGGGCGTGCGCGACCTTGGTGAGCCAGCGCACGACGGGCTGGTCGGGCGCTGACCACAGGTGGTGGTACCAGCCGGGTGAGGTGACCCCGGCGCCGTAGCCGGTGGCGGAGGCCAGCCTGTCGTGCGTCCAGGGCACCCACGTCAGGCTCACCTTGCGCTTGGGCAGATTCCGCAAGATTTTGGCGTCGGCGGCGGCGGTGGGCATCGGGGCCATCAGCGCCGGCGCGTGCCAAGCGCCACAGACCACCGCCACCCGGGTCCGACCGCCCTTGACCGCGGCACGGATGGTCTGCCGCATGTACGCCTCCCGGCGGGCCTCATTCAGTGCCTCAGAGCGGTCGGGCTCGCCGACCTCGGAACGCAGCTCCGCCATCGCCTCGGTCAGCGCCGGAAACGGTGACGACCCGTCGAGCCGCGACTCCACCACGTCGTCCCACCAGCGCTCAGCGTCGTCATAGCCGGCGGCCCCGGCCAGCAGTGCCAACGGATCCCGGCTCAGGGTGCGATGGGCATCGGCTTCGCGTACCGCCTCCGGTTCGGCCGGATCATCGCTACCAACTCCATCCACCCGCTGAGCCCCAACGTCTAGATCACCAGCGTCGGGGTCACCAGCGCCAAGCTCTCCAGCGACCGGATCACCAGCCTCAGGGTGCGGCTTCTCAAGATCATCACGGGGATGATCATGATCGGCGACCGGGGGGGCGACCGGGGGGACGGGCCGTCGCGACCGCGCCAACACCACGTTGGCCGGCAGGTCGCAGAACCTCACCTCGATGTCGCGCCGCAACGCCCAACGCACCGCCTGCCATTCAGGCGAGAACTCGGCGTAGGGCCAGAACGCGGCCACATCCGGTTGATCATCGGCGTACGCCAGTAGCGCCACCGGCGGTTCCATCTGGGCCGCGGCAGCCCAATGCAGGAGGGGGTTGGCGTCGGCCGGGCCCTCGATCAACACCGCATCGGGTCGGAAGTCATCCAGGGCGGCCAGGAGGGAGCGAGCCGAACCGGGTCCGTGGTGCCGGATGCCGAAAACCTCTATTCGGGGTTCGGGCACTCGGGGTTCGGGCTCCAGCAGATCCGCCGCCGAGGGTGGATCGGCGTTGAGCGTCGTCGACGGCATTACGAGAGCTCGCGACACGCGCTATAGAACTCCGCCCACTCGGGGCGTTCCCGTACGACCACTTCCAGATACTCACTCCACGCCACCTGGTCGGCCACGGGATCCTTGACCACCGCGCCGACGATCCCGGCCGCGATGTCGGCTGGTCGCAGCTGACTGTCCCCGAAATGAGCCGACAACGCCATCCCGCTGGTGATCACCGAGATGGCCTCCGCCGTGGACAAGGTGCCCGAAGGAGCCTTGATCTTGGTCCGACCGTCGGTGGTCACGCCGGAACGCAGCTCGCGGAAGACAGTGACCACCCGACGGATCTCATCGATCGCCGCCGGCACCGGCGGGAGCTCGAGCATGGTCGACGCCTCGGCGACTCGAGTGACCACAATCGACACCTCGTCCTCCTCGCTGCTGGGCAGCGGCAGCACCACGGTGTTGAACCGGCGCCGGAGCGCCGACGACAGCTCGTTGACCCCGCGATCGCGATCGTTGGCGGTGGCGATGACGTTGAATCCCTTACGGGCTTGGACTTCGGTGGCCAGCTCGGGGATGGGCAGCGTCTTCTCCGACAAGACCGTGATCAGCGCGTCCTGTACGTCGGCGGGGATGCGGGTCAACTCTTCGATTCGCGCCACACTCCCCTCCCGCATGGCCACCATCAGCGGCGAGGGCACCAAGGCGGCCTCGGTCGGACCTTCGGTCAGCAGCCGGGCGTAGTTCCAGCCGTACCGGATCGTCTCCTCCGCCGTGCCCGACGTCCCCTGCACCATCAGGGAAGAGTTACCCGAGATCGCCGCGGCGAGGTGCTCCGACACCCAGGACTTGGCCGTCCCCGGTACGCCGAGCAGCAGGAGTGCTCGGTCGGTCGCCAAGGTGGCCACCGCGACCTCGATCAACCGCCGCGAGCCGACGTACTTGGGGGTGATCACAGTGCCGTCGCCGAGCGTCCCGCCCAGCAGGTAGGTGACCACCGCCCAGGGCGACATCCGCCACTGTGGCGGTCGCGGCCGGTCGTCGGCTCCGGCCAAAGCGGTCAGCTCCGCCGCGAACGCTTCCTCGGCGTGCGGTCGAAGTCGGTCAGAGCCACCCGAGTTCGGGGCTGACGGTGTGGTCACCGGCGCATCCCTTGGCGTCCTACGGCAGCCTCAACGGGCGGCCGGGCGGCCGGTACGGGGACCCGGACAACGTCATCGGGACGGTCGAGAAATGCGTCCTCCAGCAGCAAACGGCTCCACGCCGCCAGCTCGCACAGCGCGAAGCCTTCACGGACCCACTCTCGTTCTCGTGGAGCGCCAGCCACTGTCCTCAAGGCCTGCTCGGCAGCGACCGCAATCTCGGGGTAGGCCGCCAACGGCAGCTGGCAGCCGATCTGGTAGCCGGCCCGCCGGCCGTCCCGACCGAAGGGACCGCTAGGACTCACCCCGCCGAGCAGTTGCCACGCGTGGCGGATGATCTCCGCCGGCCAGGGATCCGGGCAGCTGAGGATCAGATCGAGCTGCGCGGCGGGTGTGCGTTCCGCCGCCGTGCCGAGCGCCGACAAGGCTCGTCGGATCATGCCTTCGGAGTCCACCACCGGCTCGGGATGTGGCGGCTCGGGATGTGGCGGCTCGAGATGTGGCGGCTCGAGATGTGGCGGCTCGAGATGTGGCGGTAGCGCGACGGCCACGGTCCGCCACGCTGGATTCTGCTCCAAGAACCATCGGCCCGGCTCGCCGAGCACCGCCTTGAGGGCCGAGCGGTCGTAGCGCGGCGACTGGGCCGCGAGCTGAATCAGCGGGGTCCAGGCGTCGGCGGCAACGACCGCGCCATCGCGCTGACACCGTCGCAGCCAGAGGTTGAGCATCAGCGGTTCGGCCCGTTCGAGGTGCAGCAACAACAGCTCGTGCGCTGCCGGGGGTACCGGCTTCTCCGGCGGCCACATAGGTAGGGGGGTCACCTCTGCGACGGGCAACCGCGCTCCCGCCCGGTGTGTGGCGCGGTATCCGGCGGCGAGATCGAGCAGGCGGGTGGCTGGTGCGACCAACGGTCCGGGGGCCAGCGGGATTGCTCGGGCCACCACGGAGCCCGCCACGTCGGGCAGCGGCCGTCGGTCGGTCCCGAGCAGGGCAACCGTCACCAGCTCAGACCATGGATCGGTCATGCCAGCACCGCCGTGGTGAAGCAACGACCATGATCATCCGCAAGCACGCTAAGGGGTCGGAACCCGGCGGTCGACCACTCGCCGAAGATCGTGGCCGGTCCGCGTACGGTCTGGGCCAGCAGGGGCCACGGCCGGTCCAGGCCGGTGACCAACGGGCGGCGTGCTCCGTGATCGTCGCGGGCCTGCCAGGGCTCCCCCGGCTGGTCGGGGGCCGTGATCACGACCTTGAGTGCCACCGGCATCCGGTCTGCCCATGGATCCGCGCCCACCAGGGCGGCGAACTGTCGTTGCGCGTGCGCGCAGTCCACCGCTGGAGGTCCGCCCGGCCGCTGCATCTCGGGAGGGGCTCCAGTTCCGTCGGAAGGAGAGAGGCCGGGGGACTCCGGCCCGACGTCGGAGGCCGCGGGGTGCTCGACGCCTGGGTGATCGGTCTGACGCCGGTCGTCGGCCTCGGTGACCAGTGCACGGTACTGAGCGGCCCCCGGATAGAAATGGAGGGTCGCGATCAATTGGCGACCCATCACGATCGAGGAGTCCAGCGACTGACCCGGTGCGGCGAAGGTGAGCCATTGGGCCCAACGCTGCGAGGCGGTCCCCCACAACCACACCCGGCGGGCTTGCAGCCGGCTCTCCACCGTGTCCACTGCCCCGACCGCGAGCCAGTCGTCGTGGATGCCAGGTCCGGCACGGACGCCGTCCTTGCTCACCGGATAGCCGATCCGGGAGCGTACGGTCGCCGCCAGTTGGGGTGACAGCTGGTCCAGGCGTCGGTGGGCCCGGATCAGCAGGTGGAGCCCTGCCAGTCGTTCCAGCACCCGCGGTGGCCATCCAGCACTGGCCAGTTCGGCTGGGATCGAGCGCAGCAGGCTCGCCACTCCGGGGGCTTGGGCATCGACCATCCGAGCGGCCATCAGGTCGAAGTGGGCGTAGCCCAAGCGCTCGAACCGGGCGATCCCCTCGCTCACCTGGTCGCCCAGCCAACGATCGAGATCGTCCAGTCCGGCGGTGACGCGTTCGTGGCGAGCCGACAGCCGCCGGGCTGCGGCGTCGGGATCGGCGGGTGACGCCAGGCTCGGTGGCGGAGTACGGTCGCTCGCCCCACCCACGGCCCGACCCCGCGCACGCTCCCCGACCGCCATGGCCACACAGTAGTGGGGGCCGGTGACAGTTCTCGCGCTGTCGACGACGGCCTCAGGACATGTTGTGGTGCAGGTAGGCCGGGGGCCTAAAACCGAGGATGGCCTCGGTCATGGCGGCAGCGCGGACCGCGGCGGTGACATCATGCATCCGTAGGATCCGCGCGCCGTTCAGGGCGCACACCGTGGCGGCGGCCAGCGAAGCCTCCAACCGGTCCGGCTTGGCGAGCCCGGTGGCCTCGCCGACGAAATCTTTGTTGGAGACGGCCGCCAGCATGGGCAGGCCGATCGCGGCGATCTCGCTCAGCCGGCGGGTCAGTTCGAGGGAGTGCAGCGTGTTCTTGTTGAGGTCATGCCCGGGGTCGATCACGATCCTGCTCTCGGGGATACCCAGCGCCACGGCCTGCTCCACTTGGGCCAGCAAGAAGTCACGGACCTCCGCCGCCACGTCGGCGTACCGCGGGCCTGGGAAGAGGTGGCGCGGTGCGGCGCGGCTGTGCGTGATCACCACCGTCGCGGCGGACCCAGCCACCACCTCGGCCAGCTCGGGGTCGCGCAGCCCGGTGGTGTCGTTGATGACCGCCGCTCCGGCGGCAATGCTGCGCTCCGCCACGTCGGGACGGAACGTGTCGACGGAGATGGCCACATCCGAGTGGGCCGCCAGCGCCGCCACCACCGGCACCACCCGGTCGATCTCCTCCGCCGCGCTGACTTCCGGTGTGTCCGGCGAGAACGGTACGCCGCCGATGTCCACCCAGCCGGCCCCGGCGGCCGCCGCCGCGAGCGCCGCCGCCACCGCCTGGTCGAGGCCGTAGGTACCGCCCTGGTCGAAGAACGAGTCCGGCGTTCGGTTGACGATACCCATCACCACGATCTCCCGCGAGAAGTCGAAGGTGCGCCGACCGATCGTTCGTACGGGCGTGGTCAGCGGCGGCAGATAGTGCACGGACCCAGTCTTACCGACTGGGCACATCTGAGATGGTCCATGCTTGCAGGGTAGGAGAACGCGAAAAGCCCCGGACCTCACAGAGGGCCGGGGCCAACGACTCAGGGGTGAACCGACCACCGGTTGACTCATCGCCAACGGGTACCACGCGATCGGTGGAGGTGGCGGGAATCGAACCCGCGTCCTCGGACGACGAACCAGGACTTCTCCGGGCGCAGCTGGTTATTCGTTCTACTTGGCCTCTACGCTCTCACCAGCAAGTCGTAGACAGGCCCAGTCCTAGTTAATTTTCCCGTTGAGCCCTAAGACAGCTCTCAACGGGTGAGCCTCCTTGATGAGGCCAGGGTCCGGGGCGGAGGCACACCCGGTCTGACCCTTCGATCACTGCTTAAGCAGCGAGAGCGAAGTCAGTGCGCTTAGAGTCGGCACTTATTGGTTTCCAAGGGACATTTACGAGTTGACCTTGGCTTCTCGGCCCGCTTCTCCTGGGACTATCGACCCAAGTCGAAACCGATCACCCCCTATTGAGTTGTGCTTCGCAGCCTGAACCGCGACGGTTCACTCTACTGCTTTGTCAACGCGAGGGCATCCGCATTGATTCCAGCCCCCACCCCCGACGCTGCCAGCCACCAGGGTTGGCGCGTCGCGGTGGCGGAACAAGCTACTTCTCGGGGAGCGCCTCGAGCTTGATGACGTGTTTGACCGGATTCTTCCAGTTCTGCCCCTGCAGCGCTTTGGCCCCACCGAGGATCGTGAGCACAAACCAGCCCAACGCCATGAACGGGAAGAGCCAGTCGAAGATGTCCAGACTCGTGATGCCGGAGACGATGCCCACCCCGATGAACGAGATGGCCGTGATGAGCTGGAAGTTGAACGCCTTGGCCGCTTCCTTGCGCGCATAGCTGCCGGGCTGCGACAAAGCGAACACCAGGCCGGGGCCCAGCAGCCACAGGAAGAAGACCGAGAAGTGGGCAAATCCGGCGACCCCCCGGCCCGCCTGCTCCTTGGTCTCCGGGCGCACCATCGGCTGATAGGCCGGGTGCACTCCGAGGGCCCGAGAGGGTGTGGTGACGTCGACCAAGCCAAAGAAGGCCTCATTCAGATCGCGACGGCTGTGAGCCGAGATGACCTGCCCGATGCGCCGGTCGAACTCGTCTTCGCTTACCCGCCCATCGGCGTACGCGTCTTGCAACCAGCGCTCGGCGCGGTCGCGTTGTTCGGGGGTGACCTGCATCCGCAGGCTGGGGTGCTCGTAGGTGGCGCTCATGTGGTCAAGCATCCCCGTCTGGACGGCGTGTCACCATCGGGCACTTCCCCGGATTGACCCCGACGCTAGAAGCGCGCACGTCGAGCCTGAGTCGGCGGTGCTCGCCGGAGGTGTTTAGGTTTGAGGCATGACCGAAAAACCAGAGATTGACTTTCCCGAGGGCGACCCGCCCGCCGACCTCGTCATCACCGATATCACCGTGGGTGAGGGCGACGAGGCCACCCCGGGCAGCCAGGTCCGCGTCCACTACGTCGGCGTGGCCCACAGCACCGGCGAGGAGTTCGACGCCTCCTACAACCGGGGTGCGCCGCTGGACTTCCCGGTGGGCGCCGGGCGCGTCATCCAGGGCTGGGACCTCGGGGTGGCCGGTATGCGGGTCGGGGGGCGACGCCAACTCGTCATCCCGCCCCACCTCGCGTACGGAGACCGGGGTGCCGGGGCCGTCATCCAGCCGGGTGAGACGTTGATCTTCGTGGTGGACCTAGTCGACGTCCAGTAGGCCGGTCCTCGACGGATGCTCCGGGCTGATCGGATTGCCCGAGCGTCTCACCAGCTGCCGCCACCACCGCCACCACCACCGCCACCGGAGAAGCCGCCGCCACTGAACGAGCTGCCGCCGCCGAAGCCCGACCCACTGCTGCCCGATGAGGGAGCCGGGCTGGCGGCGCTGGTCAGACTGCTGGTCAGGAACGACGTGTTGAACACAGCCATGTTGTAGTGGCCGACGTACCAGTACGGCGCGGTCGCCGGCAGGCGCCCCATCTGGACGAGATCTCCACAGATCTTGGCCCACCGGTCGGCCAGATCGAAGGCGATCGCCCACGGCAGGTAGCGGGAGAAGATGTCTTCGCCCTCTTCAAACTTGAGCTGGTCGGCCTCGGCGGTGGCCAGGTACGTCTTGAAACCTTCGACCTAGTCGCACACGGCTCGGCCGTCGGCCGTGCGCTGACCACGACGGAGCTTTATCTTGATGATGACGACGGTGATGATTATCGGCAACAACGGGATGGCCACCCACAACACCCACGCGCCGAGACCGACGATGCCGAAAATGATCAACCCGATCGCCCCGAACCCCAAGCTGCCGGTTGCCGTACCCGAAGGCACCTTGCGAAACCAACCCCGGGAGGCGACTTGATTGCGGACCGAAGCCTGCATCGCCGTGTGCGCCGGCTGCAAACTCCCGGGGGTGGAAAGGTCGACCACCGCACCGGGTGCCTCTCCGCCGAAGAGCGTGGTCAGCAGCACCATTTCGTGCGGGGCGGTGGCCCGATCGGGATCGACCAGAGTGACCAGGAACTCGTCCTCCCCAGAGCTCTGCACGGTCAGCGCACCCCGCACGGCCAAGTCGATGATGGTCGCGGCGGTCTCCCGCGCGTCCACCTGGCCGTCGATCAGCAGTCCGGCTTCTGCCACCGGAATATGGGGGGGCGAGAAAGCCACCGGGATCGGAATGTCGGGATCGTTGGGGATCACCTGCGCTGCCTGTCCGACCAGCGGAACCATGCCGGGGGCCAGGCCGGCGTACCGCTGGTCGCGGCCGTTCCGGCGCCACCAGAGCACCCCGACGATCGGGGAGCCCACCAATACCCCGAGCCCGGCCACGCCCACCACGATGGCACCCAACCGCTCGGTGGGCGACAACTTCGACCCGTCGGGCTCCAGGTGCGGCTTGTTGTCAGAGATCAGCCCGGCCGTGATCTTCGTGCTGATAGTGACGCCTTCGCCCGCCGGGAGTGAGGACTGACTGAATTTCCCCACGCCGCCGACAATGTCGTCTTGGCACGGAGTGGTGCGCCCGACGGCGCCGTAGGTGCAGGTGGTGTCCTGCACCCCGCCCGGCACGGAGGCCGTCACCGTGACCTGGCGGATCGAGGCCTTCCAGTCCAGGCCGGTGGCGTCCCAGTAGAACTCGTCGAAGGTGTCAGACGTGCGGATGGCGCCGCCCAGGTCGTAGGTGATGACGTAGGTGGCGGTCGAGGCGGACACCGTTTGATCGGGATCGCCGATGCGCAGCCTCAGCTGCTCCTCCCGACCGCTCTTGGCACTGTCGGGTCGCGAGCTGAACTGCGTCGCCACCCGGTCGGGGCTGGTGACCTTGATCTGGTCAATGGTGTAGACCGCGTCCTGGGTGTTGTCATACGGCTCCCGGACGATGAGATAGCGCTCGATTCCGTGTCGCCCGGAGTTGTCGCCGAACCGATATTTGATGGTCTCCTTGACCTTCACCACACCGCTGGCCTGGACGTCGTAGTTGACGGTGAAGGAGTCGATTTCGTCACTGGCGGCCCAGGCCGGCGGCGCCTGCATGACCGCCAGCATGCTCACGGCGGCCAGGGCGAAAGCAACAAGTAGGCGGTGTATGCGGAGGCTGCGTTTGGCTGGCATCGGCTCACTCACCCCTGTTCCGGGCCGCGAGGGCCCGCTCGGCTTCTCTCTTCGACTCACGTTCGGCGAGAGTCTGGCGCTTGTCGTACTCCCGCTTGCCGGACGCCAGAGCAACTTCCACCTTGGCGTAGCCGTCGGAGAAGTACAGCGCCAACGGGATCAGTGTGGTCCCGCCCGAGGTCAGTTCGCGCTCGATCTTGGCGATCTCGCGACGGTTGAGCAGCAGTTTGCGGGTCCGGCGGGCGGTGTGGTTGGTCCAGGTGCCATGGGTGTACTCGGGGATATGGGCGGCTCGCAGCCAGACCTCGCCCTCGTCGACGGTGGCGAAGGCATCAGCGAGAGAAGCCCGCCCCTCCCGCAGCGACTTAACCTCGGTGCCGCTGAGGACGATGCCCGCCTCCCACGTGTCATGAATGTGGTAGTCGTGCCGCGCCTTCTTGTTTTGCGCAACGAGCTTGCGCCCTTTCTCCTTTGGCATTGGCCCATCATCGCTGCCCGACGCAACTGCTTTCCGCTCGGGTCGGCTGCGGGGGTAACCGTCGAGAACCAGCCCGGGCCGATGGATTTCGGGGTCAGAACCAGGTCATGGGGTTGCGAACGCTGCCGTCGACCCAAACCATCAGGTGCAGATGGCAGCCCGTCGAGTATCCCGTCGTGCCGACGTAGCCGATCACCTCGCCCTTGCTGACATAGTCGCCGACGCCCACGGAGTAACGGATGGCGTGGTTGTAGCCCGTAGTTACGTAGCGGCCGCTCACCAAGCCGTGATCAATCATCAGGCGGTTACCGTAAGCGGAGTTGTAATATCGCTCCGCGACGCGACCGGAGTAAGGGGCACGGATCGCGGTCCCGCAGCCGGCGCCGAAGTCGGTGCCGTCGTGCAGTTTCCAGCGATGCAGCACCGGGTGGAAACGCATTCCGTACGGCGAGGTGATGCGTGCTGGCACGGGAAAGGAAAAGCCCCGAGTGGAGCTGCTCTTACTGGCCGCCTCTTTGGCATTGGCCGCCTTCCTCATGACCGCCCTCTTGGCGATGGCCGCCTTCTTAGCGTTGGCCGCCTTGGCAATGGCCGCCCTCCTGGCGCTCGCCGCCCTCCTGACATTGGCGGCCCGCTTCGCACTGGCTGCGCTCTTAGCGCTGGCCGCCTTCGCAACCGACGCCCGTTTGGCGGCCGCCCTCCTGGCGCTGGCGGCCTGGTTGGCGGCCGCTTTCCTGGCGGCCGCTTTCGCGGCACTGGCCGCGCTCTTGGCGAGGGCCGCGCTCTTGGCACTGGCCGCGCTCTTGGCGAGGGCCGCGCTCTTGGCGAGGGCCGCGCTCTTGGCACTGGCCGCACTCTTGGCGACGGCCGCGCTCTTGGCGATGGCCGCCGTTTCCGATGCCGCCTTCTTCGTACTGGCCGCCGTACCGGTGCTCGGCGCGTTACGGGTGCTGGAGTTTTTGCTGGTGCCGTTTCGCTGGGGAGTAGGTCGAGAGGTCTTACTGACCCGCTTGGCAGCCTCATCTTCAGCTCGCTCCCGGGCCAACTGATCAGCCCGAAGCCGAGTCCGTTCGGCGGTAGCCGCCTTCGCAGCCGCGACCCTCGCAGCCTCAGCTGCGGCCGTCTGTCGCTTCACTTCCGCCTCGGCGGCGGCCGCTTGCCGGTTAGCCCTCACTTCGGCGGCGGCCTGTCGCTTCGCTTCCGCCTCGGCGGCGGCCGCTTGCCGGTTAGCCCTCACTTCGGCGGCGGCCTGTCGCTTCGCCTCAGCCTCAGCATCTGCCCGTCGCTTCGCCCGATCTTCCGTCTCGGCCCGTCGCTTCGCCCGATCTTCCGTCTCGGCCCGTCGCTTCGCCCGATCTTCCGTCTCGGCCCGTCGCTTCGCCCGATCTTCCGTCTCGGCCCGTAGCTTCGCCCTCACTTGGGCGGCGACTCGTCGCTTCGCCCTCACTTCGGCGTAGGCCTGTCGCTCTTCTTTGGCCTCCGCGTCCGCCTGTCGCCTTACTGCGGCATCGGCGGCCGCCTGACGTCGTGCCTTGGCCTCCGCCGCCGCCTGCCGCTTCGCTGCGGCTTTGGCTTGAGCAATCCGGACCGCTATTCGTTGTTCGACGGTGACCCGCTCGCGACTCAGATCGGCATAGCGGGCGCGATCTGCCGCGACCTCCTCGGCGGCGGCAGCCTCGACGTCCTGCCGCTCCTGCACCAGCGATGACACGCTGGCCTTCTGGGCGGTGGCCTGCAGCGTGAGCTTCTGCTTAAGATTGAGGTTGGCGGCAGCGACCAAGCGGTCACCGCTGATCTGCGCCTCCAACGTGGTCTGCTGTGCTCGCCTGGAATTGAGCTTACGTTGCAACCGGGTTAGCCGGTCGATCTGCGCCTGCGTGGTGTCAAACATGGTGGTCGACCACTGCAGGCGGGTCTGCAGGTCAGCCGTCGAGCTGCTAGCCACCAAGATCGCCAGCGGCAGCAAGTTGGTGTGCTGCTGGTACTGGTCGCGGACCACTTCTCCTGCCATGGCGTTCTGCGCATCAAGCTGTTTCCGACCCGCCGCCACCGCCAACTTTACCTTGACTAGGTCGCGTTGCGCCTTCTTCAGCTCAGCGGCCATCGTGGCGTCGGCGGCCTGGGCGGCGGACAGCTCCGCGCGGGTGCGAGCCAGCTGCGCTCGGGCCAGATCGAGCTGGCCCTGGGCCAGCTCCACCGCAACCGCGGCAGCGGACAGCGAGGTCGTTGACTCGTTCAAGTCACTCCTGGTCCGCGAGATCTGCTGCGCGACCCGGTCTCGCTGATCGGTGAGGTCGTCGGCCGTGGCTACGGACGCCAGCAACGTGACGCTGACCGTACTCGCCAGCGATACCACAAGCACGGTACGAACGAAGGTGCGAGCGCTCTTGGCGCTCGACAATACTGACGCGCGGATATCGCTCGTACCTTTGGACGCCGACAGCAGCACAAGTCGCAGACTCGGCCGTTGCCATTCAAAGCGACCCACACGTTCGGGTGCCTCAGGTGCGTCCGGTACGCCCTTGCGGACGAAGGGAAGATCCGGAACCACAGCTTTCCCCAATCAATTCGTCTTACGATCTCAAATCCTCGATTGAGGCTTCAAGGTCTGACTGAGGGTCGGCTTTTCTGGTATTACACCCTCAGATACTTTCTCGTCGTGATCAGCGTGGGAATAATAGCCAGAAGCAGACCTACGATGGCAACCCCCGCCATGGCTAACAAGGCTTGATTCCAGCCAATCCAGGGTAAAGACTGTATGGAGACTTCAGCCTTTTTCATGATAACGAAGTAAACCCCTGATGCCAGTGTGACGCATGCGAGCCCAGCGCCGATGATGGCGGAGATGACCGCTTCGAACAGGAATGGCAACGTGATGTAGAGGTTGCTCGCCCCAACCAGCCGCATGATGCCGATCTCGCGCCGACGGGCGAAGGCCGCTAGGCGGATGGTGTTCCCGATTTGCAGCGCTGCGGCGAACAGCAGCAGTGCAGAGGCAATGATGGTGCCCCACTGCAGCAGGTTCAGCCAGCTGAAGAAGGGGTCGAGATACCTCCGCAGGTCCTGAACCGTCTGCACCCCCTTTAAACCGACGACGGAACTGACCACGCCCTGATACTGCTCGGGGTTCTTCAGTTTGACGCGGTAAGACTCCTGCATTTGTTCGACCGTGAGCGAGTCTTGGATCGGGTTACCTTCATAGGCCCGCTGGAACTCTTCGTACGCCTCCTGTTTGCTTTCGAAATAGACACCGCTCACCGCCACTTCGGGATTGGCCTCCAGCGTCGTTCGGACCGCGTCCTTTTGTGGCTGAGTGACCTCCTGGCCGGGATCGCACTGGTCACCCTTGGTGTCCGCAGTGCACAAGAAGATCGAGATCTCGATCCGGTCGTACCAGCGACCCTTCATCAGTTCGACCTGCTGGCTGGCCAACAAACCGGCGCCGAACAGCGACAGTGACACCCACATAGTCATGACCACGGCGAGCGTCATGGTGAGGTTCTGCCGCAGCCCGCTGAAGGTCTCGGAGAATATGTGGCGGAAACGCATTAGAAGTCCTCAGCTGTACGCGATCGGAAGTTCGGGCACCTGGCGATCACTGGTATCCGTAGACGCCGCGACTCTGGTCGCGGACCACCTCGCCGTCGTCGAGCTCAATCACGCGCTTGCGCATCTGGTCGACGATGGTCGAATCGTGGGTCGCCATCAACACGGTGGTGTCGGCCCGGTTGATGCGATCGAGAAGCTTCATGATGCCAACGCTGGTGGCAGGGTCGAGGTTTCCGGTCGGCTCGTCGGCGATCAGGATCATCGGCCGGTTGACGAACGCCCGAGCGATGGCAACGCGTTGCTGCTCACCACCGGAAAGCTCCTCGGGCAGCCGGCCTCCCTTGCCGTCAAGGCCGACCAGTTCGAGCACCTCCGGGACCACCCGGCGAATGGTCGACGACGGCTTGCCGATCACCTGCAGCGCAAACGCGACATTCTCGGTGACGGTCTTGTTCGGCAGCAGCCGGAAGTCTTGGAAGACCGTGCCGATCTGGCGGCGCATGCCCGGAATCTTCCAGCTGTGCAGCTTGCTGAGCTCACGTCCGGCCACAAAGACCCTGCCCCTGGTAGCTCGCTGCTCACGCAAAATCAGCCGCAGGAAGGTCGACTTGCCCGATCCCGACGCGCCGACGAGGAAGACGAACTCCCCCTTCTCGATCTCGACGTTGACCCCCGACAGGGCGGCACGACGCTGACGATCGTAGGTCTTGGACACACCTTCAAAACGAATCACAATTGGCCTCGGCCGGGTAGACGAAGAGGTGGCGCCTGGTCAGCACCGCCTCACGACCACGGTCGAGTCTAGGTGAGCCGGTCGAGATCGCAGACAATTTCCGCACTGAACCGAAGCGGCGCGTCGCAGCCCGGGTCAAGGTCCTGCACCTAGTCGGCGAGGTTTTCGCTGGTGCGGCGCCAACGGATCCCGGAGTCGATGAAGCCGTCGATCTCGCCGTCGAACACCGCATCCGGGTTGCCCACCTCGAAGTCGGTGCGTAGATCCTTCACCATTTGATAGGGGTGCAGGACGTACGAGCGCATCTGCGATCCCCAACTGTTGCCGCCGTCTCCCTTCAGGGCGTTCATCTCCGCTTCTTTGTCCTGGCGTGCCTTCTCGAGCAGCCGCGACTGCAACACCCGCATCGCCGCCGCTTTGTTCTGCAGCTGCGACTTCTCGTTCTGGCAGGAAACCACGATTCCGGTCGGCAGGTGCGTGATGCGTACCGCAGAGTCGGTCGTGTTGACACTCTGGCCGCCCGGACCGGACGAGCGGAACACATCAATCCGCATGTCGGCCTCGGGAATCTCGATGTGGTCGGCCTCCTCGGTGACGGGCAGCACCTCGACCCCGGCGAACGAAGTCTGACGGCGGCCTTGGTTGTCGAACGGGGAGATTCGAACTAGGCGGTGGGTGCCCTGCTCCACTGACAAGGTGCCGTACGCAAACGGCGACTTCACCTGGAAGGTCGCCGATTTGATGCCCGCTTCTTCGGCGTAGGACGTGTCGTAGACCTCGGTCGAATAGTGATGCCGCTCGGCCCACCGCAGATACATCCGCAGCAGCATGGCCGCGAAGTCGGCGGCGTCGATGCCACCGGCCTCCGACCGGATTGTCACCAGGGCCTCGCGCTCGTCGTACTCGCCGGCCAGGAGGGTGCGGACCTCCAGCACCTCGATCGCCCGCTGCAGTGAGGCAAGCTCGGCGTCGGCCTCAGCCAGCGACAAGGCGTCACCCTCTTCTTGAGCCAGCCCAACCAGGATGCCAAGGTCGTCGAGCCGAGACCGCAGCCGTACCATCCGATCCAGCTCGGCTTGGAGCTGGGACAGCCGCGAAGTCACGCGTTGCGCGTTGTCCTGGTCGTCCCACAAATTGGGGACCGCGACCTGCTGCTCGAGATCGGCGATCTCCGCGCGCTTGCGCCCGGGGTCGACGACCGCCTCGATCGAGCTGAGCGCCATGTCGAGCGTGGTGAGCGAAGTCGCGAAGTCAGGTCCAGCCACAAAGAGACACTTTAGGCGAACTCCCACCATCCCTCCGCATCCTCGGCGCCAAGCACTGCCCCTAGGCTCGCAGCTCAGGGTCGAGACGGAGGACGAGACATGAGCGAGCAGGTACTGGCCATCGACGTCGGCGGGACCAAGATCGCCGTGGCGCTCGTCGATGATGACGGGACCATTGTTGACGAGGTCATTCGGCCCACTCCGGCTCACGATGACGCGGCCGCTATCTTTGCGCCCGCCGCCGAAGCCATCAGCCTGGTGCTAGGACGCAACCCCCCGGCGGCAGCAGCGCTGCGCGTCGGCATCGGCTCGGCGGGACCCATTGATGCTCCGGGGGGAACGATCTCGCCGGTCAATATCGCGGCTTGGCGGCAGTTTCCGGTATCGGCGCGGGTGAGCGAGGTAGTGGAGGCCGCGGCGGGGCGTCGGCCGATGGTGGGACTGGCCGGTGACGGGCACTGCTTCGCGCTCGGGGAGCACTGGCTCGGTGCCGGCCGCGATGTCGACTCGATGGTCGGCTTGGTGCTGTCCACTGGGGTCGGCGGCGGCGCGGTGCTCCACAACCGGCTGTTCGCCGGAACGACCGGCAACGCGGTGCACCTCGGCCATATCAGCGTCAACGCCTGGGGGCCCCGCTGCGTGTGCGGGTGTCACGGCTGCACCGAGATGTACGCCCGCGGGCCAGCGTTGGTGGCAGCGGCCCGGGCGAGCGGGTGGACCGGCGACGATGCCCAAGCCCTCACCTCCGACGCTCAGGCCGGTAACGTCATCGCGCTCGACGTCATCGATCGAGGCATGCGAGCGCTGGCCGCGGGAATCGCGACCACCGCAACCGAACTGGACGTACGGATCTTCGTGCTCGGCGGCGGCGTGGCCAAGGCGGGCGAGGTGATCTTCGAGCCCCTGCGGCGGCATCTGCGCGACTTCGCCGTCTTGGACTACGTGGCGGACCTGGAAGTGCGGCCGGCCGTGCTGGACAACGCTGGTCTGCTTGGGGCGGCTGCGCTGGCCTTCAACCTCTAGTCCCGCAAGCTCTAGTCCCGCTCGTCGGCGGTGAGTTCTTCGATCCGAACGAAGCGGTCTTCGCCCCGAGCCTCACGCGGGGGCCAGTCATGTACCCAGATGACCGCGAAGGACGCCAGTGAGCAGACCAGAGCCAGCACCGCGCCCAGGGTGGAGGCCCAGACACAGACCAGCCCGACCAAGCCGAGTGCGGACACCACAAGCAATGAGCGACCGGTCAAGTTGCCGTGCCAAGCCCGCCAGGCGCAGTAGCCGATCCACGGCGCCATCGCCAGCAGGATGGCCCCCCAGGCAAATCCGTTCAGCCCATCGTTAAACGCACCCGAGACCAGCCGCACCATGGCGACCAGACCGACTAGCCCCGTCAGTACGCCCAGGATCAGGGCTTGGTGCTTCCGGGTCGTCACGCGCTCCACCTCATGCCTGCCTCACGGCTGTCGTCGGCACTAAACGTAGCCCAAAAAGGTTTGTAGGCGATCGAACCGGTCGAGGTCGTCGAGAAACCCGTTCCGGTCGAGCAAGTCGTTCCGGTCGTCGTCGAGCTTGACCAAATACTCAATGGTCTTGACGATTTCGCGCTGCTCGTTCGCGCTGAACTCGTCCCAATGGGCGAGGATCCGCGCCACCCCCGCGTGTATCTGGAACGCACGGTCGATATCGAGCTCGGAGTTGGACTGCAACGCACCCAGCAGCATCGACCGGTGCGCCGACAGCGCATCCCGCAGGACCCCCACCTCGTCGTCGGCCATGGCGACAGAGTAATCGGCGTCCCATGGCCCACTGGCTTGGCCCGCTCGTCTCGGACCGATATCGTGGGCGGCTGCGTACGGTTGCGGCCGGCGTCCGGGAGCATAGCTCAGTTGGTTAGAGCACCTGTCTTACACACAGGGGGTCACAGGTTCGAGTCCTGCTGTTCCCACCAAGACATCTGACGGCTGCGCTCGGGTCAGGCCATCGCCGGTCTGCTGCCTGCGCGGTGTCGGAGTTTCGGCGGGGGCTGATTCTGGGCCGACGACTTCGTCGTGTGTACGCGGCCATCTCTGATGGCCTGCCCGGGTCCGCTACTACCGCAACGGTAGGTCGATCAACACTTTCCCCACCGCGCCACCTTCGACCGCGTCGTGGGCGGCTGCAGTCTCGGCGAGGGGAAAACGCGTGAGTGGCAGACCGTGGCTTCGGCCAACCCGGAGCGCCCCCCGGCCGCGAGGGCGGCGGAGACGCCGCCGAGCGCCGCGGCTTTCTGCTTCTCGCTCACGGTGTAGGTCAAGATGAACTGACAGCGGATGTTTTTGACCATGCTCGCGCGCACCGGGATCGGTAGCGGGGCGTCCGACTCGGAGACGTAGACCGCGATGGTGCCGTTAGGGGCGAGCACGTCGAGATCGAGTTCCGCGTTGGCGTTCGGGGCCACCTCCACGATCAGATCGACGCCGCGCCAGCTGATCTGATGGACGGCGTCGACGACCGACTCGCTGCGGTAGTTGATCACGTGCTCGGCGCCGGCCGCCCGGACCAGCTCCGCCTTGGCATCACCGCTGACCGTGGTTATCACGGTTGCGCCGGCCCACCGGGCGAGCTGGATGGCCGCGTGCCCGACGGCTCCGGCACCCCCGGCCACCAGGACGACTGCGCCGACGAGGGAGCCAGGAGCGAGCTGGTTCGGGTAGGTCTCGTGCGTGGTCAGCGCCTGGTGCGCCGTGAGGGCGGGGATGCCGAGCGAGGCGCCCGTGTCGTAGGACTCCTCGTCTGGGAGGGCCACGACCTGGCGGCGGGCAGGGTGATCAGCTCTTGGGCCGTGCCATCGGCTCGCTGCCAGGCAGCGTCCCACAGCCAGACTCGCTGGTTCACCTCGAGCCCGGTGACCTCCGGTCCCACCGCCTCCACCAGGCCGGCACCATCTTGGTGGGCACCTGGGGCCGCGGCAGCGCCTTCCCATCCCCGCTGCCTTGGCGGGCCTTCCAGTCCGTCGGATTGACGCCCGAGACGACGACCCGTACGCGCACTTCGCCCGGACCCGGCACCACCGACTCCCGCTCTACCAGCCGCAGGACCGAACTCGGACCGGTGGTCTCGTACACCACTGCCTTCATGGTCCCCTCCCCTGTGTAGTGCCGGTGGCTAAGTGATAAGACTCCGCTTCGCCCCGTCAGTTAGCGGCGATCAACCCGTCCAGGAAACGCGCTATCTCGCGAGGTTCGCCGATCTGGTTGACCACGGTCCAGGTCACCACGCCGTCCGCGTCCAGCACAAAGGTGCCCCGGAGGGCGCAGCCCGCTTCCCCGTTGAACACCCCGTACGACTGGGCGATGGCTCCGTGCGGCCAGTGGTCAGTCAGCAGGTCGAACCCCAGATTCTCCTGCTCGGCAAAGATCCGGAGCGAGAACATGGCGTCGCAGGAAACGGCGACCACCCGGGCGCCCACGGCGTTGAATTGATCCAGGTCATCGCGGAGGGCGCCGAGCTCGCTGGTGCAGATCCCGGTGAACGCCCAGGGATAAAAGACGACCACCACGGGGGCTCCGCGGAGCTGCGACAGGGTGACCTCTTGGCCGTACTGGTTCCGAGTAGTGAAGTCGGGGGCGATCGAGCCGACCACCGGTGCGCTCATCGGCGCGAGCTCTTGGGGCGAACGAGCTTGGTGGCGGCCCAGTCCGAGGACACCGAAGCGCTGTTGGTGAGGGAGAGACCAGCCGTGACTGTGGCCTCGGCCAGCTCCGTGGCATCCACGTAGCCGTTGCGGCCTACCTTCGGCGTCATCAGCCAGATGTATCCCACGTCGGTGAGGTCGGTCAGAGCGTCGACGACACCGTCCACCAGGTCGCCGTCGTCATCACGCCACCACAGCAGCACAACGTCCACCGCCTCGACGGCTTCTTCGACCAGCTCAGCGTCGATGGAGTCCTCCACCAGCACCCGAACGTCATCGTCCACGTCCTTGTCCCAGCCCAGCTCTTGGACGACCAAACCAGGAGCCAGGCCCAGCTTGTTGCCTCCCGGAGACTTCAGCTCCTCCGGACCTGCCGTCGAACTCACGCACACCTCCACATCGTCCCTCGCCGACAGAGTTTTCCGTCGCCGAGTCCGCGTCGGGCCTTCGTCACACCGACCGGGTGGCCGGATCAGCCGAGGCCGCTCCTGGGGCCAGCCTGCCAGAGCCGATGCGCCCGGGGAAACCCCCGACCGGTGGGTGAGCGGCCCATCGCCACCGCTCGACCCTGTGCGCATCGTCCACCACGGGTGGCAGGATGGGTGTCCACTGTTCAATCCGGCCCACCCCCGCTGGAGAACGATAGGAGCCTGCATGCTCAAGCCCGGACCACGGCCGGCCATCACCGCAGAGGGTCTGCCCAGTCAGATTCCTGACATCGACTCCGACGAGACCGGTGAATGGCTGGATTCGCTGGACGGTTTGCTGGACGACAAAGGCAAGAACCGGGCCCGGTTCATCATGCTGAAGCTCCTCGAACGCGCCCGCGAACGCCAGGTGGGGCTGCCTGCCCTTCGCAGCAGTGACTACATCAACACAATTGCCCCGGAGTCGGAGCCCTGGTTCCCCGGCGACGAACACATAGAGCGTCGCATCCGAGCGTTCATCCGCTGGAACGCCGCGATCATGGTCTCCAAGGCCAACCGCAAGGGTCTGGAGGTCGGCGGTCACATCGCCACCTACCAAAGCGCCGCCAGCTTGTACGAGATCGGCTTCAACCACTTCTTCCGCGGCAAGGACCACCCCGGCGGCGGCGACCACATCTTCATCCAGGGCCACGCCTCTCCCGGGGTCTACGCGCGGGCCTATTTGGAGGGCCGACTGACCACCGACCATCTGGACGGGTTCCGCCAAGAGGTGTCCCGCGGGCCAGGCAAGGGCCTGTCGTCCTACCCGCACCCCCGCCTGATGCCCAAGTTCTGGGAGTTCCCGACGGTGTCCATGGGACTCACAGGAATTAATTCGATCTACCAGGCCCGTTTCAATCGCTACCTGCATAACCGGGGCATCACCGACACCTCCGACCAGCACATCTGGGCCTTCATGGGCGACGGCGAGATGGGCGAGCCGGAGTCGCTCGGCGCGATCGGGCTGGCCTCGCGCGAAGAGCTCGACAACCTCACGCTCGTGATCAACTGCAACCTGCAGCAGCTCGACGGGCCGGTGCGTGGCAACGGCAAGATCGTCCAGGAGCTCGAGTCGTTCTTCCTCGGCGCCGGCTGGCACGTGATCAAGGTCTTGTGGGGCCGGGACTGGGATCCGCTGCTGGCCGCCGACGCGGCGGGTGCCCTGGTCAACAAGATGAACACCACCCCGGACGGCCAGTTCCAGACCTACTTGGTGGAGGACGGGGCCTACATCCGCAACAACTTCTTCTCGGATCCGCGGCTGCAGAAGATGGTTTCCGGGATGAGCGATGAGGAGATCAAGGTGCTGTCGCGCGGTGGCCACGACTACCGCAAGGTGTACGCGGCGTTCAAGGCCGCCACCGAGCACGTCGGTCAGCCGACCGTCATCTTGGCTCAGACCGTCAAGGGCTGGACGATCGACGCCCTGGAGGGCAAGAACGCCACCCATCAGATGAAAAAGCTGACCACCGCCGACCTCAAGGCCTTCCGGGACCGGCTCTACCTGCCGATCGACGATGATCAGCTCGAGGACCCGTACAACCCGCCCTATTTCCATCCCGGCAACGACTCCGAAGAGATCAAGTACCTGCAGGAGCGCCGCAAAGCACTCGGGGGCTATCTGCCGGAGCGACGGGTGAAGTCGACCGTACTCAGGATGCCGGGCGACGAGGTCTATGCGCCGCTGATGGAGTCCGCGGGCGAGAAGACCAAGGTGGCGACCACCCAGGCCTTCGTCCGGCTGTTGCGCGACCTCATGCGGGACAAGGAGATCGGGCACCGCATCGTCCCCATCGCACCGGATGAGTTCCGCACCTTCGGGATGGACTCGATGTTTCCCACTGCCAAGATCTACAACCCGCACGGGCAGACGTATGAGTCGGTTGACCGCAAGCTTCTCCTTTCTTACAAGGAATCGGAGAAGGGTCAGTTGCTGCACGAGGGCATCTCCGAGGCCGGCGCTATGGGATCAACCATCGCCGCCGGATCGGCGTACTCCATGCACGGCGAGCCGATGATCCCGTTCTACATCTTCTATTCGATGTTCGGGTTCCAGCGCACCGGTGATTCGATCTGGGCGATGGCGGACCAGCTCTCGCGGGGCTTCTTGATGGGCGCCACCGCTGGTCGGACAACGTTGACCGGCGAGGGTCTGCAGCACGCCGATGGTCACTCTCCGCTGCTCGCCAGCTCCAATCCTGCGGTGGTGCACTATGACCCGGCGTTCGGCTACGAGGTGGCGCACATCATCAAGGACGGCCTGCGCCGCATGTACGGCTTCGGCACCGACGAGGCGAATCCGGAGGGTGAGAATCTGATCTACTACATCACCGTCTACAACGAGCCGGTTCATCAGCCCGGCGCCCCGGAAGACCTCGACCTGGCCGGGCTGTTGAAAGGTATCTATCACTTTGCCGACGCCCCGCAGTTGGACGGTGAGCACGCCCGGGCGCAGTTGCTAGCGTCCGGAGTGGCGATGCCCACCGCCCTGTCCGCGCAGAAGATTCTCGCCGACGACTGGGGCGTGGCCGCCGACGTCTGGTCGGTGACGTCATGGAACGAACTGCGCCGTGAAGCCGTTAGCGTTGAGCAGCACAACCTGAGCCACTTCAACGACGAGCGCAAGCCGTTCATCACCCAGATGCTCGAGGGCACCGACGGCCCCGTCGTGGCGGTCAGCGACTACATGCGGGCGGTCCAGGACCAGATTGCCCAGTGGGTGCCCAACCCGTGGTATTCCCTCGGCGCCGATGGATTCGGTCTGGCCGACACCCGCGCCGCCGCCCGCCGGCACTTCATGGTCGATGCCCAGTCCATCGTGGTCGCGACGCTGCAAAGCCTGGCCCGGCAGGGACAGTACGACCGGGAAGCGGCAGCTGGCGCCTTCGACCGGTATCAGCTCGGCGATCCCACCGCCGTCGCCGGCGTGGCGCAGGAGGGCGCCGGCGCGTAGGCACCGAGCAGGAAGCGCTCAGGCTGATTTGCCGAGCAGCCCGGCTTTGGCCTCGCTCACCGCCTGAGCGTTGCCGGCCAGGTGCCAGCGGGTGCGACCGTGCTGAAAGACCTCGGTGACGCCGCCTGCGGCGAGGACCAGGGCGGCCCCGGGATACCAATCCCAGTCCCAGCATTCGGCCTGGATGTACAGGCCTAGCCGACCGCCGGAGACGTAGGACAGGTCCACCGAGCTGGAGCCGAGCATACGCATGGTCGCCGCCGGTCGCAGGACCGCTAGGAGCGACTCCCGACGCTCCTGGTCATCGATTCTGTCGGGGTTCAGATAAGTCGCGACGGAAAGGTTCGACAGCGGGGCATCGACAATCTGGGCCACCGGCAGCCCGTTGCACGTGGTGGGATGGTCACGGCCACCCAGCCACAGCTCGGCAGCGGCCGGGTAGTAGACCGCGCCGAGCACCGGACCGTGCTCGTCGACCAGCGCCACCGCCGAGCACCAGTAGGGCACACCGCTCAAGAAGTTGTAGGTACCATCGACCGGATCGATGTACCAGGTACGGTCTCCGGGCCGCTCGGATCCTTCCTCACCGACCAGCCCGTCATCGGGTCTCGCCTCGGTGAGCCGGCTCACCACCAACTGTTCTGCCGCGTGATCGGCGGCCGACACCACGTCGGAGATTGACGATTTGTAATGCGTCTCGAGACCCGCCGACAGCATCTGCTGGGCCAAGGTCCCCGCGTCCCGCACCAGCTCAGCGGCCAGGCTCAGATCATCCACGCGGAGACCTTAACGCGGGGGCGGTCCGCGGTGGCCATCAAACTCTGTGGCGTGGCCTCATGTGACGCGCGACCGCCGGCTTGAAGGCCCTGATGGGCCGCCCCAAGGCCTACGCTGTCGCGCACCACGTCAACAGGCGGTCCACTGGCCAGGTGTTGATCACCCGGTCGGGGTCAATGCCGGCCAGCTCGGCCCGTTCGCAGCCGTAGATCTGGAACTCGAGCTGGCCTGGGGCGTGGGCGTCGGTATCAATCGAAAACACACAGCCCATCTCGACCGCCAGCTGCAGCAGCCTGGTGGGCGGATCACGCCGCTCGGGCCGGGAGTTGATCTCCACCGCCACCCCGAACGTCCGACAGGCTTCGAACACGACCTCGGCGTCGAAGGACGACTCCGGCCGCAGCCCGCGCTCACCCTCGATCAGTCGCCCAGTGCAGTGGCCGAGCACATTGGTTCGGGGATTGGCGATCGCCGCCACCATCCGGTGCGTCATAGATTCGGAGTCCGCACGCAGCTTGGAGTGCACGCTGGACACGACGACGTCCAGTTCGGCCAACAGATCGTCGTCTTGATCGAGACCGCCGTCCTCGAGGATGTCCACCTCGATCCCTTGCAGCGTACGGAAGGGCGCCATCTCCTGCTGCAGATCGCGGACGACCCTCATCTGCTGCCGGAGCCGCTCGGCGGTGAGTCCGCGCGCGACGGTCAACCGGGGCGAATGATCGGTGATGGCGCAGTACTCGTGTCCGAGGGCGCGGGCGGTGATCATCATCTCCTCCAGCGGGCTGCCGCCATCGGACCAGGTCGAGTGGACGTGCAGGTCGCCCTTCATCGCTGACCGCATCACCGCACCGCCGTCGGTCAAGGGCTCCTTGTCGGCTTGCAGCTTGCCCAGATAGTCCGGGACCTGGCCCGACATCGCCTGACTGATCACCAACGCCGTCTTGGGCCCGATACCCGGCACCTTCCCCCAGGTGCGCCGCTCTTGATGATCATGGCGTTCGGTCTCGCCCATGGACGAGACCACGTCGGCGGCGTGGCGATACGCCTTCACCCGGTGCGTGTCGGCTCGGGTTCGTTCCAGCAGGAACCCGATCTCGCGGAGCGCCTCGACCGGGTTCACTGCGAGTCCCGCCGTCGCGGCCGAGGTTTGAGGCCGACGGTCGGCATCGGCGGCGCCCCCATCACCTTCTCGGCCCGGTCGACCACCGGTGCGAAGCGGGCATCGCGGCGTTCCCAGGCCATGCGATAGTTGACGATCTCCTCGTGGCTACGACCAATGACGTTCCACCCCATCACGATCTCCACTTCGAATGGCGCGGCCCCGGCGACCCGCCGACGTACTCGGCGGGTCTGGTGGTCACCCGATCACTCATCCGCACTCCTTCTGGCCCGGTTGTCAGCCGCGATGGCCGCCGTAGCGACCACCGGCGCCGCCCACTCGGCACACTAGGCTCAGCCTATGGCGGCGACCGTTCGAGGGATCAACAAGTCCCTGTTGCCATCAGCCAAGACCCGGGCCTCCATCGCCAAGCGCTTGTCGGGAGTGTCCGGCGCGATGACCACGGCCACCATCACCGAGATGGAAGCGCGCCACCGCTGGTTTCAGCGCCTGGACGCGGAGGACCGCTCCTGGATCACCCTCGTGGCCCAGGCCGGGATCGATGGGTTCGTCAAGTGGTTTGCGGAGCCCGACCCCAGTGGTCCCAGCACCTCCGATGTCTTCGGTTCGGCGCCGCGGGCGTTGGCCCGCAAGATCTCCCTGCACCAGACCGTCGAACTGGTGCGCACCACCATCGATGTGGTGGAAACGCAGATCGATGAGGTGATGCCGAAGACCGATCGCCCGATCTTGCACGCGGCGATCGTCCAGTACAGCCGAGAGGTCGCCTTCACCGCCGCCGAGATCTATGCCCGTGCCGCCGAGCTGCGCGGCTCCTGGGATGCCCGGCTGGAAGCACTCGTCGTCGACGCCGTGGTCCGCGGCGAGACCGACGAGACCGTCTTGTCCCGCGCGTCCACCCTGGGCTGGCGCTCGACCGCGGCCGCCGTCGTCGTGGTTGGGCCAGCGCCGGACCTGGAGTCGACTCAGGCGCTGGAGTCGATCCGGCACGCCGCCGCGATCGGTGGGGTCGACATGCTGGGCGCGGTCCAGGGCGACCGGATGGTGGTGATCCTGGGCGGGAGTGCCGTGAGCTCGACCGAGCAGGCGCTGAAGATCGTCAGCACCTTCGTGGGCACGTTCGGCCCCGGGCCGGTGGTGGTCGGGCCGCCGGTCGAACACCTGATGGAGGCGGCGGTCAGCACCCGGGAGGCTTTGTCAGGTTTTCGCGCCGCCGACGCGTGGCCGGAGGCACCACGGCCGGTCGGCGCCCAAGATCTGTGGCCGGAGCGGGCCCTGTCAGGAGATGGGCACGCCCGCCGAGCGCTGGCCCGAGACCTGTACGACCCGCTGGTCGCAGCCGGTGGTGGACTGTTGGAGACGCTGATCACCTTCGTGAATCAGGGCTCCTCGGTGGAGGCGGCCGCGCGCACACTCTTCGTGCACGCCAACACCGTGCGCTACCGGCTACGCCGCATCCACGAAGTCAGCGGCTACAGCCCCACCGACCCTCGCGACGCGTACGCGCTCCGGTTGGCGATGACCTTGGGGCGCCTGATCAAGCCCACCAGCACCGAGGGGCAGTCGGACTAGGCCCGGCGCTGGACTGTGCACGGGTTCCGTACGCGTTACACGGGTTGCAGCCGATGTACAGCGTCGGATTCCCATGTGCACATCGGAATCCGACGGAGGCTGGCCCAGGGCGAGCATGCAGCGAGCAGGTTTGTCACATTCCCACAACTTGATGTCAAGAGATTGGTCGTGTCCCAACGCGACTCGAACGCCAGGTCACGAAATAGTAAAGGTGTGCTCGCCATCGTTGCGCCCGGTCAAGGCGCCCAGACCCCCGGCTTCTTGGCCCCCTGGTTGACCGAACCGACCTTCGCCGACCGGCTCAACTGGCTGTCCGCCGTTTCTGGCCTCGATCTCGCCCATTACGGGACCGAAGCGGATGCCGAGACCATCCGCGACACTGCGGTCGCCCAACCGCTGCTGGTCGCCGCCGGCCTACTGGCCGCGCTCGAGCTCTTTCCCCATCCCGCCGACGCCTTCCCCTTCATCGGGGTGGCCGCCGGCCACTCGGTCGGTGAGATCACCGCCGCGGCTGGCGTCGGCGTCATGTCCGCGGAGCAGGCGTTGGTGTTCGTCCGCGAACGCGGGCGGGCGATGGCCGCTGCCAGCGCTGCCCGGCCCACCTCGATGACCGCCGTGGTCGGCGGCGACCGCGACGAGATCCTGGCCGCCCTCGACAGCCACGATCTCACCCCCGCCAATCACAACGGCACCGGCCAGATCGTCGCCGCCGGTACGACTGAACAGCTCGCCGACTTCGCGGCGGAGCCGCCGACTCGCGCCCGGCTCATCCCGCTCAGCGTGGCTGGCGCCTTCCACACGGTGCACATGCAGCCGGCGGTGACGGTGCTGGCCCGCCTCGCTCGCTCCATCTCCACCCACGACCCCCGCGCCCGGCTGCTGTCCAACGCTGACGGGCAGGTCGTCCACGACGGTCGCGACGTGCTGCGCCGCCTCGTCGGCCAGGTCGCCTCACCCGTCCGCTGGGACCTGTGCATGGCGGCCATGGCCGATCTCGGCGTCACCGGGCTGCTGGAGTTGCCGCCCGCCGGCGCTCTGACGGGCATCGCCAGGCGCAACCTCAAAGGGGTCGAGCTGATGGCGATGAACACACCCGACCAGCTCCCCGAGGTGATGGAGTTCGTCCGCCGGCACGGCGGCTCAGCCTCGTCGAGCCCAATCTCGGGCAATCCGACCTGGCGGCTCGTCGTCTCCCCCGGCAAGGGCCAGTTCACCCGCACCGACGACATCGACACCGACATGGTGCTGCCGCAGCACAGCACGGTAGGCGTGGTAAGAAACCGACGCGACGAGATCCCGGTCAGCGCGCCGCACGGCGGCATCGTGGTGGAATGGCTCGTCGAGAACGGCGATCCCGTCTCACCTGGTCAGCCGCTGCTGCGGCTGCACCCGACAGTTGAAACCGCCGACGCCACGGAGGTCACGCGATGACGGTCCTGAACACCACCAAGCCGAGCACGTTCTCAGCCATCTTGGGGATCGGCGGTTACCGACCGCGCCGGGTGGTCGACAACGCTGAGATCTGCACCTACATCGACTCGTCCGACCAGTGGATCCAGACCCGTTCCGGCATCAAGGAGCGGCGCTGGGCCTCAGCGGACGAGACGGTCCACATGATGTCGCTTGCGGCCGCTCGCAAGGCGCTCGAGCGATCGGGCGTCGAACCACCCCAGATCGACACCGTCATCGTGTCCACCGTCACTCACCTGTACCAAACGCCATCGGCGGCCGCGACCATCGCCAGTGACCTGGGGGCGACCGGAGCAGCGGCGTTCGACATCTCCGCCGCGTGCGCCGGGTTCTGCTACGGCACGGCGATGGCCGACGCGTTGGTCCGCGCCGGCACCTCCACCTATGTCTTGGTGATCGGCGTGGAACGCCTCAGTGATCTGACCGACCGTACGGATCGCTCGACGGCGTTCATCTTCGCCGATGGAGCAGGCGCGGCCGTGATCGGACCCAGTGACACTCCCAACATCGGGCCGGTGGTCTGGGGTTCCGACGGCGAGCAGGCGGGTCTCATCACGCAAAATGAGTCATGGGACCAGGCCATGCTGGCCGCGGAGCCCCATATGCCAGTGCTGCAGATGGAGGGCAACCCCGTCTTCAAGTGGGCGTCGTACACGATGGCGAAGGCGGCCACTGAGGCGCTGGACGCCGCCGGCGTACGGGTCGAGGACCTGGAGGTCTTCGTGCCGCACCAAGCCAACATGCGCATCACCGACGCCATGTTCAGGGCCCTCAAGCTGCCGTCCACGGTGGTGGTCGGTCGCGACATCGCCTTTCAGGGCAACACCTCGGCGGCGTCCATCCCGCTGGCGATCGAGGCTCTGCTCGAATCCGGTCAGGCCATCAGCGGCCAGACCTGCTTGATCATCGGTTTTGGAGCCGGCCTGGTGTATGCCGGGCAGGTGATCGTCCTGCCATGACACGGCACGGCGAGTCAGCCGCCTCGGTGAAGCAAGTACGCCACACTCAGTATGCCCCGAACCGCCCGGTCCGCCGGCGGTTCACGAACCGAACCGCCCACCCCCAAGCAGAAGGAGTTCCATTCATGGCCACCACCGAAGAGATCCGCGCCGACCTGGCGGAGATCGTCAACGAGGTTGCCGGCGTCCCCGCCGCTGACGTCCAGCTCGAGAAGTCCTTCGCCGACGACCTCGACGTGGACTCGTTGTCGATGGTCGAGATCATCTACGCCGCGGAAGAGAAGTTCAGCGTCAGCATTCCCGACGAGGAATCCAAGAACCTCAAGACCGTCGGTGACGCCGTCGCCTACATCGAGCGCGCCGCCTCCTGATCGCCGATCGGGGTCGTCTGCCTCGTGTAGGCGGCCCTGGCCCGGTCCAGTGCGATCACTCCCGCCCTATTCTGGAGAGACCAACCTCATGAGTCGAACCCGCGTCGTGGTTACCGGCCTCGGAGCCACCACCCCCGTCGGCGGTGACGTCGCCAGCACCTGGCAGGCGATGCTCGCCGGCGAGTCCGGAGTCCGCCGGATCGAGGCCGACTGGGCCGTCGAACTGCCGGTGCAGATCGCGGCCTTCGTCAAGGTCGATCCCAGCGAGGTCCTGGAGCGGGTCGAGGCCCGCCGGTTGGATCGATCGGCCCAGTTCGCGGTGATCGCCGCCATGGAAGCCTGGAAGGACGCGGGGTACGGTCTGGGCGAGGACAACCCGGTCGACCGCGAGCGGCTCGGCGTCGCCATCGCCTCCGGCATCGGCGGCATGCAGACCCTGCTCAGCAACTGGGACATCTTGAAGGAGAAGGGGCCGCGGCGGGTCAGCCCGCTGGCGATCCCGATGCTGATGGCCAATGCCCCCGCCGCCAACGTGAGCCTCAAGATCGGCGCCCGGGCGGGCGTGCACACGCCGGTCTCGGCCTGTGCGTCCAGCAACGAGTCGATCTCGCTGGGACTGGACATGATTCGGCTCGGCCGGGCTGACGTGGTGGTGGTGGGTGGCACCGAAGGAGTGATCCATCCGATCCCCGTCGCCGCCTTCGGCCAGATGCAGGCGATGAGCCGTCGTAACGACGAGCCCGAGCGCGCGTCCCGCCCATGGGACGTGGACCGGGACGGGTTCGTCCTCGGTGAAGGCGCTGCGATCATGGTCATCGAAACCCTCGAACACGCCCAGGCTCGCGGGGCCCGGATCTACGGTGAGCTCGCCGGCGCGGGGATCACGGCCGACGCGCACGACATCGTGCAGCCCGACCCCAGCGGTCAAAGCCAAGCCAACGCGATGACCAAGGCGCTCAGGGAAGCCGAGCTCACGGCCGCCGACATCGTCCACGTCAACGCCCACGCCACCTCGACACCGCAGGGTGACCTCACCGAAGCCGGATCCATTCGGATGGCGCTGGGTGATGCCACTACCGCCGTGGTCACCGGCACCAAGTCGATGACCGGCCACCTGCTGGGTGGGGCCGGGGCGCTGGAGTCGATGGCCACCTTGCTCGCGCTGCGCGAGCGTACGGTGCCGCCGACGATCAACCTCGACCACCCTGAACCGGACCTGGGCATCGACATCGCCACCACCGTTCGGGCGCTGCCGAGTGGCGACTTGGCCGGTATCAACAACTCATTCGGCTTCGGCGGCCATAACGTCGCGGTCGTGTTCACCAACCAGTACGCCACAGGAGCCTGATATGACCGCAACCGTCCGGCCGGCCGACGTCGTAATGCCAGCCAAGAAGGACAAGCTGCCGCGGGAGCTCGATCCGCGCAACCCGCACTTCCGGCTGGAGTCGTTGCTGGACTCGGGTTCGGTGCAGTTGATCACCGCCGACGACGACTCGGGCATGCTGGCCGCAACGGGCACCATCAACGGCTGCCGGGTGGTCGCGTTCTGTTCCGACGCCACGGTGATGGGTGGGGCGATGGGCGTTCAGGGCTGCGAGGTAGTGGTCCAGGCCTACGAGCGGGCTATGACCGACCGGGTGCCGATCCTCGGCATCTGGCACTCCGGCGGGGCGCGGCTGGCTGAGGGGGTCTTGTCGCTGCACGCCGTCGGGCGGATTTTCCACGCCATGACGCAGGCGTCGGGCAAGATCCCGCAGATCTCGATCGTGCTGGGCTACGCGGCCGGCGGGGCGGCGTACGGGCCGGCGCTCACCGACGTGGTGATCCTGGCACCGGAGGGGCGCATCTTCGTCACCGGACCCGATGTTGTCCGGTCGGTGACGGGCGAGGACGTGGACATGCTGCGCCTCGGCGGCCCGGACACGCACGGGCGCCGCTCCGGGGTGGTGCACGTGGTGGCCGACAACGAACAGCACGCGCTCGACGAAGGCCGTCGGCTCACCACCCTGCTGGCCAGCCAGGGCGCGATCGCGGAGTACGTCGAGGACACCGACCTGGCGTCCCTGTTGCCGGAATCGCCGCGGCGCGCGTACGACGTGCACCCGCTGATCAACGGTCTGCTCGACGAGGGCAGCACGCTGGAGCTGCACGCCCGGTGGGCGCCCAACGTGACCATTGCGCTCGGCCGGCTCGCCGGTCGTACGGTCGGGGTGATCGCGAACAACCCGCTGCGACTCGGCGGGTGCCTTGACTCACTCAGCGCCGAGAAGGCCGCGCGGTTCGTCCGGATGTGCGACGCCTTCGGAGTGCCGCTGGTCGTGCTGGTCGACGTCCCCGGCTATCTGCCCGGCGTCGGCCAGGAATGGGACGGGGTGGTGCGGCGCGGGGCCAAGCTGCTGCACGCGTTCGGTGAGGCCGTGGTGCCTCGCGTGACGCTGGTGACTCGCAAGGCGTACGGCGGCGCCTACATCGCGATGAACGCCCGGTCGCTCGGAGCGACCAAGGTGTTCGCCTGGCCGGGAGCCGAGGTCGCGGTGATGGGCCCGGTCGCGGCCGTACGGATCCTGCATCGCCGCAAGCTCGCCGGCGTGGCTGACGATGTCCGTCCTCAGGTCGAAGCGGAGTTGGCCGCCGAGCACGAACGCATCGCCGGAGGGGTGGAGAAGGCGGTCGAGATCGGGGTTGTCGACGAGATCGTCTCCCCCGCCACCACCCGCTCAACCCTGGCTCATGCCATCGCCGCGGCCGACTCGGGCCAGCGCGGCTCCCACACCAACATCCCTCTCTGACCTTAGCCTGCCGGGACTCTGACAAGTCGGCGAGGTCAGACGACTTCGTGGAGCCAGCGCACCGGGGCGCCGTCCCCGGCGTAGCGGAAGGGTTCGAGCTCGCCGTCCCACGCCCTGCCCAGCAGGTCATCGAGGGCTTCGAGCAGGTCGCGGCCGCCCCGGGAGGCGGTGACCGCGGCCTGCCGGATGCGGTCTTCAGGGATCATGATGTCGCCGTGAATGCCGGTGATGGCGTGGAAGACGCCGAGCACGGGGGTGTAGGAGTAGCGTTCCGCCTCGGTCAACGCCGTGGACTCTTCGGTCACCTCGAAGCGGATTTTCTGCCAGCCCTTGAGGGCGGTGGCCAGCTTGGCGGCGGTTCCGGTGGGTCCCACCCAGCAATACTCAGTGCGGTAAGCCGCGCGTTCCACCGGCTGGGGGATCCAGTCCAGGCGCACGGGCGCGCCAAAGACCCCGCCAACGGCCCACTCAACGTGTGGG